>Ga0209712_10005422_pt1 | contig 9983 bp, 9 predicted proteins | sample ArcOceMetagenome_FD_187443 | JGI IMG/M metagenome (GOLD analysis project Ga0209712, IMG submission 187443) | Marine eukaryotic phytoplankton communities from Arctic Ocean - Arctic Ocean - Greenland ARC118M Metagenome (SPAdes) (version 2) | ecosystem: Environmental > Aquatic > Marine > Oceanic... | reverse complement strand
AGAAAAAACTCGAAGAATGGAGTGTACAGGTTTACTTCGTAAAATAAAATAGGAAAATTGATGAAAGTTGAAGGAGCACGCGTTACGGACGAGTGATTCAAGAGTATGGATCAGGGATAGGGGGACGATTGCCGTGTATTAAATACAGTTTCAGTTCTATTTATTCGTTTGGTGTGATTTCTGATTTTCAATTTATTGTCCAAAATCAAAGCGAGTTTGAAAAATCGATTGTCTCATCAAAAGAAATCTATATTAATAATATCAAACGGTTGTAGTTGTTCGAATAAACTACAATGGTGATAGATGAAGGAGATATAAAGTTAAGCTTCATTGCAGAATGGTTCGACCCTCACCCTCAAGTCGTCGACAGGTTTCTACTCAAGTACTATCCAAAAAGCCAGGAAGTTGAAATGAAGGACTTGAAAGCAACGAGAAAGTTTCTGAAAAGGACAAAGATCAAGCTTCCTCGGGATGATTTCATTCTCGATGCGGTCGTTGTGATCTTTTCTAGAGATTTGAAACTGGTCTCGTATGGGGATGACGAAACGCGGTTGTTATTGGAAGCGAGTTCTGAGAAGGCGCTTACAATTCTAAACAATTGTTCGATTGGTAAGGTATTATCCATGTCTGAAGAGGCTGGATTAACCTTGGTTGATATGAAGACATTCGATACACGTACGATGAAAAACACGAGTATTTCCTTTGGAAAGGTTTACCTCGAAGTTCGTGGTGAGGGCGCAGTTTCTTTATTGGAAGGAATCATCGAATCCACGGAGAAGAAGGATACTACTATGGTTCTTGCGTCCACTTCAAAAGAGGCGATTACCATCAAAGAAGAGTTTCTCTTGAAGAAACACCAACCCCCTGCTGTAAAATATGAAACAGGAGATCAAGGCACTTGTTGTGCTATTAAACCACATGCTATCAAATCTCGGTTGGTCGGAAAGATTATTGAAGATATCATATCCAGGGATTTGAATATTAAATCTATGCAGGTGGTCCACATGGATCGTACGAGAGCATCCGAGTTTAACGAGGTGTATTGTAAATTGAAGGAATTCCACAGTGAGTATCCGTTGACATGTCTTTATGGTTTCATTTTGTGGTTCAAAGGACGACTGGCTCAATGCTTCTCCGTTTTGGATTGATATTCTATTTAACTTCTACGCGTAGCCAAAAATATTGACGAATTTTGTTCAGGGCCCATTCTAGCATTAGAAATTGCTACAAGCGTGGAAGAATTTAGAGCTCACTGCGGTCCTGTTGACGTTGAAATGGCGAAAAGTTTGCGTCCGGATACAATTAGAGCTAAATTTGGAAAGAATAGGATTCAAAATGCAGTTCACTGCACTGATTTTAAGGAAGATAGTGTCGATGAGTTGTGTTACATGTTTGATATTCTTGCAAAAGGTGAATAGCCCTATTTGGATATCGTTTTACAGTCATCATATTACTTCGACTACACTACTCGTAGTGGTAGGGGTAATACTGAAGAACAAACAGGGACAAATTTCGTTGAACTAAGAATGAAGGAATAAAACTGGAAAAATGTAATTATACACAAGGTCATATTATATAAATGAATCCTCTTCTCTGAACCTCGCCATGAATTTATTATACAACATAGAATTTTCATATCACTGCATAAATTATGCAATACAGCTATGGAGCGAACCAAAATTGTCGTTCTCTTCATTCTCCTCGTGCCTGGCCACCTCAGTATCTGGATCAAAGTCCAACTCGCCGCCGTGCTCTTTCAGAAGCTTTGCTTTGTCAATGATATTGTAAACATCGTCAATACTGTCCACATAATGAGTCCTCTCCTTCAGCTTTTTCGGAAACAAAATTCTTATGATTGGAGTAAAGAATACCCTAAAAACCAAGGGAGGATTGAGGAGATAAAGTCCACTGATTTTGATTGGGAAATTACCAATAATGGCTGTAAGCATTTTGGGAATAAGAGGGTGAATATTATTCTTGGACAATCCATTCAAGTCGTGAAAGATAACGATCCCGTTCATCTGCGCCTCTTCCCTTTCGAGCACTCGATCGATTGTGTATAGAATGGCTCGACAAACCTCTGTTGGCGTTCTTCCATCTTTCATATCATTCTTCCTTAATCTTCCGACAATCACCGCTGCGCCCCCCTTTGACACCATTGACTCGGGGGCAATGAAAAACTGAGACTTGGTCAATTTCTTGAGCTGTTTATCGGTCGAGACAAGTAGATGGGGATTATCAAATGCCCAGCCATTATCGTTGCGCCACTGAACGTGTGCTCGGAAGCGTTCAGCTGCGCGGTTGATGTCGGGTTTCCAATGGAGGAATTTCAAAAGCTGTTTGTCGGGGACACTGGTTGTCAATTCTTCTCCAAGTTCGGTTTTGAATCCTGGGAGGAGTGCGAGTGCCTTGGCTTTTAGATCTTGTTCGTTGCTCATTTTGCTTTTTGAGTTGAGATTCAAAAATGAAGAGTATGATTGATACGTGTGTATGAGTTCGAGTAGGCTTCTCTCCTTGGAATATGCACACAATTTTTATCCTTGGCATCAAATCAACTTCAAACTGGCGATGGCGGGGATAGAAAAGGCCTTTGAGACACGTGTCCATCTTTCTACTTTGGATGGAAATTTTGAAATATTTGGGCGCGGGGCCATACCAACATGGACAACAAACAAAAACAACAACAAACAAAACACACCACCGAAGCCGCACATTCAACATTCAACATAACACATAAGCAAAGCAAAGCAAAGCATACCAAGATGAAGACATTAGCTGACTTCTTCAAGCCTCTGCGCAAAACAAATCCTGTGCTCAAGAACGTCAACACTCCGCCGACTCCAGCAACACCCTCCACCCCATTAACGCCGCGAACGCCGTTACAAACTCCGCAGACACCGCATACACCACCAACTCCTCGTTCTCCGGATACTACTACGAGTACTACCACAAAAACAACGACCGCAGTCAAGCGGAAAAGGAAGTGTTCTCGCAACCAGCAGCAACTGTATCTAGATTTTGGTCAAGCATCGTTTGGTTCCCGGACTATATGCCCCATCTGCAACACACTCGTCGTGAACGGTTTGCAAGAGGATGAGCGGGAGCATGAGAGGATCTGCAGTGAGTATCGACTTGGAGTTGCTTTTCAGATGTGGAAGAATGCCAGGATTTTTTCAAAAAGTGGCAGTGTTATTCCGAAAGTTGGTATCGGATCCATGTGCATTGTGGAGATTCGACCCGGGGATCATATACAGTTGAGGCGGAAGGCGCTTCAAGTCAAAAAGATTGTGGATCAAGAGCTGGGATTTTCGGTCGTCAAAAAGTCAAAGTCAACAGATGCAGAAAGAGTGAACGTAGATACGGCAGCGGAAGATGATGATTCATCTTCGGCTTCGCTTGGAGGTAAGACGGTATTTCTCTTCATTCAGGACAAACGAGTGGTTGGATTCTGTTCGGTGGAGGTTATTCCCCGCGCCTATCTTCTCCTTGTCCAAGAGAATGATGATGCGAAATCGGTTATGAATGACGAGGCTTTGCCATCCAAAGGGAACGATGTGAAAAGGAAGGAGGCGGAACAACTGCACGTATCCAATTTAGAAACAGATAGAGACACAATCCCAGCACGCATACGACAAACAACCTACGCACGATCCAAAGAGCCAACAAAAGCCATCATGGGAGTACACCAACTATGGTGTCACAAAGACCACAGGCATAAATCGATCGCGAGCCGATTAGTGGATGCTGCGCGGTCGAAGCTTGTGTATGGGATGGTGGTTCCTCATCGTTTGGTGGCGTTCAGTAGTCCTACCGCCGATGGAGCGGTTTTTGCAAGGAGGTACACGCATCCTTGTTTGCCTTTGGTTTATGAATGTCGTTAGATTTTGCATGGAGGGGGGAATACATGTTTGCGTTCGCGTATAACATACTTGTTTGGTACACGTAGGTAAACATTATAGAAACAGATTGAAGATGATCATGATACACTTTGTGTTGAATTAAATTTACGTAAGAATGAAGAAAAGTCTGACCAGTTCTTGATGTGTTTCATTGTTATGTTTGAAAAATCTTACTGTTACTGTAGCTATGTACAACTAGTTCATTTGAATATCTATACTGCATATTTACTCAATTAGATGGAACTACTCTCCAAAAAGTGAATCATGAGCAAATGCATCCCATTCCGTCTTTGATTGCCCTGCTTACTTTCATCTGGCTTGTTGCCCGTCACAAAACAATTGACACAAAGCCGCGCTAGCTTCACGGTAGTCAATTGATTTTGCTGCTGATAGAGCAAGCATTCGCGGAAAAATGATATCATGTACACAAAGACATTGTAATGAATGGGAGGCATACCCTCCAACAAGCTTCTGGCGTAGGCTTGTAGATTCTGCGCATCAATTTCTATATTTGGGAGCAAATTGGGAGGAACAATTGTGGCACTCAAGCTCGTCAAGAATGATACCAATACGTCAGCCATTGAGTGAATGCGGTATTCGCCGAATGGTTCGCCAGTGTCGAGACACTCACGGATATTATTGATTTCTTCCCCGTACCCAGAAATGTTAAAGAGGTCGGCTTCATGTAAGCCTTTGCCCCATATGGCGTCTACGATACGCCACAACTCCTTTGGTATACATAGAACTGCAGTTTGGTCTGTACCATACTTTTCGACTCTTTTGATGGGATCAAGAGGAACGTTTCGGATGGGATCGTTGTATAACACCAGTTCATCGACTGACATTCCAAAGCATGATCTTCCGTATTTTGCCTTTACTGTGATGTAGTAATCCCGTCCATTTTCAAGTCTTAGGATTATAATATCATTAAGCACTTCTCTGCCTGAGTTGAGAGCGCTCGCAATTTCGTTGTTCACATTAATTGTAAAATTTAGGGTGGCTTCCTTCTCGCTTGGAATGATCATGCCATAAGTGGGTAGTACTCTCAACCACGGTTTACATACAGAGTGCTACAATGATGTGAGTGTGCGTGCACATAATAGAGAAGTATAAATGCTATTCAATTCACATCCTTCCCAAAGCAATATTCTTACCTCATCAAGTTTCGGCACCAGCCTAAATTGAGCAATGACTTTGCCTGTATTAGTGATCCGTATAGGCAAAGTTTTGCTCCTTCCATACCGAACTTCGCCAAAATCCAATTCAGAACGATCGAGGCCAACCATGGGCAATGATTGATTCTCGTACTCATCCAAACGCTTCATAACAGAGTGATAAACCTTCTCACGGTCGCTCTCAATAACGTTCTTAATAGTAACAGCGAAATCCGCCATGACTGGCTTGTGATCAGATACATTCAATTCACTCCTCGTATAATTGAGCAGCTTCAAATGATTAGGTTCCTGAGCCAACCAAAGGACACGATCGCACCATGCTGGTGCCCTTAATTTCTTCTCAGGGCGTTGCTCATACAGATCGGTACCAGGTTGATATTTATATGTGGGAAGGAAGTTGATCTGACCTTCCTCCCATCCCTGAAAACAGCGTCCTTCCGCCCTTTCAGTATTCAACTGATCGTTTCTTCTCAACTTATCAAGAGCACCCTTTTCCGATAAAGTTAAGACTTCTTCGGTTGTCATGCTCTCGTCTATCCGGTAATTCAAATCTCCCATCCAGAATGCAATATCATGATCCATAACCCCGATCGTCTGACTCCCGCTCGCCCACTGAGAAAGCGACCCATTCTGAATCGACTGCTTGGCAGCCTCATGCCCAATATCATACTGCAACTTGGACAAAATATTCTGAAAATCCGCATTTCTCCCAGCAACGTTCTCACGATGAGCCGCAAGATGCGAGTTCACAAAGCATAGTGTCGAATCGTAAAACTGCAATCTGACACTGACACCACCCTTGTTTCCCATCATCCCCATCACTCCCACGCCCACACTATGCTCATGAACGCACTTCACCCTTCCCTTATGCGGCGCCTTGACAAACACACAAAGCATCAATCCCACCAGATACTTGGATGATATCTGGATATAAGCCCTATTCGGATCGTTGTTGCTGTTCTTGGCTGCATTAAGGGTATGCCGAATGCGCTCCACCCACGCCTGGGACTTTTGGGCGGATTTGTTTTCGACGGCGACGTTGACGGCGTTCAGGTCTACCATTTCTTGGAGGCCAATGACCATAATGTCGGGTGCGTTTTGGCCGTTGGGTCCCCAGCCGTTGCAGAGCCATGATTCTAGGGATTCGTCTTTTCCTTTGGCGTTTACGTTCCAGGTTCCGAGAAAGACGCGTACCTAGGAGAGGGGGGGGGGTCCGGGTATGATGTGATGAGATAAGGTATGAATGTGCATGATGTATAAATCATTCGACAAATATAGTCAGTCAGTCAGTCATTCAGTCAATTATCCAGTTAGACCAGAACAAAAAGTATGCTGAAATCCATACAGTACGGACACGATCGATACATGTACCATAAGACACGTGTACAAAAGCCAACGCAACCTAAAACAAAATCAATCAAAAAGACATTCCAAAGAAACCATCATGACTCACATTTCTATACTGAGTAAATTCCTTCGCCCTCGCACTAATCTGAGTATAAATCCACGCATCACGAATCTTCGTCACAGCCTCCGCATTCCTCACGCGCCCATCCTCAAACTCTTCGTCGGCAGTGGTGGGGATGATATCGCCCCTGGGAGGGGGCATCACTTCCGATCCCCTCGAACTTCTAGATGTCACCGAGTGGTTGGAGGTTGATACCGTTGATGATCCCGGAGCTGGTACGGGTGCTGACGTTGGCATGGGAGCGTTAGGTCTGAGGGGCTGTTGGTTCGTTTGCATTTGTCTCTGTGGATGCACGTGACCTTGGGGTGGTTGATGAACTTGGTGTGGATGTCCATTTTGCATTTGCATCTGAGTGGGAGGAGCCTGGTTGTACTGAGGCTGTTGAGGCTGCTGATGCTGCTGCTGATACTGGTGTTGTTGTTGGCCGGGTGGGTTTGCCCATGCAGGTTGATTGGGGTCAGTCATGGTTACAGTTCGATGTTAATTCCGACGCTGACGGCCGGCGGTGTTATTTTGCGTCTTTTCTATTGCATAATGCGTACTGCATCTTTTTGCTTCTTCTTTTTGGAGTGTTTGCTTGCTTGCTTGCTCGCTTGCGAGCGACTTGCTTGCTTCTTGCATTCCGTTGAGAAATATTTCTAGACATGATGTCATTCCCCCAATACGATATGGTTATGCCATGAGCTTATTGTTTTACACACCACTGTAGGTTAGGTGCTAGCAATGATGCAGCCTCTGATCTGGGCAGATTATTTTAACGCCACATGAGCTCCTCTCTGCTGTCACTGCATGTATAGATATGGACAGCACGACAGCACGTCGATCGCGTTCCATGGTCGAGATTGGTGATTAGTATGATGTGGATGTCCTTCCTTGAGCTGCCCGAAATTGATTTTGTTCATTTTAGAAGCTCTTTTTTCTGCGTCTAACACCACCACCTATTCGAATAGGTATCTGGTTAGACTTCCCAATGGTTAGACACAGAACAGAAGTTGTTATATTCGATAGAGAGGCATGCGGCGATGGAGAGGTGAGCTGTTTCATTATTGTCACGGTGGGTGGCTTGCTTTTCTGAGCGGGAACAGAAAGGAGAAGAGCGCGCGAGCAAGAAAATTTCAAATATGGCTCAAATCGATATAAAACTTTTATGAGAAGTTACTTATGCCCTCAAAAACCGCGAAAAGGTTGTGCACACACGGTAAATATTCGCAGTCCTGTTGTGAATGCGCAGTCTGAAGTCTGAGTGTAATTCTGACAACAAAAAGGTGTGCATCATCGTACCACCCCACGTATCAGAGAGAGTAGAGAGAGAGTGAGTGACCTTGACATCTGACTTTTGGAAATTGCCCTACACGTACATTGTTTTGTCAACTAGTGAACCAGAAACCAGAACTGCACGAGAGGCATTCTTGATACCGGTACTCATCACAAGCTTGCTGGAATTCTACTGCTGCTGTTGCAAAATCTAGGAGTGAGAGAACAAAAGTGACATCTGGAGGATCATCTTTCATCTTGTGTCTTATTTCTGACATTTATCGGCCAAAATCTGAATCTATATCACCTCCAACTAAATTTCACCCACCAACAATAGGAACATAGTAGCGGTCAGCTCTTCCTATCGCAGGAAGGAAGGCAGAGATTTGGTACATCTTGTTTCTTCATACCGAGTAGTACGACAGGCAGTACACGTAGGACTCACAAAGAACAAAGGAACACTCTGAGAAAACACCCAACTCACAAAAAAACAAATGCAAGACTTCTTCAATACCAGCACTGCTGCTGATGAAAATGCGACAAAAGCTCCTACTGCTACTAGCAGAACTCTAGTAGCGTCCTCCTCGCCAGCAGAGGACAATACTTTTGATTTCAATTCTTGGCTACAATCAGATGAGTGCGCAGTAGTCCGTCATCAAACCAAGACATTTTCCATCATCAGACATGTCTCCGGCACTTTGTCCCTCGTTGCTTCTATTGCTTTCGTATGCATCATTCTGCGCTCTCGCATCGGTTTATCAACAACGTTGCATAGACTTCTATTTGGCCTATGTGTCGCAGACATATTGTCTTCTTCTGCTCACGTTCTATCCTCGATGATGGCACCAAAGGACTTGGATTATGTGGTATGGAATGCAAGAGGCAATGCAGCATCCTGCGAGGCATCGGGGTTCATTCAATTGTTTGGAATGAATATGGGTCTATTCTACAATGCGTCGTTATGCTTGAACTATCTTGCCATTGTGAGGTATAACAAGAAGGATAATTTCATTAGAGACAAGATTGAACCTTGGCTGCATGGGATTTCCGTCTTATATTCTCTTGCAGTTGCCATTGTTCCACTTGCTCAACAGAACTATAATTTTGGACAAACATGTTTGCCAAACCCATATAATCCAAAGCACTGTACAGGCTACGAGGATGGTGTCGTAGTTGATGGATATAAAATTCCTTGTGGAAGAGGAGGTGGGGACGACTCGGTGCTGACATTTTATGGAACTGCAGTCTATCCAATTCTCTTTGGAGTACTAATGGTGATCGTTGTCACAATGACTCTCATGTATAGATCCGTTCTCGCAGCTGAAAAGAAAATGCGCAAATATGGCAGAAGCTCTCTTAATGTCGGGGTTGTTGATAACAATGATATCGAAACCCAGGAAAAGGGAACAATGGTAGGCCAAGTTCTTTGTTTTCTTCGAGGAGGGCAACAGCGCAATAAGAAGCCTCGTCCTCCAAAGAGGCAAATATCAATGCGGAGACGAGCAATCCTGAACAAGGCCTTTGCGTATTCGATGGCATGGGCTGCGACGTACACCTATTTCATCATTGTTATCTTTGTTGAATTCGTTGCAAAGATGCAGGTTCCCTTCTCTGTGGTTGTAATTTATACTTTGACTCTTCCTTTTCAGGGCATCTTGAACTTCGTTATATTTATGTTCCCAAGGGTGAAGAGAGCAAAACAATCCAAAAAGGACAATCTATCTTGGCGCCAAGCATGCATCAGAGCGCTCACGTCGAGAGGTGGTAAAAGAGGAAGGCCTGCTCTTACTAGTAGACGAAGACGTAACAATTCAAGTTCTATCCGAACGAGTAGCAAAAGATTTGTCCTGTCCTCAAGTATGCGTAGTAGCGGTCGCAACATAGAGAGGGGTTCTCTTAGGAGGAGTAGTCTCAATATATCTGTTACGACACCAGTTGGTGGTAAGAAAGAGAGATATTCTCTCAAAAGCAGGACAGGAGCAATATCTTCCCAGAAAATTCAACGTCGAGAAACAGCTGGAGAAAACGAAGCACTACAAGGCATTACCGTTGAAAAGAGTGAGATAAATAGTGCAATTAAACGGAGGATAAGCAATGAATTGAATGCTACCATCAGTGCTGAACTTGGCCCTACGAAGCGATGTAATATTCCGCATTACGGAGTTTCTGGAGACGTAGAAAATGGCC
>Ga0209712_10005421_pt1 | contig 9983 bp, 7 predicted proteins | sample ArcOceMetagenome_FD_187443 | JGI IMG/M metagenome (GOLD analysis project Ga0209712, IMG submission 187443) | Marine eukaryotic phytoplankton communities from Arctic Ocean - Arctic Ocean - Greenland ARC118M Metagenome (SPAdes) (version 2) | ecosystem: Environmental > Aquatic > Marine > Oceanic... | reverse complement strand
AGAAACAGGTTGAAGATCTCTTTGTCAGGTACGACGTGCGAGCATTGCCTGTTGTGGATGACAACAATGATGTCATTGGCTTGGTGACTTATAAAGAAGTTGCAGCTGCAAAACAGCGGCTTTGGAACAAAGAACAGAAGCGAATAAGACAGGAAATGAAGGCTGATATTGCGAAAAAAGAAGGTAAACCCCAGAAGAATCATAAAAAGAAAAGTATCGCTAAGAATGGAAATCAATCGTCTCAAAAGAAACAAGATACAAGGAAGCTTGGTAGTGCGCTAAAAGGATGGATGAAACAGCACGTTCAAACAGTCGAAGCAGGTCTGACGATTGCTGAAGTGGAGGCAATACTTCTTGAAAATGATGTAGGTTGCATCCCCGTAGTTGCAGATGGAACAAAACAATTGGTGGGAATGGTGACTCGAACTGATTTGTTGAGACAGCATAGGTATTATCCCTCATTACATTATCACAATCCAGGCTTTTCAGACTCAATTGCGGCACGTAAACCTATCATTGAGCTGAGGAAGAAACTGAAGCAGTTTGATTTAGATGAGTAATAATGATCTATTTACAGTCCTCTTTCTTTGATATAGCACCATAAATTATCTCTCAGTTGCATGATTTCAAAATGTGAGAAAGGATGACTACCAATAGAAAAAGTGCTGTTGAGTTCTTCATTGTTTTTTTCCTCAGCGTATTTGAAAGACCCAAAACTATGTGGGTCGTTAACAAATGTAAATAGTCAAATGGTATTCTAATCCTACTATTTATCTTTCTTACTTTGACTTGGCATCATTTACAACACAGAGTAAAATGTCATTCAATCTTCCTAGCATAGAGCGGCCATCGTCTAGTAGGCCTGCAGCAATGAGGCAATTATCGAATATCTGTTCAGCAAGTACCTTTGCTAAATCTGGCTCTTTTTCTCTGATAGCGTACAGTCCAGCAATCATCGGATGCTTCGGATTTATTTCAACCTGTTGCTTTGGAAGTTGCATAGCTTCCATTCCACCGTCTTGCGTGTCAACCAACTGCATCATTTTCCTCATGGCGCCCGATTCATTGTCAGTTACTACTGCAGGTGATGAAGCCAAACGATTTGTCACTTTACAAGAGGAGACCTTGTCATTCAAGGTCACTTGGAACCAAGCACAAAATTCATCTGCCTCCTTCTGATTAAGACGTTTAATTGCCTTCCCTTCGCCATCAACCGTCTCATTTTCTTCACTGTCGTCAAGATCATTGTCTTCGCCAAGGTCAATGCCACCTTTCTCTGCACTTATAAGTTTACGTCCTTGAAATTTTTCGAGATTAGCCATCACAAAATCATCAATGGCAGTGTAGACGAAAATTACCTCCTTTCCAGACTTCTCGAAAGCCTCCAAATAAGGACTTTGAATGGCTAATTCCCTCGATGGTGCACAAAGGTAATAGATGTCCTTTTGCTCCGGAGTGCAGCGAGAAACATATTCTTCTAAAGAAGAGATTTCTCCGTTCATGGTTTTTGATGTTTCATAGTACAATAATTTGGAGAGTGCTTCTTGTGATTCGAAGTCTTGACAAACTCCTTCTTTGAGGAAGAATCCAAATTCCTTGTAGAATTCATCCTTATAACGATCCGGATTCTTTCTGGCCATGGTGGACATATGATTGATGAACTTCCTTGTCAAAGCTTTTCTAAGTTTTGCAACAACAGCCGAGTCTTGCGCTTTCTCTCTCGAAACTGAAAGAGGCAAGTCTTCACTATCCACAACACCTTTTATAAATCTCATCCATTCAGGAAGAATATGTGGCGACTTTGCTTCAATCAAAACTTTGCGTGAATAAAGAGATACACTTGGCTCCATTCGGCCCATGCCGTACTATGCCGGACAACGAAACAATACATCAGATAATCGACCCACATCTATCCATTTATATATCAACATATTCAACGTATAATTGTGGCTTACCTTTTCAGAATGAAAAGATGGAATGAAGAAGAGAGCCTTGATATCTAAAGGTGCATCAGCTCTATAGTGAACACGTTCAAGTGGTTCGTCGAACGCGTTAGCAATATACTTGTAGAATTCCGAATATTGGTCGTCTGTGATACTCTTTGGATCGTCTGCCCAGATCGCATTCACTGTATTTAAACGAGTGCCATTCAAAAATATAGGGAAATTCACAAAATTGGAGTACTTTTTCAAAACCTGTTCAACTCTCTTTTCATCGGCATACTCAAGTTGATCATCCTTCAAATGGATGACAAGAGTAGCACCCCGATTCTGACGAGTGTTTTCTGCAATTGGTGAGATATCGTAGGTACCCACTCCAGCGGACGACCATACCAACGGGGTGTCATTGTCTGCTGAAAAGGCTGGTTTGGATCTAACCTCTACCTTATCTCCAACCATAAAGGAAGAATAGAACCCAACACCAAATTTACCAATGATCCCCCTACTTGCATTCAGAGAATCACCCCCATCCTCATGTTGTTTGGCAAGCTCGTTCACAAAAGTCTTTGATCCAGATCTGGCAATGGTACCAAGATGCTCAATCATTTCCTTCCTGTTCATTCCGATACCAGTATCAGAAATAGAAATTGTTCCATTGACTTCATCCGTGTCAATTCTGATTTCAAGTCCCAAATCAGGATCCTGACAATCATTATCCTGCCCTACGGTTTGCATGTGCCTCAGTTTCTCCAGGGCGTCACTGGCATTGGAAATGAGCTCGCGGAGAAAGATTTCTTTTTCCGTATACAATGAATGCGTAACAATATCAAGCAGTTGGCGTGTTTCTGCTTGGAATTCAAGCGATTCCTTTTGTACCTCTTTTGCATCAGATTCAGATGTGTTTGAGAAGGAACGAATGCATGAATTCGTTTGGAGCAAAGAACTTCTTGCTATCGAGTTGTATCTATCCTGATGATAGGTGGTACTGTCAACTTTGTATCCTTGGTGAAAGCTAGTACTACTAGCGCGATCGAAATTTCCACATGATAAAGCTCTAGTCAGTGCAGGCCCGCGTTCTCTTGACAGAACTTTCCTCAGAGCGCGATGTAATACAACCATTCTATTTAATACTTGTTTCTCACTGAAGAAAAGGTTGGAGTATGAATATAATCACTATCAATATGATACAACACATGGCTTTGATTTCTCGTCTCTGAGCTCGTCGGCAATGAAGGAAACACGGACGAGTGCAAGACTGAAGACGAAAAGCGCAAAAAAAGAAAATGGAAGAGAGAAATTACCGCTTCGTTCGATAAAAGGGGAACTTGCGCATAAATTGGTATTGGTAGAGAAATTGGCTTCTATTTCGGTTGAAAGGGATGGAGAACTGACAATAGGTGCTGAATGAATTCTATGAAATGCCTTCATCAACATTCAGCATCATGAAGCAAATTTTACTTGGTACTAGAACGCAGACATAGGCATAAGCAAGTATCACGGAAAGTAAAATATCTACACTATGAATGGAGAACTTTAGTATCATCGAAAAACATCTTCGCATTTGAATACAAGTTTCCGTTCTGAACAATTACAACAAATTTTCCTAGTGATCTTTAAGTGCCTCTACAGTCAAAATCCAAAACTTCGTACTAACTTTGAGACCATGTGGATTCTCATCGGTCCCTACTGGACCAGCAACTAGTTCCTCCTGGTATACAATCCGACCAAGAACATAATCTGGGTTCCCTTCAATACTGTCAGACGAGAGATATCTATGTGCGCAGTTGCTATGAAATGCAAGATATGTGCGTTTTCCACCCGATCCACGCCCTGTTGGCATAAATAAGGCAACATCCCCAACCTCGAAACTCGAGTGACTAATCTTGTCACAATCCTTCTCCTCTCCTCCCGCAGGAGCTGTGCGACTTTGATACAATAGTGATTTTGTTTGTCCAAGCTCTTTTTTTGTTATTTCTAGTTCCTCCTGGAGAGATGAAGTTGTTTCCTTCTCCTTGGCTTCATCTATGAATGGCTGCGGTGACTTTCCACTTAGCTCTTCCATTTTTTGTCGAAGGATCGCATTCTCATAAGCCAAGTATTTATTTTCCGCTTCTTGTTCCATTTTTCCAACTTCGTTCTGACTATTCATGATAACGTCACCGCCACTTTGCCCTTCAGTGCTGACGATGAGAGGAGAATCTGGAGCTCCATCATCTTTGCTCACAGAAAGGCGAGACAAAGAACTGATACCCTCCGCGTCATCAGCTTCGGTCCGGCTCTCAGTTAATGAAGATGCGACATTCTCCTCTCCTCCTGACTCGTTTCCTTGAACAGGATTCTGAACATCCTTCTCTGCCCCCATCGACGCGTCACCGTCACCAAAGTTGGGCAGTGAATCAATCTCTACCATTGCTGGAAGCTGAGGAGTGAACAAAGGTGGCTGGGTTGCTAGTGTGGGCACAAGAATGTCATAAAAGCTGGGCATTAAATGCCTACCAGGTCCGCGAAGAAATTTTTCTCTAGACTTGACTTCATCATTTCGCATTGTTGCCAATCTCTCGAACATGGCATTGGAGATGGCCCCCACAGCATCGCCGTAGGACCGACGCCTCCTGATTTCTGAAATAAAACTACGGTAAGCCGCCGTCAGCTCAAAGAGGTGCTCGATATGTGTCATATCCTCGCATTGCTGAACAAGGGCCGCACGCAGACCGCTTACACCTTTGAGTAATCTTTGTATCTTCAATTGAGCTTGGCTGATTTGCCTCAGTCGAACGTTCATACGCCTCATCGCTGCTGTTTTCGCATCTGCTACTTTTACCATGACTTCTTTCAGTTTCAAATCGTCTGATTGCATTGAAGGTAAAATGGCAGTGGAAGCCTTGCTCTTAGACTCCAATGTGGTAAACGCAGCTTGTACCCGTTGCTCGTCCTGAACTGCGTTCACCACTACGCTGACAACTTCAATGTGATCATTTGTCAACCGGTCCATTCTTTCGGCCTGGATATCTCTCAGTTGCACCATGGCATCTTCCACTTCTTTCCCCAAGCTCTTCACCAATTCCTCCGCCTCCAGGTCAGATCTGGCTTCTTCCTCTCTGTTGCTCGTTGAAATTAAATTCTCAAACTCTCCTTGTAATTCTTCAAAAAGACCCTGCAGCCTTGAGTAGGAAGTTTGGCACTGACTGGCCCACCTCTTTTCTCTCTCAACTGGTACTGTATCTAGTAATGTCTCCATGACCCGACCATTCACCCTTGCAATAGTCTTCAACTCCTGATGTAGACTAATCTCGCTCAACTCCTCTAAAGTACCCTCCAAACCATTCAAAATTTTCCCATGCTCATCATTTTTCTCCATATAAAACGCAGTAAATTCTGCACGAGTCCGAGTCGCTGCATTCCAATGATCTGATAAATTACTCACCGCCGCTCGGAGTGCACGAACCATGACCGCTTGTTCTAATATACAATTCCTAGCGGATTCAAGCCTCAAATCTGCTGCATCGGCATAGGCTCTTCCCTGACACAGATGAAGCATGAATCTTCGTTCGTAGATCGATAATGCTTGATGAAGAGGAGATGACGGTATAGTGGAATCATTATACGTAATTGGACTAGGATCGGGCGCGGTGGGAAGCTCCACATCCAGCGGGGTCAGTACGCAAGGTAACGGATCAGGTGCCGAGTCGGACAGTGCCTGTTTGGAGAATAAAAACAAACGCCGGGATCCAGTTTTTTCTGTGGTACCGAGTATTGGTTTTCGTGGATTCATTGCGGTCGTGTGTGCATCTTTGTCGGCCTCCACGTTCTCGTTCTCGCTCACGTTCACGTTCTCGTGCACGCTCACGCACACGTCAACGTATGTAGGGTCGTCTTCCAAGTCTCCAACGCGGAGTGCAGAGAGCGTATCATTGGATCGGATAGAGTGGTCTTTGGGTACTTTATAGGGAGGTCCGAGGAGTAAAATTTGATCTTCTCTTGGTATTACCGCTGCGAGATGTCGTTGGATATTTTTTATTCTGAGAGAAAAAGTTGAGCGCAGCAAACAGCACAAGCAAGTAGTTAGTTGTGAGAAAATGACATGCATTGGTATTATTGTGTCCATTGGAATCATTCCAACGATCTAAAAGGATGTGCAAATCAATCACATGCAAGTGAATAGCAGAGATATGGAGCATATCGCATCATGCCTGCGTGGAAAACAAAACAAGTTGCCTTGACACCATCGAGAGAGATCGCATTCGAAAAAGAAAATCTCAGAACCATCACTCACGTCAATTCATGTATTGGCAGACTGATAGGATAACAAACTCCAGTGCTTGCAGCAAGGACCCTTATTTGTACTTGGTTTGATGAAGCGTTCATGATTTAGTGATACAAGGATAGTTGTGGGAGATTAGATGATCGAAAACTGGTAGTAGTGTTGAAGGAACATGTATGTGTTCGTTGGTGATGTGTGGTTTCCTGCTTCGGTCTTCGTTTTCATTCCTAGCTATTCATTCTGATGTGCGCCGTTCCTCGCTGCGCTACAACTGTATCCAGCGAGAAAGAGAGCAGAATGCAAATACAAAAATCTCAAATTGAATACGAAAATCAAAGTCAGTAACTACGAAAATTGGAGCTAAATATTCTATTCAAAATTCTAAATGAAGATTATTTGCGATCAGCTAAAACTCCTTCTCTTCCGCTTCATCCGATTTTGATAACCAATTCAAATGGCATATTGTAGGTTTTAAAAACTTAAAACTCTATCATTGAATTCAAACATTGATTTGTGAAGCCATCGTAGAGAATCATTTCGATTTCCATGACGAATGATATTTCACCCCTTAGAGAAGTGGATCAGATGAACAGTAAGTCAAGAGCTGCTAAACCTCCAATCCCGAATGAATTCCAAATTCCAATCGACAGTGTGACTCACGCTCTTGTCTCGACCAAAGTTTCAAATCATCAATCACCCCTGGAATCACTGAATGAAATGATGGAGAATGCAGGAACGAATGATCATGGCGCGGCGATCGCGGCAATGGCAGTCGCCAATGTGAATGTGGACACAATGTCGGTCGGTGTGCCAGATCCAGTCGATGTCAACGTCAACGTCAATTTGCCTTCTCATCATCATGACCAGCTAGTTGCAGTGACAGGTGTGCAAGTACTAGTTCCAGTTCCTGCTTCAGTTTCACTAGTTCCAGTTCCTGCCATTGATACTCAGAACCTAGTAGTAGCCCTCACAGAAAATTCTACCGGTCTTGTCCCTCATGTACAAGAGCACCATGTCCATCAATCTTATGAAATGGTGCAAGTCCAAGCAGTCGAAGAGGCCGTGAACCATGTTGATACTCAAGAACATGAACATGAAATGGAAGGTCGAATCGAAAGACATGAAATGAACGAAGTAGAACAGGTAGTCCTTGGAACCTTTGAAAGTGTCAAAACTGATGAAGCCAATGATATTGATACACTCGAAGTTTTGAAGAACACTCCTCTTGCCAGTACATCCGAAGAATTCGATAAAAAATATCCTGCTGAAATTGAGCTTATGCCTGCTTCAGGTATTCCGATTGAGAATCCTTCTCCAAACGATATTTTGTTTGGAAGAGGTGGGTTGACCAACCACCATCCAGGTACGCATCAGTGCTCTTTGTTGTTTTAATGTTTTACTACACGTACAGAACGCGTGTATGTGTACTGTGTACGTGTAGCAGCGTTATCGAAATTTGATTTGTTTTATAAACTTCTTTTTTTCTTTACTAACTTGTGAACTACTGCATGCTCCATTTAATTTTAAATAGGAAACAAAGTGTATCGATCTCTCATTGCCACCCACAAACCTGACTATCAAAATGCTGCAAAAATTGTCAAGCCTCGAGTGGCACGAAGGATCATTCATGCAATTCGTCACTCGCAACTAGGTGCGAGATTTCTCAGGAGGGATGCAGCTGACGGCATGTGGAAAGACGTCGGCGACAAGATTGCATCTGAAAAGACCAGCCAGGCTCTGAGAGAAAAGAGTGCCGAAGAAAAGAAGGCTCAAGCGAAGGCCAAGACTGATGAGGACACTGTAGCTGCTGGATATTCAATGCCCTCTCTTTCGACGAATGGAACCTTATTGGTGGCGCAAACGCCTCAAATGGCGGCCACTGATCCCGCTTTTGCGACTGCTGCTGGATCTCAAGAGGAAATACAAGAAGGCGTTGCTGTCGTTGAGTATGTGGCTCAGGGCGCAGAGGTTGAACAACCGCCACCTGTGATTGCATATCCTGTGGAAGGCGGTACTTTTGGCACTGTCAATGCTGAAGGGCACATTGTTGTGACTGACCAAGACATTCTTTGTGGAAGAGGTGGAGCCACAAACCACCACAAAGGTAACAAGCGTTTCCGTGACATTGTTGCCCTCCATCGACCGGATTACGTTGCAGCAACCAAAATCCGTAAACCTGATGTCGCACGTAAAATTGTTCGCGCCATTCGTATGGCGAATCCACCTGGTCGCTTCCTGAGGAAGGGAGATGATGGAAAGTGGATTGATGTTGGCGATAAGAAGGCGGCGGAGAAGGCCAGTCAAGCCTTGAGAGAAAAGGGTCCTGAAGCTAGAAAGGCTGCAAAAACTGCTGCCACGAATACTGCTGTTGCAGGAATTGATGTTAATCAACCAACAGAAGTTCAACATTATCCTACTTTTCCTGATGTTGGCGCAGGTGCTCACGTCGGCCCGCAGGAGATTGCTCACAGTCCATTCAGCTTTAATGTTGCAACCACACCTGGGACTATGACAATTGAATCCGAATCGAAAGAAGATTTACTCCCTGATATCGCATCGGGTCTTATGTCTGATGGCAAGAGGCACGCAGAACGTGAACTAGAGATTGTATCTCCGGATCCGAAAAGATTGAGGGCCTCTCCTGGGGAAAGCTCTCCTGAGGAAGTCCACGTATGATTTTCGGGATTAAAACTAGTACCACTACTTTTGTAAAGTATGTTTTTGTCTTGTGTTGTTGTCTTGGCCCAAAAAGTTTAAAGTGTTGAGTGACGCAAATAAATGATCAGAAGTAGAAAAATCTACAGGAGTCATATTATTACGATGATTTTTATCTGAAATCCTTGTTCTTTATTTCATTATATAGTAAAGTAAGTTGTCTTTGAAATGGCAGTATCTCTATGAGCAAATAGGTTCCTGGCTGCTCTCCTGCTGCTTTTTCAACGAGGTTGCCACTTCTTCGGCTTCCATCTTGAGCTCCGTTGCAAAAACATTCAATTATTTTTCTGCTCAGCTGTTATTCGGTACAAGCGTGGTCTAATATTTAAACTAAGTTGATGTTATTCACATACATGGCACTGCATTTTAAAACCACTCCAAATGCTTCAAAATCCTATGATTCCAGACCAAACTTGGATCGTAATTGTTCCAGGGTATATATTTCTCCAAGCTTCGAAGCATCCTTTCCTTTCTTCATGGCAATATAATCATCAAGATTTGATAAGCTACCATTTTCATTCTTCTTCATATTGGATGTAGTAATGCAGTCGTATGAAGGCGGTTTAGCTATCCACGATCCGTCTTTGTTCTTCATATGCATGCGATCACTATAAAAGTGCTGGATATAGGCTTCTGCTCTTATCAGTCTAAAAATGGGTGCGAATGAATTTTCCTCATCTTTATCTGAGAATCTCATGTTGAATGTTTCATCCAAATATTCCTGAAGTGCGCAAGGAAAAGGTAGATGCGAGTCCATGTCCAGTGCCTTTGCTTGCACGACAGATTTACCTTTTTTAACCACCTTCGATGATTGGATTAATATAACATGATAATCCCAAAAGCATGGCTTCTGTGGATGATCGCTAGCTATTTGACAGAGCATCGGGCAGCACCTACGAAATGGATGTATAAATAAATGTGGATGAGCTGTGAACTTTATGGTGACTTTCCATTCACAAACTAAGTGGGGACTAACCTTCCGTCATTCGAAATGAAGACAACATAATACTCCTCGTTCTCTTTGCCACTGCTGGTCACGCCAGTATCTGCCGCCGATCCCTTTAAGC
>Ga0209712_10005420_pt1 | contig 9984 bp, 5 predicted proteins | sample ArcOceMetagenome_FD_187443 | JGI IMG/M metagenome (GOLD analysis project Ga0209712, IMG submission 187443) | Marine eukaryotic phytoplankton communities from Arctic Ocean - Arctic Ocean - Greenland ARC118M Metagenome (SPAdes) (version 2) | ecosystem: Environmental > Aquatic > Marine > Oceanic... | reverse complement strand
GGGGTAAAAAAAAAACATCATCTGGCGTGCAATTGACTATTTCAGACGAAATCGACAGAGATGGTGTCGGTAAAAAAGATGTTGTGTCGGATTGGAAGTTTATGGTGTATGAACAAATTCAAAGAGAGATAGATAAAGAGGAGGGGAGTACTAGTTCTAATCTATCAAATAGTTTTTTCGAAAAATTAGTCAAGGAATACAAAAAACATTTGAAAGACCATTGTAATAAAAAAAGTGTGGGGGTAATAAAAGGGAAACCTTTATTGATGGAAATACACAAAAACTATTTAGAGGACAGTTTTACTAAACCCCAGTAAAATTGACAACCTCCTTAAATAAGTGAGGGTAAGCAGTCTTTAAAGTGTTAAATTCTGCTCCGATTGCAGAGATTAAGTCGGCTTCTGTTCCATTCCAATTCCGTTCTAAGGGTTTTTTACCAACTTCTGAATTTATTTCTCTAAAAATATATTGAAGAAGCATAATGTCCTCTACATAGCCAATTGGGCCATGCACATCTTCAGGATAAATATCATCAGGAATAATGAAATAGCCAATTGCTGCTAAAAGCTTTAGACGAGTGGCTTTGATGATTTTGACATCACGCAATAATTTGCATGCCAAAGCGTATAGTTCTGGTGCTTTTTTTATGATCGCTTTATGCTCACCTTCATAGTCACTCACATTATTTTTTAATATCTTCTCGAAGTCTTGATTCATATATCTAAAGTATGAATTTAATCTTTATTGAGCATTTTAAGACTCTTAAAATTCAAAAACTGAACAATTCTTAGGCTTTGTTTACCACATTTGTGGAGCGTAAAATTTCACCATTTTCCTTGCTAGTCGTGTTTATAACTTCCTGTTGATATCTTCATACATGGTTTGATATCCGGGGAATGAATTTTATCTTTCAACCCTATGAGTAATTATAAATTTTCGGGTCATGAGACCTTCCATTGCAAACATTTTTGGCTCAAAAAAGGAGTTGATTATGTTAATGAGTCGGCCTTGTTTAAAAGTGCAGACTCTTCTGCTAGACTGGGGGTTGGTAAAAACATGGTGAAGTCAATTGAGCATTGGTTGCGTGCATTTGGTTTGTTAGAACCGATGCAGAATGAGCTTAAGCCCTTGTCAAATATTGTGTTTTCGACAGAGGGCTGTGACCCTTTTTTGGAGGATGAAGGTACACTGTGGTTGATGCATTATCAGCTTCAAAAAACAAATTATTCATCCATTTATAGAATGGCATTCCAGGACTTTAGAAAGAGCAGGGTTTCTTTTGATTTTACGAGTACTGGATTGTATGAATATTTGATTCGTCAGTGTATGGTTAACGAAATATCCTTCAGCGAGAAAACTATAACAAATGATGTTAAGGTTTTTTTAAGATCTTACTTGCCGCCAGTAAAGGGCTCGAAAAGTCTTGAAGACGATATTTCTGCTATGTTTATTGATTTAAGATTATTACACCAAGTTGATGGGCTTAAAGAAAACGGTGCCCAGGTATATCGATTTAATTACGGTTTTCAGAATAGTTTGCCGCCGCTGATTTTTATGTTCGTGATATTAGATCAATTTGAAGGTCAGTCATCAATTACATTTGAAGAAGTTCAGAGACAAGTTGGGGACATCTTTCTTTGTAATCAAGAGCAGAGTTTGATGCTTATAGACAAGCTGGTTCAAAATGGAGTCATAGTTTATAATGAAGATGCTGGACGTAAAGAGATTCAAATTAAGACTAATCATTCCAAATGGGATGTTTTAAAAACATATTATGCAAAATAGAACGGCTTCTACAAATATCATAAGGGATGAAAAGTCTGTATTGGATTATATAGTCACCAGAAATGCTGTAGATATATATTCGCGTATTCTTTTTAATTATAAATCAGGTCAGCACGCATTTAATATCATAGGTTCTTATGGTACAGGAAAGTCTACGTTTTTATGGGCGTTAGAAAAACATTTAAAAGGTGAGACCGTTTTCTTTAAGGAGCATTTTAACGGTCACTTTTCGGGGTTTAAACGTTTTGAGTTTGTGAAGTTCGTGGGGAGGCCTGTTTCATTAAGGGCTTCTTTTGCACAAGAATTTAATTCTGCATCTGACGACAGTACTTCAATCATAAAGGCTATCGCTAACAAGAGTGAAGCGCTTCACAGTAAGAAAAAAGTGTTAGTAATTTTCATCGATGAATTTGGAAAGCACTTGGAATATGCGAGTAAAAAAGATGTCGATGAAATCTATTTTGTTCAGGAGTTAGCGGAATATTGTAATTCTCCAAAGCAAGAAATTCTCTTAATTACCACGCTTCACCAAAATTTTGGTGGGTATGCTCGCGGGTTAGATAAAACACAACGGGATGAATGGCATAAGGTGAAAGGACGTTTGACGGACTTAACCTTTGATGAGCCTGTAGAGCAGTTGTTGTTTTTTGCTTCTGAAAAACTAGCAAAGTTAGAATTACCAGCGAATAAGGTGAAAAGTTGGGAACGTTTATCTAAAACCATTTTGGACTCAGGTCTCGTTGGTAGTATAAATATTGAGGGGCTTGAAGGTAAGTTATTCCCGCTAGATTTATTGGCTGCGCACACCTTAACGCATGCGCTGCAAAAGTATGGTCAAAATGAGCGCTCTCTTTTTTCATTCATAGACTCTAAGGATCTTAAAGAATTTTCAGACGATAATCGTGCTTTTACGGTTGCAGATGTCTTTGATTATTTACGTAAAAACCTAAGTGCAGAATTACAAGATGGCGAGAAGAACCCTCACAAGGCACAATGGATTGCAGCCTCAAAAGCTATTGAAAAGGCAGAGGGTATGCTTCAAGAGAAATCCCATACGGCTATTGCGATTCTGAAAACGATAGCCCTTGTTAATATTTTTGGTAGAGAAGGAGGCTTGCTCGATGCGGATGTTTTATCTGCTTATATTAAAGAGTTATTCGGCAAGGCTACTCATGATGTAATTTCAAAATTAGAGCAGAATAAACTGATTAAGTTTTTTAGGCACAGAAATAAACTAAATTTTATTGACGGCACTGATGTTGATATTCAGCAGGAATTATTCAATGCCTCCAAGTATATCGATCATGATATTGATTTAACAGTTCGCTTGAAAAGTTACTTTTCATTGCCTTTTATATCACTGAAAAAGACTTACTACATAAAAGGCACACCGCGTTATTTTGCTTATCGATTTATTTCTGATGCTTCAGATGTTACAGCTCCAACAGGAGAACTTGACGGATACATCAATGTGCTTGTTACAAATCACAGCAAGTTGCCCAAGCAGATTGTTGCTCAATACGAGGGAAAGCATGTGCCCCAGGTGTTTTTGGTCTTTAAGGACATCGTAAGGGTTAAAGAACATTTGATTGAACTCGATAAAATTAATTTTCTGATTGAAAAACATCGTGAGGATAAAGTGGCGGTTCAGCTATTTAATGAGGAACGCCATTTTGTGATCCGCCAATTGGAAATTGACTTTTTACAAGCGAAGTTTCATTCTTCAAAAGTTAAATGGTTTTGGAATGGTGAACAGCTTAGAAACATCAACTCTATTCGAAACTTGAATAGGGCTCTTTCTGATATTTGTGATGAAGTTTATACCGATGTTCCGGTATATCGAAATGAATTGTGTAACAGAGAGCGTTTATCAATACCAATTCTGACTGCCCGTAAGGCGCTCTTAAGAAGTCTATTAAGCTTTGGGAATAAGGAGGACTTGGCATATGAGGCTGGTAAATTTCCGCCAGATAAAACCATTTATTTGAGCTTGTTAAAAGCAACAGGTATTCACCGAAAAGGTGATTCTGGAGTTTGGGAATTCGGTGCGCCCACAGATGAGAGTTTTACCTATTTATGGGAGCAATGCCGAGCGTTTCTAGATTCTGCACGCAACAATAAGAGAAACCTTCAGGACTTCTATGATTTACTAATAGATCCGGAAGGCCTGAAACTTAAACGTGGATTTTTAGATTTTTGGATCCCGATATTTTTGGTGACGAATAAAGAAAAGTATGCCTTGTATTTTCAAGATGAGGACCATTATATACCATTTTTAGATTCGGATGTGTTAGACCTTTTGCATAAGAAGCCGGGTAATTATATAATTAAAACCTTTAACACAAGTAGTGTCAGTAATTTATGGCTTAATGAGTATAATGATCTCACTGGCCTAAAAAGCGAAGAGCTGCAAGGAATTGAAAGTTCTTCAATAACCATCTTTTCTAACTTTATGCGTTTTTACAGAGGTTTGAACCCTTATGCTCAGACCACCCGGGGTATATCTTCTGCGGCTATTAAATTACGTGATGCGATAGGGAAGTCTGCCAAGGATCCTTATAATGCTTTGTTTGAAAAGATGCCAGCAGCACTAGGTTTCTATCCCTTAAGAGCAGAACAATCCGAAGCATATAGATTAAAGCTCGAAGATGCTATTAGGGAGATTCGCTCCAGTTATGATGACTTGCTTAGCCAAATTGAGGTAACCTTGTTGACTTTTTTAGGTGGGCAGAAGATGACCTTTGAATCCTATAAGGAGTCATTGAATACGAGGTTTAAGTATGTCAAGTCAGGTCTTTTAAGTGAAAAGCAACGTGTGTTTTATAATCGTGTGAATTCCCCACTTGATGACCGGGCTTCTTACCTAAAATCATTAGCGGATTTTATATTGGGCCGTCCTTTAGATAAGATTAAAGACCAGGAAGTTCCAGGTATGTTAGATGCGCTTACTGAGTATCTAGACCGACTAAATGATGTTGTTGATTTACACAAATCATCAGCCAATGGGCTTGAATTGGTGCAAATGCGCTTGTTAGGTCCAGATGGCGAAGTACTTCAAAAACAAAGTGTTGATCTGAATCAAAAGATAAATGTTAAGTTAGAGAAGCAGATGGAAGGCCTATTAACGGGTTCTTCACAAGAAAATATAGAGGTACTCATACGTATGCTCAAAAAACAAATTGATCTAAACAATGGCTAATATTCGACATGTTCTTGGTATCTCTGGAGGGAAAGACAGTGCCGCTCTGGCATTGTACTTAAAAAAACGGCATCCAGAACTTGATGTAGAGTACTATACCTGTGATACGGGTAGAGAATTGAATGAGACTTATGCTTTGATTGACAGGCTAGAGAGTGTTTTAGGTAAACCTGTTTTAAAACTCGAATCAATTGATTTGAACAACACCACAGGTCTTAGTCCTTTTGATCATTTCTTGTCGCTATATGGTGGGTATTTGCCTTCCTCTTCTGCTCGTTGGTGCACGAAGAAGTTAAAACTTGATCCTTTTGAAGCATACATGGGTGACGCGCCTACGATTTCTTATGTGGGGATTCGTGGCGATGAAGACCGTGAGGGTTATATCTCAAAGAAACAATCCGTACAGTCTATCTTTCCCTTCCGCAAAAATATTTGGAGTGAAGATGTGATTAAATTGCTATTGTCCAATAATGCTATAGAAAAGTTCAAGGCTTTATCTAATGAATATGTGGCCAAAGAACATTTTCAGAAATTAGTAGATGCTCCGGTATCTGTAGATTTTAATTTGAAGCAAAAAGCTACTGCCTTGTTAGATTCGGATACGGCGATGTTCAATAAAATCATATTTCAATTATTGAAGGATACAGACTATCCAATTGGAAAGCTTGATTCATTCCCTTTAATTGAAAATGAAGATGTCCTCAAAATCGATGATATTTTTGAAATCCTTCGTTCTTCTGGAGTAGGTATTCCTGCTTATTACGAGGCCTTAGAGTACGAAGTTGAGATTGATGGAGAACTCAAAAAAGGTACCTACAGCAGAAGTCGATCCGGTTGTTTTTTCTGTTTTTTTCAGCAGAAAATAGAGTGGGTGTGGTTGCTTGAAAGGCACCCTGATTTGTACAAATCTGCAATGAAATATGAAAAAGATGGCTATTCCTGGATGGATAGCGAAACGCTTGAGGAGTTACGTCTGCCGAAGCGTGTTGAAACGATAAAAAGAGACCATTATAAAAAGACACAATCCAATGCTTCCAAAAACAAAAGCTGGCAAGACCAGATTATGGATGCAGAAGGGGATGGTTGTGCGAGTTGTTTTATTTAATAGTTCAACCAAGTTGATAATTCATCCCATGCTAGATTTGCAATATTTTGACTCCTCTCGTTAATCTTCTTTAAATTAAATTCTTCAATTTCTGCAACTGAACTTACAAAAGGTAAATAATCAGAGTCTTGAAGTATTTTTAATGTGCTATCTGGAAATAGGATTTTGTCTTTTTTTGCTTTTGTAATTATTTTATTGAGATCCTCGTCTGTTTCGGATGATAATGCCTCATAAAAATATTTTTTATGGTTCCATGAGTTGTTACCGATCGCTGAATTTTCTGATTGAGGAAGAAGAGTTAAATTTCCTAGGCTATTTTTTGTATTTACATCTTCATCGTAAATCTGCCAGTCCCAATTATCCAAATTACGATCTGGACTCTGAGGAGCGATATGTTCAAGGGTTAAATCTGTAATTAGAAATGCCTGATTTGTAAGGAATGGGGCCAAAGATTTTCGTCCTTTTTCTAGTATGCCATCTTTTGATTTGGAATTGTGATAAGCTGAAAGTAGTATGAATTTACTGATATTCGCACTTATAGTGTAAATCGGAGCTTGAATACTATGTTTTAACCAGTCCGCTTTAGATATAATTTTTACATTTTTTGATTTAGTAGCTAAAATGTATTTAAGAGCATTCTGTAATTCATTTAGGTCTAGAACTTTCCCTTCATTTTTTTGTCGTCCAAGTGGTTTAATGTCAATTCCTGCAGTTTTATCTAAAAAACCAGATGACATAATAGTTCTGTAATGACTGTCGATACCATCTGTTGTTGCCCTAGAAGATCTCCAAAGGACATAAAAAGCTGTAATGGCCTTTGTTGCATTTTTAAACAGTTCTAGAGCCTCTTTTCTAGTATCGTCATCTTCAGCATTAACATAGTTGCCATAATATCTGAAAAGTAACCCTTTGGTCATGTCGTGATTAGACTTTCTTAATAAACTAAGACAAAGTAAATGTGTGTCATTCGTTATTTCAATATCTTTTTTAAGTCTTGATTTTGTTTGAATAGATTTGGGCCAGACATAATTTTCAAACGCTGCACCAAAGCTTAATGCTTGAACAAACTCTCTTTTTTTGTCAATACTTGATTGCCTTTGGTATTCTTTTCTTAAATATTTCCTTTGGTCATTTAGCTTTTTTGTCAATTTTAAACCAGATTCTGACAATCGAAAAGGAATTAAAAGATCGGAAGTTGCTTTTTGTTTGTCTTCAGCTTTTTTATATTGATTTAATAATAATTCAATTGTTTGAACATAATTATATGAAGGTGAACCTTCCCAGTTTTTTAACGTTTCTACTCTTATGATTTCCGGCTTGAAAGTTTCGAAAGCTGTTAACGGTTCTCCTGTTGTGTTTAGCGCTTCAAACATATCGAAGGCGTAGTCTTCATTCTTTACAATAACCTCAGTTATCGCTATTCTCCGTAAAACAAAACTCCCGAAAGTGACCAATCTAAAAATTTTTCGAAATTTTTGTTCATCTTTAGTTGGTTCGTCTTTTAATAATATGTTGATTACATCAGGAGGTATCACCCCATTGAATATTATGTCTTTTATAGGTTTTGACTCAGATAGATGACTAAGTTTGGGAAAATCAAAGTCGTCATTACCCTTTTCAATTATAGATTTAACCTCCTTATTAATTAATTTTAGTATATCGGTAATTGTTTTATGTTTCTTTTCATCATTAGGCGGGCTGTACATAAAACTTGGTTTAGGATCTTCCTCACTGAAATGATGACCAATATACTGATAAAGATAATTGCCGATAGGCGAATTATACTCTGCAACTTTTTTTTCTCTCGACCAATGATCTTGTTGAGCTCGAATCATTTTCGGGTAATATCTTAATGATGGTTCATCTTTAGGATATGATTGATCAATAAGAAAAGTGCATTCTAAATCTGAATTTAATCTCAGGATTTGAGTTAATAACCAATTATAAGCTTCTTTATTTTTCTTTTTTTCCAAAAATAAATTAGCCTCTGACAATAAGTTGTGAAAAACGGTACATGCTAATATAATGCTTGTTAATCTTTGCTGCCCATCAATAACTAAAAAGACTCCTTGTGGTAAATCTCCAATCGACATTGGGTGTATCGTTTCGTGCCTATTGTCCTTTATAACTATTGTTGAGCCTATAAAAGTAATTGAATCCTCATTATCAACTAAATGTTGTAATCCTAATAAACAATCACTTAACAAGGTTGCCACCATACTAGGAGGCCATGAATACTCTCTCTGATAAACGGGTACATAGAATCCTGCACCTTTTTCCCCTAACAGATGTTCTATACTCTTCGGATAAGCCTCAAAAACATTCTTAACATCCATAATTTTTTTATTTAATGATATTATAATTTTATTACTGAATACGGTCGATTTGACAAAATAAACCTTTGATAAATATAGAATTAATAATAATTATAAGGAGAAGAATCCCGTTAATTAAATATAATCCTTATTCTTGTTAAGTATCTTTGAGGTATAAAAGTCAATGGAGGTTTCAGCATTCAAGCTGACGAATAAAAAGATAGATTCTTAATTTATTTAATAACTTAAGGCAATAAATATTTATATGATTAATAATATCCCACCATCCACAAGACCCACGGGTTCAACTGTTGCAAGATCAATACTGGATCATGTGCCATTAGAATTTAAAACCCGATCCGGTAATAATGCACCTGTCAATAATATGAGTACTCTTTTTGATGATGCTAATGATGTCAAGTTTGTATGTTTAAAAGAAAATATGCTTGATGAATCGGATAGTGCATCAAGCCACAAAGCTTGGCCTTTTTATTTACAACATAAAACATTGTTCAAAGAGGCACAACAGGTTTTTTCGCAACTATTTGGAGAAGAACCTGACGTATTGCTTTTATATACCTACAAGACAAATTTAAAACTAAGTTCATTTTTGTTTTCGAGAAGAGAATACATAGATAAAGTTATGAAGAATCAATGTGTTTCATTTGATTACAAATCGGAAAAAGTCCCTAGGGTAGAACGTGAAATAATTCAAGAAAATGGTTCGAATCGACCTATCGAGACGATCCAATATCATAGCTCAAGCTATCGCTTTGAACTACCTGAAGGCATTTATCCAGTTATAGGTTTTTTTAATGATGTCACTAGTACGGTACGACAACCTTGTTATTCTCTACTTTTTGGTTCAAACTTTAATAAGAGTTTTGAAACTATAGAAAGAGAGTTAGGTCAAAAAAAAGAAAGGGACATACCTGTTGGTATCAAGCTTGTTGATAAGTCTGAGGACGAATATGATTTTGTCTCTTATTTGGACCCAAAACTTCCTTTTCATGACGGTTTACCTATGTTTTGTGTATCGAATTATAAACTAACTACTAAGAATTCTCTTAAAAGGTACGATCCTCAAGATCTATCTAGATATTATAAGCCTCTCAAAGAGGAGTGTGCAAGAGATTTCTTTTCTACTATTTGCGATGTATTATTTAGCTATAGTAGGGCAAGTTATTTAAACACAAATAATGATCAGTTTGCGGCTTCGATGCCTCATTTTTATAATAAAGAACGCGTAATAGAAAGTGTAAAAGAGGATGATGATCGAAAAACATTTCAAAGATCGTTATACCGAAAGACAGAGGATTTCATGCATAATCATCAGGGTAATTTAACCTTTAAAGATTTTATAAAGTTTTTTGTTCAATCTTCTTATATCAATCTAGACAATTTCCTTTTGCATCCATATTCTGAAATGGAAAAGGCGTTCAAAGAAAAAAGAACGCTGAAACAGTTAATTGGCAAAAAAGAGTTTTTAACTCGATTTTTGAATAATCGGACTCCAAATAATAATTTTCGTAATTTCCTTGATGGACAGGAGAGAGCACAAGATGGTTTAAAAAGGGAAG
>Ga0209712_10005419_pt1 | contig 9986 bp, 9 predicted proteins | sample ArcOceMetagenome_FD_187443 | JGI IMG/M metagenome (GOLD analysis project Ga0209712, IMG submission 187443) | Marine eukaryotic phytoplankton communities from Arctic Ocean - Arctic Ocean - Greenland ARC118M Metagenome (SPAdes) (version 2) | ecosystem: Environmental > Aquatic > Marine > Oceanic... | reverse complement strand
AAGCACATGTAAAAGGACTAAATGAAAATGATGATGCATTAGTAAATGAACTTGGTAAAGAAGTTGTGAAAGCTAAGTACGGAAACTTATTTCAGATGTATGAGAAGATCGTAGACGAGAACCCATATGAAACACCTATGATGATTTTTCCAGCGGTACATTATACCATGGGAGGTATTTGGGTAGATTACAACTTACAAACAACAATTCCAGGATTGTATGCAATTGGAGAAGCAAACTTTTCTGATCACGGATCAAATAGATTAGGAGCTTCTGCATTAATGCAAGGCTTGGCCGATGGGTATTTTGTATTACCATATACAATTGGAGACTATTTATCACACGATATTAGAACAGGGGCTATTTCTACAGATTCACCAGAGTTTGAAGAAGCAGAGAAAAACGCTCAAGAAACAATTGATCATTTAATTAATAATAAAGGAACCAAGTCTGTTGATTCTTTTCATAGACGTCTAGGAAAGATTATGTGGAATAAATGTGGCATGTCTCGTAACGAAAAAGAGTTAAAAGAAGCTATTCAAGAAATTTCTGACTTACGAAAAGAGTTTTACAAAGAAGTTTTAGTTCCTGGAACAGCAGATGAGTTTAATGAGCAATTAGCAAAAGCAGGACGTGTTGCAGATTTCTTAGAATTAGGAGAATTATTTGCAAAAGACGCCTTAGTTAGAGAAGAATCTGCTGGAGGACACTTTAGAGAAGAACATCAAACGCCAGAGGGAGAAGCAAAGAGACGTACAGAATTTCAGTTTGTTTCTGCTTGGGAATATAAAGGAGAGCCAAAAGATGCTGTATTGCATAAAGAACCCTTGGTATACGAGAATATTGAAGTGAAAGAAAGATCATATAAATAACTAAGGAGAGATGAATTTAACGTTAAAAATTTGGCGCCAAAAAAGCGCAAACGATAAAGGAAAATTGGTAGATTATAAAATCTCCGATGTGTCTCCAGACATGTCTTTCCTAGAAATGTTGGATGTATTAAACAATCAATTGATAGAAAAAGGAGAATCTCCTGTAGCTTTTGATCATGATTGTAGGGAAGGAATTTGTGGGATGTGTTCATTATATATTAATGGAGAAGCCCATGGGCCAGACAGAAGAGTTACTACATGTCAGTTACACATGCGTATGTTTAAAGATGGGGATACTATCTATATAGAGCCATTTAGAGCCAAAGCATTTCCTGTAATTAAAGATTTAGTAGTAGACAGAAGTGCTTTCGATAGAGTACAACATGCAGGAGGATTTATTTCTGTAAATACTTCAGGAAACACCCAAGATGCAAATTCAATTCCAATTTCTAAACATGCAGCAGATGCAGCCATGGATGCAGCCACGTGTATTGGTTGCGGAGCCTGTGTTGCTTCTTGTAAAAACTCTAGTGCAATGCTATTTGTTTCAGCAAAAGTTTCTCAATATGCTTTGCTTCCACAAGGTCAGATTGAAGCTACAGACCGTGTGTTAAATATGGTGAAACAAATGGATGATGAAGGTTTTGGAAACTGTACCAATACAGGAGCCTGTGAAGTAGAATGCCCGAAAGGAATTTCTTTAGAGAACATTGCCCGTATGAATCGTGAATACTTATCAGCAAGTTTAAAAGGATAATTTTATTTTTATCGTTTTTAAAATTGAATATACGAGAACCTCTAGTTTTATGCTTGAGGTTTTTTTTGAAAAAGACCCACTCTTTATTTTCTTCCAAAATCTGCAGGAATTTCTCCCCAAGCTTTGGTTTCCCATTTTAAAATTGGATTGCTGAAAGAGTTTTCTTTTAGCCATCTTTCAGCTCTATGAATTAATGCTAATAGCTCACTATTGGAGGAGTTAAAGGTTACATTGGTTCTGCAGACTTTCTTTTTAACCCAAGACATTGCAATTCTAGAATCTGAGTATATAGGCAAGGTGTGCAGTCCTTTCTTGTTTAAGAGTGAAATTCCGTGGACTAAGGCTAGAAACTCTCCAATATTATTGGTGCCATTCTTAAAAGGACCCATTTTAAAAACTTCTTGCTTGTTGTGATGTAGCACTCCTCGATATTCCATTTTCCCTGGGTTTCCACTACAAGCCGCATCTACCGTTAAGCTGTTTTTTATAGGAACACCATAGGTTGCTTTTTCATCAGCGGATAACACTATTTTTTTAGTACTTTTTCCTTTATAATCTGAGAAGTTTTTTTTGATAGCTTTATCAGCTTCGGTTTTACTAACAAAAGACTTGTATTTAGCACCTTCATATCCTTGAACTAGCTTTTTAACGGTATCCCAAGAAGAGAATACTCCTGTTTTTTTTCCTTCCCATACCACATAGTATTTTTTAGTTCCCATCTTTTAAAATGGTTTTTTCAATAAGCTTCGGAAAATATTCATATTCTAATGTATGAATTTTTTGTGCAATATCTTCTGGAGAATCCGATACTTTTAGTTGGGTTTTCGCCTGAAAAATAACGGCACCTTCATCATAGTGTTCATTAACAAAATGAATGGTGATACCAGTTTCTAGATCACCACTATTTTTAACAGCATTGTGAACATGCATTCCATACATTCCTTTTCCACCATATTTTGGCAATAAAGCTGGATGAATATTTATAATTTTATTTGGGAATGCCGTTACAATATTTTCAGGAATTTTCCATAAAAAGCCTGCTAATACTATGAAATCTGTTTGGTTTGTAAGTATTTCTAAGATGGTATTAGAATGAGAAAAATCTTCACGAGAAAACCACTCGCAATCGATGTCTAGTTTTTTGCAACGATTAAAAACACCTGCTTCTTTTTTGTTACAAAATACTTTTTCTACAGAGATCTTTTTAGAATTCTGGAAGTATCTAATAATATTTTCGGCATTTGAACCAGCTCCTGAGGCAAAAATAATAACTCTCTTCATTTGTAAGATATTCACCTACAAAATAAAGCATAATAGTTGATATTATAATTTATATATGAACTATTGAATAAAATAATATACTTTAGAGTTCATTTTTTTGGTAAAAATTCGTTAAAACTAATAAGATTTGTATTTTTGCCTCGATTTTAAATTTAAAAATTAATAAATTATGTCAGACATTGCATCAAGAGTAAAAGCTATTATTGTAGACAAATTAGGAGTAGACGATAATGAAGTAACTATAGAAGCTAGTTTCACTAATGACCTAGGGGCAGATTCTTTAGATACTGTTGAATTGATTATGGAATTCGAAAAAGAATTTGATATTCAAATTCCAGACGATCAAGCAGAGAACATCGGTACTGTTGGTCAAGCAATCAGCTACATAGAAGAAGCTAAAAAGTAACATTTATATGCAATTAAAACGAGTTGTAGTAACTGGACTTGGTGCATTAACGCCAATTGGGAACAATATTGAAGAATATTGGTCCGCTCTAGTTAACGGAGTTAGCGGAGCGGCATCCATTACGCATTTTGATGCTACCAAGTTCAAGACTCGTTTTGCATGTGAAGTTAAAAACTTTATTGTTACAGATTTTATGAACAGAAAAGATGCTCGTAAAATGGATAAGTTTACCCAATATGCTATGGTTGCTTCAGATGAAGCAATTGCAGATTCTGGGTTAGACTTAGACGTTATTAATAAATTACGAGTAGGAGTAATCTGGGGAGCAGGAATAGGAGGGTTAGAAACTTTTCAAAATGAAGTTTTAAATTTTGCAGCCGGAGACGGAACACCAAAATTTAATCCTTTTTTTATTCCAAAAATGATTGCAGATATTGCTCCAGGAAATATTTCCATTAAAAATGGATTTATGGGGCCAAATTACACCACAGTATCAGCCTGTGCATCCTCTGCAAATGCTATGATAGATGCCTTAAACTACATTCGTTTAGGATATTGTGATGTCATTGTTACAGGAGGAAGTGAAGCAGCCATCACCATTGCTGGTGTGGGAGGATTTAATTCTATGCATGCACTATCTACAAGAAATGAAAGTGCAGAAACCGCTTCTAGACCTTTTGATGCCGAAAGAGATGGATTTGTTTTAGGCGAAGGAGCAGGAGCCATCGTTTTAGAAGAATATGAGTACGCTAAAGCAAGAGGCGCAAACATTTATGCAGAGGTTATCGGAGGAGGAATGTCTTCTGATGCCTACCATATGACAGCACCTCATCCCGAGGGGATTGGTGTAATTGCAGTAATGAAAAACTGTCTAGAAAATTCTGGAATTAAACCAGAAGACGTAGATCACATTAATACCCACGGAACCTCAACCCCTTTAGGGGACGTTGCCGAATTAAAAGCCATTTCACAGGTTTTTGGTGATCACGCAAAAAATATCAATATTAATTCTACAAAATCTATGACAGGCCACCTTTTGGGGGCCGCTGGAGCTATTGAGTCTATCGCATCTATATTAGCGATGAAACACGGCATCATTCCTCCAACAATTAATCATAGTATAGCAGATGAAAATATCAATCCAGATTTAAACTTAACACTAAACGAACCTCAAAAAAGAGATATTAAAGTTGCTATGAGCAATACTTTTGGATTTGGGGGGCATAATGCCTGTGTAGCATTTAGAAAAATAGATTAATACTTCATGAATTTTATTCGCAAAATAGTTACCCAATCATCTAAAGGCGATGACAGGGCATTTTATAACGCTATGCGAGTTTTATTGAAATTTACACCAAAACAGATAGAGAATTATCAAAAAGCATTTACACATCGATCTTTAAAAAAAGTTGATAAAAAAGGAGAACCATTTAACTACGAAAGATTAGAGTTTGTTGGTGATGCTATGCTGGGCGCTGTAATTGCTTCATATCTATTTACCAAAGCTCCAGACCAATCTGAAGGATACCTAACTCAAATGAGATCTAAAATTGTAAGCAGAGACCATTTAAATGAGTTAGGAAAAGATTTAAATCTTATTTCTTTTGTAAAGAGTAATATTCCAAAAAAAAAAATTGGAGATAATATTCATGGAAATATCTTTGAAGCGTTAATAGGAGCAATATATTTAGATAGAGGTTATAACTATTGCTATAAATTTATATACGATAAAGTAATAATTCCTTATGTAGATATTCCAAAATTAGAAGGAAAAATAACAAGTTATAAAGGGCTTATTATAGAATGGTGTCAAAAGAAAAAGAAAAAATATTATATTGAAATTTATGAAGACACGGGAAATGAACCTGTAAAACATTTTAGTGTTAAGATTAGTATTGACGGCAATCAAATTGCCAAAGGAAGAGCTACTTCTAAAAAGAAAGCAGAAGAACAAGCTTCAAGAAGAGTCTACTTTACTTTTCAAAAAGAAATAGAAAATATTTAGCCGATAACGATTTCGTTAATTTATAACCTTGTTGTCAAAACAATCAGTAATTTTGCGCTATTAATACTGAAAACAAAAATCAACCTAATATAACTTTTAAATGCAAGTTCACTCTTTAGACATAGAGGATTTTTGTGAAGACAATTATTCATTAATTGGTATTCACACCGCATTAGAAGATTTTAAGTTAGCATATCTTTTAAATAGTAACTTAAACACACGTTTTTTAAAAGCACACTTTAATTTAGATTTTGAAAGTAATGACAATAAAGCCTCTTTTTCTATTTATGACTATACTGATAATGAATATGACTTTGAATGGTATTTAATATCAAATAGTTATACTGAAGAAAAAACAAACTTGTTAGATACCATCGTATTGGCAACAGAAACAAAAACATACTTAATCCCTGAAAAGAAGAAAGTAGATTATTTTATAAAGATAGTAGGAGAACCCAATCAGGAATTGATATATAAAACAGTTAATAAGATTAATAAAATAAATCAAGTTGTGACATCTTATACTGTAGAAAAACATACATTAAAATCTAAACAATATTTAATTTTTTAAATATGCTTATAAATAAGAAAACAAAAATTGTTGCCACTTTAGGACCGGCAACAAGTACAAAAGAAATTTTAACAGAATTAGCTTTTTCTGGGGTGAATGTTTTTAGAATTAACTTCTCTCATGCTGATTACGACGATGTAAAAGAACGCGTAAAACAAATACGTGAAATTAATGAAGAAAACGGCTACAATGTAGCTATTTTAGCAGACTTACAAGGTCCAAAGCTTCGAGTTGGAGTAATGGAAGAAGATGTCATTTTAGAAGATGGAGCTGAGTTTGTTTTTACTACAGATCAATGTGTTGGAAATAACCAAAAAGCGTTTATGACCTACCAAAGCTTTCCAAGAGACGTAAAAACAGGCGAACAGATTTTAGTAGATGATGGAAAATTACAGTTTGAAGTCATTTCTACAGACAAGAAATTAAATGTAGTTACTAAAGTCATTGTTGGAGGTGCTCTATCCTCTAAAAAAGGGGTAAACCTTCCAAACACAAAGATTTCTTTACCTGCATTAACAGATAAAGATAAAAAAGACGCCATTTTCGCATTAAGTTTAGACGTAGATTGGATCGCTTTATCGTTTGTGAGGACTCCAGAAGACCTAAGAATATTAAGAGATCTCATTGCTCAAAATTCAGAATATAGAGTTCCTGTAATCGCTAAAATTGAAAAACCAGAAGCTGTTGAGAATATAGATTCGTTAATACCATATTGTGATGGATTAATGGTAGCTCGTGGAGATTTAGGGGTAGAAATACCAATGCAAGAGGTTCCGTTAATTCAAAAGATGCTTGTAAATAGAGCAAAAAAAGCACGTATTCCAGTAATTATTGCAACTCAAATGATGGAGACCATGATTACCAATTCTGTGCCAACTAGAGCAGAGGTAAATGATGTTGCAAATTCTATTATGGATGGAGCAGATGCTGTTATGTTATCAGGGGAAACATCTGTTGGGAAACATCCAGTAAGGGTGATTAAAAAGATGAGTGAAATAATTATGAGTGTAGAGAATTCACCATTAATTAAAGTGCCTCATCAAGCACCTCATATTAGAACAGATAGGTTTATCACAAAATCTCTGTGTTACCATGCAGCATTAATGTCTAAAGATACAAATGCAGCAGCTATTTGTACTTTAACTAATAGCGGTTATACGGCTTTCCAAATTTCTGCTTGGAGACCACAATCGTCTGTTTTAGCATTTACTACCCAACAAAGAATTTTAGGTAAACTTAATTTACTTTGGGGAGTAAAAGCTTTCTTTTATGATGAAAATTTAAGTACAGATGACACTGTTATTGATATTAATAGAATAGCGAAAGAGAAAGAGTTTGTGACAAGTGGAGATATTGTCATTAACCTTACCTCCATGCCCGTTGAAGCTCGTGGAATGGTAAATACTTTGCGCGTCTCAGAAATAGACTAAAACAAGAAATAGATTCCAATAAATGATCCTTGAGAAAAATAATTTTTCAAGGATTTTTTGATTAAAACAGAATTTTTTGAATAGTAATGATGGCGTCATTTGTAACAAAAGGCATCGGCATCATATTTTTAGCTCTAGGGTTTACTTTTAGTAATGGATTATCTAGTAAGTCATAAGAAATTTCATTTAAGAAAATAATAGGCTTTTCTTTTTTAGGGATAGAGATTTCTATCTGTAATTTTTCATCAGCATTAGCCATATGATAAACTAGAAAGGTTCCCTTATTTACAGAAAAATATTTTCCTTCATTTACTGGGATGTCATTAACAAATAAATGATTAAAATAAAGACTATCTCTTAAACTTAATTCATACTTATTTATTTTTCTAGTAGGCTTTATAGTAAACTTTAATATTCTTTTATTATCAATGATTGTGTCTAAATCTTTAGTGATCTCTGAAGTTTTTATGGGAATATTTTCTGCTTTCACAGCATATGTAAATTTGCTGTTATATTTATTTTTTGTTTCCGCATTTTTTATTTTAATACTAGGGTTGTCTTCCCCAATTTTTTGTGAAACGTATGCATCCAAAACTGTATTATAAGTTCCCCAATAAGAGGTAGAGTCTAACATATTTTGAACATACACAAGGCTGTTGGGCTTTCTATTATCAATGTCAAATCCAGAGGACATTGTTGCAATACTAAAGAAAATAATAGTTAAAACTCCTGCTAATTTTGTAAAAGTATTTCTAGCGTTAGAACTATTTAACACAGGTAATAAAAGCCCAAAAACAAGCGCTAATAAAATACCACTAATAAAGATAGCTTTTAAGCCTAAGCCAACAGGAAATAGTTTGATTAATGGAGCAAAAATATAAATTGTAGGAATAGATACTAGCCCAAAAAAGATTGAATAATTTTTATCAATAGGTTTCAAAAATATAGAAACAGCAAGAATAATTTCAGCAATAAAAACAGGAATGATAAAGAAACCAGCACCTTTAAAATCCCCTTGAATAAAAAAATTAATAATCATCCAAAGGGTTATTGGAGCGATTAGAAGATTCGTGATTGTGTTTTTTTGTGTAAATTTTTTATAAATGAAGAAACATATCCAACTGTTTAAAGAGACAAAAGCTGCGATATACCAATATCCATTATAAGTAAATCCCTGAAGCATGTCATTGTAAGAAGGATGAATAAGGAGAATTAATTTCCAAAGGAGGTATGAAACTCCACCACATAAGACGATAGATAATGTGGATGGGAAAAAACCAGCAAGGAGTTTTTTAAGTTGAATTTTATTTAATATTATCCCAAACAAAAGCAGTAATAATAATATAATTCCTGCAATAATAAATAGTGGCATTACCCAAGAATAAGGATAGGTTAGTATTCTAATAAACGGAAAGTTGACATAAATCAAGTCGATATCACTTTGTAAATTTTCGATATCTGAGTCTGAAAAATAGTTAAGACTGTTCATTAAATAGTCTGATTGATGCGCCAACGTTGTTCTATCTAGTCTTTCGTAAGAATCTTGTACTGTATGATAATCAAAATGATCATCAATAAAGGCAAAATTAAATCCGTTTATGTCTCCAATTTCTCTAAAAACAGTAAGATCAGTATCATTTGGAAGTTTCTTATATATACTATACAGTAATGAATTTGATGTTGGATGTGTTGGGTCTGCTTTTAAAAATTCAGAAATCATCTTACTATTCTTTCCATTAGTTTCCAATAGCATAAAACTTGGTCCGCCGCTTCCTCTAGCTTCAAAGTTTAAAACTAAACCAACATCTTTCGCCCAAGGGTGATATTCTACAAAGGCTTTTGCACCTAACAAGCCCAATTCTTCAGCATCAGAAATTAAGATTATGATATCATTTTTTGGTTCTTTTTTTTTTGCTAAAAAAGCTCTTAAACCCTCCAAAATAGTTACTACACCAGAACCGGCATCACTTGCCCCAAGTGCTGAATGAGGACTAGAATCATAGTGTGACAACAGCAGAAGTGATTTCCCATCTTCAGATCCATTTATTTTAACAATAATATTTTCTACTGTGGTTCCAGCAAACCATTTTTTATTTACTATTGTTTGTGTTTGAATTGTTGGGTCTAATCCCAATTTCTGTAATTCTGAAACAATATAATCTTGAACAGTTTTGTGAGCTTCCGTTCCTGTATGATGAGGTTCTTTAGAAATTTCTTTTAAGTGAGAGAGTGCGTTATTTATAGAAAAATCTGTTGATTTTTGAGGAGTTTTAAAAACGCTTGGACTTAAATCATAAAATCCCCAAATAGTGGTCAAAATTATAATTAAGAGTGATAGTGTTGAAGCGTGTTTTTTTTGCATGGAATTTTTTTTATAAATGTACTAATAATAAAAAACAGAATAAAGTATGTTAACTATTTTAAAATCAGTAACTTTAGAAGTAAGGCTAAATAAAATTATTATGGGAATCATCAACTTTCGAGGGAAAAGAGACAAGGCGATATCTAAACCCGCCGAACAAATTTTAGTCTCTGACTATATGACAAAAAAACTCATCACTTTTAAACCAAGCGATTCTTTAGATCATGTGATTAATCTATTGATTAAAAATAAAATTTCAGGAGGCCCAGTAGTAAATGATAAAAATGAGTTAATTGGTATTA
>Ga0209712_10005415_pt1 | contig 9990 bp, 10 predicted proteins | sample ArcOceMetagenome_FD_187443 | JGI IMG/M metagenome (GOLD analysis project Ga0209712, IMG submission 187443) | Marine eukaryotic phytoplankton communities from Arctic Ocean - Arctic Ocean - Greenland ARC118M Metagenome (SPAdes) (version 2) | ecosystem: Environmental > Aquatic > Marine > Oceanic... | reverse complement strand
CCTGATTGTTCTTGGTGTGCTCGCCCGACATCTCAAAACAGACAATAGGGCTGTCTTGGCGCTCCCAAGCCCATTCAAGTGCACAGAGTTCCCTCGCGCGCAGGCCGGTATGGATCAGGAAAGTAGCGATGTCTTGTAAATCAGGCGACAACACGGCCATCAAACACGCTTCTTCCTGCGCTGAGATCGGGTACGGCTTCCGTTTATCGTGCCAGTCCAATGCAGGGATTTCTGGAACGCTCAACAGCCATGGATGGCCATTAGTATCCCGATACTGCCCACTTGCACGCTTCAGAACTAACTTAACAATAGTCAGAGTTCGATTCACGGTAGCGCTCTTAACACCCTCCTGTTTGCGCCTCGCTATAAACGGCTGCAGTGTCCCACTGTGAACCTGAGGCAACAACAATTGGCCGATGTAAGGCATCACCATTGTGAGATCCTGAAGATCCCGATCCAGACTCTTCTTAGTGCCCTCCTTTGCGTAACGCACCGCCGCGTCCTCAAACGTATACTGCTCTGGCTCTCCATACAGCAAATGCTTTCTGCATCGCTCAACCACATGGGCTAAGAATACTTCTGCCTCTGCTTTTTCCGTTGTGCCAGTACTCTGGCAAATTCGCCGTCCGTGGACTTGCTTGTCGATATGCCAGATACCTTTACGGAGGTAAAGGCCGCTGGCCGCTCTTTTTTGTCCCATATCATGTCTCCTTTAGTTGACAGATCTGGGCACTCATAGCAATGCTTAGTATTGGCTATCCATTGCTGGATTTCAATTTTACTGAACATCACACAGCGCCCCAGCCTTAACTCAGGGATGTGAGCCCTGACCCATCGATCAAACGTCGACTTACTGATCGACAAGTAATCAGGCATGTCTTTGAGTTGCACCAGCACAGAGTCTTTCAACGGCCCTGCCCTTGGTAAACTAGATGTAACCTAAATGAAGGTGCAGATGTGGCACTTTCCTGCCCTAATCTAAGGCGCAGATAGAGCTGAATCGGGATCATTCTTCAACCTCCGCCAACTTTTTGAGGCTACCCTGCCCCTCAGATTGGGCCAGACTGCCCCTCGGTTTAGGTTCGGTATTTGGTTCATGGTACTGCGCCCATTCATCTGAGGGCTCTCTGTTGCGGTAACTCTCAAATGTGAGCCGCCATTCACGGGCGAGTCTCTGTTGCCAGAGACCACCGCGAGTCAGTTTGATAAAGCCTTTGGCCTCGAGTGCATAAAAAGCCTTACGCGCTGTATCGGGGTGAATTCCCAGTCGGCGTGCCGCATCCCTAGTAGACAAGAACACATCCTCATTCCGCGTAGGGATGTACAGCGCATGAAGCTCATGCAGAAGACACCGAGCGTTGCAGTCCAACGAACGGAAGGCGTTAGACTCAAATATCACCTTGTAGGTCCGAAAGAACTGTCCCTTGCGATCCAAAGACCCCAAAGACTTCTTTTTAGCCATTAGGCTGGAAAAGGGCTATGTTTACTGGCTTGCACCAGCTTTTGGCGACTGACTCTGCGGCCTGCCGTAGATTGCCTCCGACTGTCCTCGCTAACATCGAAAATAATGGTAGCGTCAGGCTCTCCCCCTCGAGCCCGTGCAATTTTTAGAAGAGGGAAGGCATTGCTCAGAGTGAAGCGATCTCCAAGGGCTACACAATCACTATATGAGCCAGTAGTGACACAGGATAGATCAGGGGTGAACAGGAAATAAGTGACCATTAGACACCTCCCAATACACTAGAGGACTGGGCTATTACCCTGCTGTTAGCTACTTTGACGGACTCAAGCCATAGAATCTCATCCTCACGGAGAATGCGGCTAAGTCCTCTTATTTTGGTGACCGATAGCTCATCGTCACTTATCAATCGATAAGCTGTAGATAGGCTTAAACCATGCCGTTTGGCAAAATTGGGGATGTTGAGGACTCAAGAGGCTCCCCGTTGTCATAAACTATCATGCTGTATCACTCGCTTTATTGAAGGAGCGATAACATTAACTACTTAGATGAATTAACTCTAAGTACACAAAGGGTAGAAAAAAAAACTAATTGTGTGACATGTTGCGTTTGATCAACTGATTGATCGATTTATCAGTTTTCCATATGCCAGCTTTATCTGTGCAACACCTTATAAACTCCAGTGAATTACCGTTTAATTGCTGGTCCGGTTCTTTGGCAGGATTGTCAGATATGCCACTCCCACTAAGTCCCGTGCCGTTCTGGAAAATTTGGAACAACTCCCATATAAATTGGTTTTCGACCATCATCCGCCGGCCTGAAGTACTAAGCTCGATAACCTCCTCCAACTCAACGGAAAGCGCAGATACTTGCCGAAGAAGCGTGATCAGGGGATCCCTATCAATAGGTAAGCGTGAGTGCAGGACAGCACTTTCGAAGAGTGGGAGGTCTAAGGAGGCAATTAGCTTGTCTGCATTCGTTGAAATAGCCTTAAAGGCATTTTTTGCCTGTTTTGGTGTAGGAGGTGCTTCTGCCTCAGACCAATGCATATAGTGGCTGTAACACTCTTTTAGATCGCCATATAGTTTGGTGTCAGCTGAAAACCCATACTTCGTGGCTAGCTCGCCACATTCAGCTTTAGAGAAAAGCTCTTTTACATCATAGATCGACAGTCCTTTCATTTATTTTGTATTCCCTCTATTTCGTCTTCGACCACCATTATTTTTAAAGTGCTAAAAAATTGACATATATGATTCTCCGGCTGTGACCCTATGACTAATAGCGGCTGTACTGATATTTAAGAATTCTGCCATTTCCCTTTGTGAGCTAACTTCATTCCATCAACGTTTATCCTTTTTCTTAGATATTTTTCATGACCCTTTGGTGGTGGCTTTACCCCTAATGCCTGACTTTCAGTCCAGCCAGAGTACTTTATACGCCTCCAAACCATCTTGTAGGATAGACCAAGAGCGGCACATGCTTTCGTCAAACTTGGGTATGTTTTTTTACCGACAGTAATTTCGTATCTATAAGGCCGCGATGGTTTAACGATACCTGCCGCTTCTTCAGGTGCCTTTCCAGCACTTATACGGCTATTAAAAAGCTAATAATTATGCCCCTATTACTTTATAAGCACGTGAGATTCCTGAGTTTTCAATATCATCGGCAGAGCGGGGAAACTCATTGAATACAGAATCAACAACAGATTTTAGTCGCTTGTTAGCCTGTTCTTCTAATTCTTCCTTTGAATGTAATTCGAAAAAATTCTTCAGCCCCGTCAACGAGCCTCTACCTAATTCATCAGAAAGGCGCTCTTGGATGTCCTTCTTAAATGTTCCTTCATTTATTATCAGCACACATACTTTCCAAAGAAGAATATCGTCACAAAGCTCCTTTTTGCGTGCACGTACTTGACCGTCAACAAACTTCTTGAGGTCTCGAGTGACTTTTTTATCGACGTCTTGAATTACTGAATCAGGGGTTTTCTTCAAATCATTCAGACTTGTTACTGACATCGAAAACCATAATATTGCACGGCAACGGATAAGCATCGAAGGGTGGGTGCTAAGCCGTGACTCTCCTTTGCTAGGATTCGATAACATTTCAGTTTGTGACATGAAACTCGAGACATCGAATCGTAAGAATTGATCTCCCAAACCAGACGCAATCTTAATAATTGCACGTATTGAGTCGTCAAGATTATCTACGCCGAGAAACCCAATTCGGTCTGCCGATAGTTCCTTTGCCCTCTGTGAGATGAATCCTTCAGCAGTTTCATCAGCTGCGTGCTGAGAACAGGCTCCATGCCCAAGCAAGAAGTGCGCAAGTTCGTGTGACGCGACAAATTGAAACTCTTTTTCGTTCATAAGATTGACCAGACCAGAAGTAAACCTAAGAACGCAGGAATCTAGTGAATCAATAACACAGTCTGCCTGAACTTCAGCACTGTTATATACGAATGCGGTAACGGAATACCTAGGTATGAGAAGGCGTTCACAAACTGCACAGAGACTTTTCTCAAGGGTAGGAGTCATCGATTCAGAAATTACTACTCCATGTCGCAACATCGAATCTTTATGGTGTTCTCGATTCTGTAGGTCATGATGGCTTAATGGGTTGCCAGATTTATCCTCAGCCATACGCACACGATAGGCTTGACTACGTGCCAAATTGAGATCACCCATACTGCTTTCGCAGAGAAGCGATATTATCCAACATGTTCTGTGCTGATTCCCTCTCTTCACCCTCTGACAAAGAGTTTAAACGGTTACTCCACTTCTGAAATTCAGATCGTAAGTGTTTTTTCTTTTGATCGTCAGACCATCCTTCTTCAATACCCACAAGAGCCTCTAGTCCGTGATCGGAAGTAAGGTTCACAGAAAGATCCAGCGTAACACTCTCACGCATTTTCTCGATTTCATCCATATCAAGGTCTAATGCTCTTGCTACGTTTCGTATAACTGCCATTTCCTCTGGATCGGCAACACCGTCCGCCGCCATTACATCGAAGGCAAGTCCGATAGCATCATATTTAGTCTTCTTTTCGCCTATTTCAGACAAGCGCTCAACAAGAGGGGAAAGTGCCAAATTTCCAGACTGTGCTTGAGCGAAACCTTCCTTGAGAGCGTCATTGAATAGCTTTTTCAGCCGTTCTGATTTCTCATCAGAAAATGGAGATACTTCCTTGATAATCCAGCTTTTCAGAATCTCACCTTCTGAATCATCAAGTGTTCCGTCTGCCATTGCCACAGCAACTCCAATTTTCAGAGAAAGTTGCTGTGATTCCTCTCTATTTTTTGCTGTCTCCTCATAACCTTTTTCGATAAAAAGATGCTCGAAATCAAGCGTCTCACAAAAAATTAATTCTCCACCATCACCAATTCCAGCACGTATGCTTGGAGCATCTTCGGCATTGAAAAATCGTACCACCAATCTAATTTTTCGACTTCCCGATTTCGGGCATTGAATATATTCAGGTGACATTGCAGCTAACTGAACCCAATCCGTATAAGTATCCCCGACATCGATATTTCCGATTTCTTCAAAAATACCAAAACATACAGTGTCGGGCTCTTGTTGCTGTTCCATCATTGAAATGATAAAACTTACATTATCGTCTCCATCAGTCACATCGAGCGCGGAAACGCTATAACCAACAGTCATAGATCTAGACACGGGAATCTTGCCCCGGTACATTATCTTTTTAACGACAATACCTTCATCTTCAACTTCAACATCTTCTAATTTTAATTGGCCCGGCCCAAGGTACGTTTCTTTGCCAGTGACAACCTTTTTAACTCCCCTTCCAACAGCACGGGCACCAGCGCCTACTATGTTTATAACAACGCTATAACCAATGAATATCAGAAACATATAAAACAAAGCTTCCATGATTACTCCACCAGAAATTTATTTATATCTGAAGACGTCTGATCTTTTCCAGACATTGAAATAGAAATTGTGTTCTCGTTACCCGACTCGACATCTTTAAAGGATGCATGGATCATCTGATTTTCATCATAAGCATAAGTAACAATGACTTCCTGTTCAGCAGGTCTGTCGGAAGGTAAATCTAGATTTTCTTCATGAATAATTTTTACGAAACGAGGGTCTGTCTCAGGTGATTTAGACTCAGTGATAGTGCAATTGATCGCCGACTGTCCTTCGTGAACAGTAAAGTAAGACTTGCTTACTTTATAAGGGATAGACTCTCCTTTCTTAATCAAAATAGAGTTCATTAATGATTCACCCTTGGACTCAGAGTAACCGACAGTAATTGTTCCCAAGAAACAGTTAGTTCGCTCTGCTACTTTAAGTTGATCCATTGATTTTTTCTGAATTTCAGAGAGATTTGATCCATCACTTTTATGTGCGGCATATAGACTCGCTCCTAGGGCAACTACTTCGTCCACATTCACAGTGGATGTAGGTTCCCTCTGAAAGACTTTTGTAGCAACCTCTCTGATAACGGGCATCCGTGTACTCCCGCCCGCAAGAAAAATGTCCGACACATCTGACACATCAATACCTGCTTCATCTAGAGTTGTTTCACACATCATTTCTATTTGTACAAGCATACTAGAAATCGACTCTTCAAATTCTATGCGAGATAGGTCTACAAACACTCGCTCAATTTCAACGGTAGTTTTTTTGCGTTCTGAGATGCTCTTTTTAGCATCTTCTGCGTCATTCATCGAGAATTCTTCGGCGGTAAGTTCTTGTCCCGTTTCATCTTTATATTTCTTGGCAACTAAATTCCAAAGTGCGTGATCGAAATCTGCTCCACCTAACCTATGAAGGCCATTTGAAGACAAAACCTCTACGTTTTTTCCAGTCACCTTAATTATCGACACATCGAAGGTGCCGCCTCCTAAGTCGAATACAACGTAGCTCCCTGATAAATCTCCATCAGATTTATATGCGTAATAAAGAGCAGCTGCGGTAGGTTCATTTATGATGTATTTCACATCTAACCCTGCCATTTTTGCTGCTTCCATCGTTGCATCCCGTGCCTCGTTGGAGAAGTTAGCAGGGATTGTCACAACTGCTTCTGTGATCGTACCAATACGATCCTCAGATTGCCTTTTGAGATCTTTTAGAAGAGCAGCACTCAATTCAGTAGGGGAATAATCGGTTCCATCAATTTGCTGTGATGTCGACGTACCCATATCCCGTTTGAATCTAGCGGCTCCCTTTCTATCGTCATTACCCCAGTGCTTTCGGGCAAACTCCCCGATAATTAGTTCGTCCTTGTGCTTAGCAACGACGGAAGCAGTGATATTTTGATTTCGATCATTGTTCACAATTTTCGGTCGACCTGTTTCATCTATATACGCAACTGCACAATACGTTGTTCCTAAATCTATACCTACATAGTTAGCCATTTTTAATTAATTCCTTTTTGTTGGGTTCTATAGATTGTGACCTTTGATGAAACAATAATTTCTCGGTCTCCCTCTCCCTCGATCACGTAGGCAGGTGATTCGACTGATGCGATTTTAAAGTTTTCGGATTCATCATTTGTTACAATGACTTTTGGATCATCATCCACTTCCGCACCCATTTTTCTGTAATCGTAACCAACCGTAGGGAGTAGTTGTTCTACTCCGCATTCTTCAAGCGCGTTCCGTATATTTGTACACAAATATTTGTAGTTCTTAGCCTGATCTGAATCTATTTCTTCGCCATGAATCTCTTCAAGAATCATCGATAGTTTGATAAATCGAGTGATAAATCTCTTATAAATTTTGGAATCGTAGCCTTTTTTTAGCCGATCGATTTCCATATCTCGGTTTGAAATAGTTTCCTGTAGAGTTAGAAAACTCTCGAGTAGTGCCTCTGATTTAATACTCTGGGCAGAAGATGCATCTAATAGTGAAGTCAGTTTTTTAACGGTATTTATATTGGACAGGTTTGTGGCGTAACTAAGATCACCAAGTAGGACTCCCCACTTTTCTGGAACAAGTGCAGGGCCATCTTTTAGGTAGAGAGATCTAACATAGTACAACCAAAAACTAATGCTAAGACTGACTGCGGTGATCAGTAATGCGCCGGTAATGACCACCCACTGGAATGTTGATGAGGTACTACCGTTATTTTCTCCATTCGATAGGAGAGAGATGTTTAAAAGTACTGATATGACTAAAAGTGCGACGACAGTAGCAAGACCCACTATATTTAATATAGATAGCGGTTTTTGAAAAAAAGACCTTTGGTCATTTGTTAGTTCAGACTCGATCTTAGATTGCGTAACAGAGTCTTGAATCTGGTCTTCAATGACCGCTGGAGTTTCTGTTTCTTCCTGCATTATATACCCCTGAAAAAACTCTACCTTTTAATATCGTCTATGTCAAATCACATAGATGGTGACAGGGACGATGACAATACGCGGGGAGACTACTTTTAGTTGTGTAAGTTTTTTCTGTATAATTACTGTATGACAGTAAATAGCCATTACCATAAATTAAAGTACATTGATGGAATCAAGGATCGCCTCAGACGGTTCTATTCAATCAGCGACACCAAGTCGGACCATCGAAAGATGCTTAGCCACAAAATAGACGGCTATATGGAAGCTGGGCTCCTTGCCGAGATAATAGATAAGCGGGAGCTTCAAAGCGTCATTGACGAGCAACATATCGCGGTTTTTGGTATCTCACGCCAAGAGCGACGCCTCGAAATGAACTCCATTCTCGAGACTGCTCCCGATAACTGGGATATATACGACACTCCTGCTATCGATCGTCGCCAAACTTAGTTTTGCTGCGCTTCCATGCGGAACAAAATCCGCTGCTAGTCCCCCTCATCACTTGGCCATATACTTACGGCAATGCTCTCTAAGTCCGCGACAGATAGCATACCCTCTGCGTTAATCCAGTGATATTTCTCTAGATTTAGCCAGCTCACTTCCCTATCCCAAAAAGCTTTTAGTAGCGTCACCCCAACTAGCATTTCGCCCGCTTCACTAATGGGTAGGATCGCTGTTGGAAACCAATGGTTTATATCGGTTCCTGCATTATCATCAGGGGTACCGCACCATAGTAGCCAATAGTCTGCTCCTTTATGGAGGACATATTGATCTACTCGGCTATGCATTGGGCTCCATGACCACTCGACCTGAGCTAAAGCAAGGGATTGTTTTGTCGGCGCATTCGGTATCCCAACCAGCCCGTGTTCCTGTTCATAATCCAGTAGCTCAACTGACAATTGCATTATTTCTGCAGGCAACGGTTTAACTTCATAAACGCGCTGTTGAGGCAGATCTGCGAAGCTCATTGGGATTGAGTGAATACTCATTCTTGGCCTCCTTTGAGCGTGGGCCCGATAACTAAATAGCTATTGGGTATACCCATTCTTGTGTTGAATTCACGAGCCTCTTTGGGAGTTAGATGCTGGACCTCTACACGACCCTTATATCTTTTTAAGACAGGTTTTTTGGGCTCACCATTGGGTCGTCGATTGATATTTGACATAACATTATCCTCTTTAGTGCTTCGCAACATGCAGGCGCACAATCTGGTTATCAAATGCCTAGTCGTTAGGGGCGACCAACCTATTAAGTAGATCTAATTAACATCGTTTCTGAACGGAACAAATAGGGACTTAGGTACAACAGTCTCTTTAGGAATCCAGCCAATCTCACCATCATCGAAGACCGCAAAGCGCCAATCATTGAAAGGTGTAACCGTCCATGCACCTGCTCTGAGCCCGTCTAAGCGTCCCTTAGCACCATGTGCACACAACATCGCTCTAGAGCCTCTTGGGCGATCAGGATGCAGTCTTGGCAGTTCTGTAAGGGCTACAGGTATAGGGAGGTCGTCAAGACTAGGGAGCTGTGCATCAAAACTGTGACATCCCTCGATCCATTCCACTAGATGGCGAGAATCCTCTGGGACATCTGCAAAACGGACACCTGCCGATGTCCTTTTATCGGACAGTTCATAGTCGGAGGGATTAGATTTTTGGTGTGACATAACAATATCCTCTTTAGTGCTTTGCGTAATGCGGGCGCACAATCTGGTTATCAAATACCCAGCTTTTAGAGAAAGCCAACCCATGAAATGCAAAAAACCCGATCCAGCAGTGCTAAATCGGGTTCATTAGTTGAGATCATCAACTGTCCGGTTTAGCTGGTATTTATAAAGCACCCCGCAATCTGGATCAAATCGGTGCTGGAGATAGGATAACAAAAATAAAATGCGAAAGCAAAGTCAGCCTACCCCTGACTTGAATGGCAAGCATCTTTCTATTCAATGTTATCACTCTTCATCAAATTATGCCGTCCACAAAGGATTCTTATATTATCTGGATTTATCGACGAGCCTCCCTTTGAATAAGGAAGATAGTGATCATAATGCAAGTTATGTGTGGCCTCGCACATCACACATTTTCCTCGATCTCTTTTCCATACCGCTTGAATTACATGAGAGGGGATGACTCTAGTGTGATCTGTCTTAGCATCATCTAAATCCTCTTCTTGCACAACTGATCCATCTGGTATTTCATTTATAGCCTCAAGAGTAAACTTAAAT
>Ga0209712_10005414_pt1 | contig 9992 bp, 10 predicted proteins | sample ArcOceMetagenome_FD_187443 | JGI IMG/M metagenome (GOLD analysis project Ga0209712, IMG submission 187443) | Marine eukaryotic phytoplankton communities from Arctic Ocean - Arctic Ocean - Greenland ARC118M Metagenome (SPAdes) (version 2) | ecosystem: Environmental > Aquatic > Marine > Oceanic... | reverse complement strand
AAAATGAATTTGCCGAGGTCAAACGCAGCTTTATTCCTATGCAGTCGATTATTCGCATTGATGAAGTTGAGAAAGAGGGTACAGGTAAGATTTCTGACGCGCCCGTCGGTGGCAATGTCAGTGCTTTTCCTATGTCTTCCATGATGGGTGGCAAGCCAGTAAAGGACTAATTATCCTCAAATTGCATGTGTTCGAGCGCTGATTTTATAATCAATATGCAATTCTTACCGAAACAGTCCTTCTGTTATTACTTAACTTGTTCTTGTCGCTTACACTCTACTCAAAAGTGCATTAGTTTGCGCACTTGATGCTTGTGGTAGTCGAGCAATATAAATGGCGTCCCGCGGGAAATGTGGGGCCAAAAAGAGGTTGGTAATGTCAGAATTGATGGTAGAGCTTTTACCTTTTGAATTTGCGCGTACAAACAGGCTGTTATTGCGTGAAGCTGAGGGTGATTTAATACTGGCTCCCGGCGCTCCCGACTGGGCTATTGCTGAAGTTGGGCGCATTACCAATGCTGACGTGCCGGTTGAGCGTGTTGACGATGAAACCTTCGATCAACTCCTTAGCGCCCTGTACAGCGGCCGTCAAAACTCCTCCGAGTCGGTAATGGCCGATATTAAAGACTTTGTTGATATGGAATCTGCCGCTGCAGACCTCGAAGATGCGGGTGATCTGCTCGATTCCGAAAATGATGCCCCCATAGTACGACTGCTAAATGCCATTTTAGCCGAGTCCCTGAAAGAAAATGCCTCCGACATCCATATTGAACCCTACGAAAAAGAAGCGCTGGTGCGTTTTCGTCTCGACGGTGTACTCAGTACAGTGCTGTCACCGTCGGTTCAGATTACGCCCCTGTTAATTTCGCGAATCAAGGTAATGTCGAAGTTAGATATTGCTGAGAAACGTCTGCCCCAAGATGGCCGCATGAGCGTCAAGCTGGGTGGCCGCAATATTGACCTTCGTGTGTCTACCATGCCTTCAAGTCATGGCGAGCGTGTGGTCATGCGTTTGCTGGACAAAGATGCCGGTAAGCTGCAGGTCGATGATCTGGGTATGCCCCAGTCAACCTCGGCTGAGCTAGATGAATTAATCAAGCGTCCCCACGGTATTATTTTGGTCACCGGGCCCACCGGCTCAGGTAAAACCACGACCCTCTATGCGGCACTGCAGCAGATGGACCGGGAAGGTCGGAATATTATGACCGTGGAAGATCCAGTGGAATACGACCTTCCCGGAATCAGTCAAACCCAGATTAACCTCCGTGCGGGCATGACCTTTGCCCGCGGGCTGCGCGCTATTTTGCGTCAGGATCCCGATGTTATTTTAATTGGTGAGATCCGCGATGGGGAAACGGCAGAAATTGCCACCCAAGCCAGTTTGACCGGTCACCTGGTACTCTCGACGCTACACACCAATACCGCAGCTGGTGCCATTACCCGTCTTCAGGATCTGGGTGTGGATAGTTTCTTGCTGGCCTCAACGGTGCGGGGCATTGTCTCTCAGCGGCTTTTGCGAAAACTCTGCCAACAGTGCCGTGTCAGTGTTGAGCCCAATGAATTTAATCGCGACCTACTGCAACTCAAAAGCGGTGACCGTATTTATGAAGCGGCTGGCTGTAGTGAGTGCAACAACACCGGATTTTCTGGCCGACAGGCACTGTTTGAGCTGGTCTCTGTGGATGCGTCGCTGCAGACATTGATTCATGAAAATGCCGGTGAAATTGAGTTGGAAAATTTGATTCGCCAAGAGGTACCAAGTATTCGCCAGGCTGGTTTTGGCTTGGTGCGTCAGGGTGCCACCACTATCGAAGAAGTTCTTCGTGTGACTAGTCAGTAGCCATGCCAGCCTTCGACTATTCAGCTTACAATAGTGCAGGCAAGCTCGTTAGCGGAGTGATTTCTGCGGACTCTGAGCGCCAGGCGCGACGATTACTTAAAGAAAAGGAACTGCTGCCCGCAACGTTGGCGACAGTGACCGAGCAGCATACAAACAACAGCGATAAGAGCGGTAATAAAAGCAGCGGGCGCGGCCGTCGAGAAGCCCGAGTTAATAATTGGGACCTGTCGTTGCTCCTGCAGCAGCAAGCCATTTTGATTCAGTCCGGACTGCCCCTCGAAGAAGCACTGCGCATGACCATTGAGCAGGCAGAAACTGATCGTCAACGACGCATGGTTGAAAGCTGGCGCAGTGAAATTACCGAGGGCCGCAGTTTCTCTGAAGCACTTAGACGATCGCCCTATAAAATTCCTGAGAGCATCATTGCCGGTGTTGGTGTCGGCGAAGAGAGCGGCCATCTTCATAAGGTATTGATGCGTCTCGCGGAAGATCTTGAAAGCAATGCAGAAAATCGCAAAACCATTAGTCGGGCGATGATTTATCCGGCCACCTTGATTGCCACCTCTATTATTGTTGTGTCGATAATGATGGTTTGGGTCGTACCGAAAATCACCGCCATCTTTTTAAGCTCCAAGCGCGAACTACCCCTAGTGACTCGAATTATTGTCGGTCTCAGTGAATTTACTCAGGCCTATGGTTTGTTTGTGCTCGCCCTTATTGTTGCCCTGGTATTTGCTTTTGGTCGGGCCATGCAAAATCCCGCACGCAAAGAACGCTGGCACGAGCTGATGTTAAATATGCCCGGCATGGGTCGCTGGATTCGTATGGCGAATATTTCCGACTGGGCCCGTAGTCTGGGCGTATTGTTGACCAATGGTGTTCCCGCGCTCGCCGCCCTAACCATTTCTTCAGCAGTGGTAAGTAACTTACATTTGCGACGTAAATTTGAAGCGGTAACCGAGGGAATGCGCCAGGGCAGTAGTTTGCAAAAAGCTCTGGAAGATAGCCAGATTGGCAGTGGGTTTTTGATTCATATGGTTGGCAGTGGTGAGGCCTCCAGTGAGTTAGATAAAATGCTTTTGCGAGTTTCAGAGTATTACTCGGTGCGCTTAAATAATGCAGTCGAAGTTTTTTTAAAACTGGTTAATCCGATTTTAATAATTTTTATGGGCATGATTATTTTGTCCGTCGTGGCGGCAGTAATGCTGCCGATAATGGATATGAACAATATGATCTGATGGGGTGAGGTTGGTTGTTTATCCATGAGGATCGTTATCTGTAATTTATTTTTAAGGTGTTTTTTATGACTACAAATAATAGGCAAGCGGGTTTTACCCTAATTGAAATGATGGTTGTAGTCGTGGTTATTGCCTTGTTGGGCGCCATGATCGGCCCCACATTATTTAAGAAGGTACAGCAGGCAGAAGAAACCCGGGTCGCGCAGGATATTCGTACGGTTGAGAGTGCGCTTAAATTCTATCGCCTCGATAACTACCGTTATCCTTCTCAGGCTCAGGGGCTAAATGTTTTGCTCACGCCCCCAACAGGTAATGGCGCGGCGAAATGGAATGGACCCTATCTGGAATCAATGCCCGCAGATCCTTGGGGCGAACCTTACAAATATGCCAATCCTGGTACCCATGGTAAAGATATTGAGGTGTTTACTCTGGGGGTCGACAATCAGGTGGGCGGTGAAGGTTCCGATAAGGATTGGGGCAATTGGAATATCAGGTAACTGATATTTCATAAGACTACCCATACTTATCCCCAATGAATATTAATCGCCAGCGCGGTTTTACTCTGATTGAAGTGGCTGTTGTGGTGATGATTGTCGCCACGATTTCTGCGATGAGTTTACTGGCGATAAATCAGGCTTTTGATCGGCGCTATTCCAACGAAGCCGAAAAACTTCATATCTGGTTACAGCAACTCGGAGAGCGCTCTGCCCTCGAAGGCGCAGCTTACGGCGTTATGACTGAATGGCTCACGACCAAGGGCCTGGTGACGGAAGAGCCCGAATCCTTTCGGGCAATTCAGTTGCGCGCTGTGGTTTATTATCGAATGCGCTGGGTCGCTGTCACTTCGCCAGAACCTTTTGTTCTTAGCGACGGCTCGAGCATAGACTGGCTGGTGGACTCGGTTAATGAAGCAGAAGAACTTTTGCCTCAAGAGGAAAATCTGGTTAATACAGCGGGCGATGATATTGAGCGCCTCCTGCCAGAGATCGCTTTTCTGCCCGATGGCTATCTCGAACCCAGTGGTGAAATACGATTAGCTTTTGACTCTTTCGCGGACAGCTATGGTTACCAATGGGACGACAAGACGTCGGCCATGGTGATGGAGCGTTACAGGCAATGAGAATTGGAATGAAGCATGCTCAAGCCAAGGGTTTTACCCTAATCGAAGTCGCTGTCGCTCTGGTCATTTTAAGCTGGGTGCTCGGCAGTGCTATTTTTATGGTGCAGCAGTACGCGGATGAGCGACTGCGACTTCGGGAACGTTTTTTCTCAAGCTCCGTGGCCTGGAATCGCTTGATGGAACGCTATCAGGATTCTCAGGGTTGGATCGCAAAAACCGGCGACAATACTAAACAGCGCAAAGGTGTTGATGACCAAGCCGGGCAGGGCTGGCGCTGGACCATGAATATTGAAGCGGCCATGGGTCAGGACCTGTATCGCTACGAAGTTACTGCGGGTTCAGAAGACAGTGAGCGCAATGCCGCCTCTCTCGCCATGTTTCTAATTGATAAAAACCAATGAATAGCCGTTTCCGCCAACGAGGCTTCACGCTGATCGAAACCGTAGTTTCGCTGCTTTTATTAGCCGTGGTTTCCATGATGTCTTATCAGGCCGTGGAGGTTGTTCTGGGTACCAACGAACGAAGTCGCGGTGATCTTGCTGATGAGATGCAGTTGCAGCGTGCCTGGCAGATTATTGGTCGCGATATTCTCCATCTACGGCCCAGGCTCTATGCCGACGGGCTGGGTTCTATCGAGCCCGCTTATATCACCGACACCAGCGAATTCGGTGTGCGTTTTAGCCGGGGGGGAGGGCCCATGGTGCGCTCCAATCCCAGTGGTGTCAGGCGTATTGATTACCGAATTAATGAAGATCAGCAACTGGTGCGCAGCTCCTGGGCTATTAGTGAATCTCCGCGCCTGAACGACGGTTCTATACTGGTTCTGTTAGACAATGTGGACAGCGTCGTTTTTGAGCAGCTAACCGATGAATTTCTGTACGACCCCAACTGGCCTCCGCTGAATAGAAAAGTGTCCTCCAAGGCGCTGCCAAAAATGATTCGCGTCATTATTGAGCTTGAGTCCGGCACTGAGACCTCCAAGTTGTTTCCGGGGGTGCATTCAGAATGATTGTTAACCCTAGACGCAAAACGATAGTAGCGACCGGCTCCAAGCAGCGCGGCGTTGCCCTGTTGGCCTCATTGATACTAATGTTGGCCGTAGTTATGGCCCTGGCCAATATTTTTTATCGTCATCAAATTGATGTTGCTCAGGCCACTAGCGCTCTCCATGGTGATCAGGCGTTATTGCTGGCCATCAGTGGTGAAAACTGGGCGCGAGATCTGCTCTCAGAGGGATTAGACGATCCGGATGTTGATAGTTTCGACGAAGACTGGGCACAGGCCATGCCTCTAATGCCCGTTGACGGCGGACAGCTCAGTGGCTGTATTAGCGATTTGCAGGCCAACATTAATCTAAATAATTTCGCCGCTTACGGCGTCCAGACCTTAAAAGACGAAATGGATAGCGAAGTGGTAGGCCATGCCAAGCTATGGATAAATTTACTCCAATTGCTGGAGTTATCCGCGGACCCATCGCGCATCGCGACCATTATCGACTGGGTGGATGAAGATTCTACCCCTATCAATAGCTGGGGTGCCGAGCAGGCTGATTATGACAGTATGCAGCCACCTCGGGTGCCCGCTAATTCACGGATCTCAGATGTCAGCGAACTGGCCGCCATTAGTGGCTACGAGGTCTTTGAAGTGCAGCGTCTGGCGCCCTGGTTGGCGGCCTTGCCAGTGACCACCAAAATCAATATCAATACCGCCTCCGATGAGGTGCTCACAGCAATGGGCGGTGACTTTGCAGAGCAATTTATGGAAGTAGTGATAGAAGATCGGCCATTTGCCGCTGTCGCCGACTTTCATCAGGCGATTAGCCGCGCATTTCAGTTCAGCCTGCCCGATACCTCCATGCGCTGGCCTGCGAGCCTCGTGGATGTAAAATCAGATTACTTTCAGCTCTATATGGAAGTGAGCCTGGGGGAGGCACGCATCGAAGTAAAAAGTATAATGGACCGCAGAGATCGCGGTGCGCCGGTGATAATCTCCCGGGAAGTGGTGGTGGTTCCAGCGAGTTTGCCGGAACAGAGCCCAGAGAAGCTGTCTGCCGCCGAAGAATTATTTGCCGACGAGGCTTACGAGGGAAGAAATATTAATCAGTCCATGGAGACCAACAGAGTGCAGCCAGCATGTTTAATGATGGGAGAGTTCACTCAATGAGCCGCTTAATAGCCCATTCAGCAGACCATATTCACTGCCTTGATAAGCGTCTTATCGTTGATGGCGACCCAAGCCTGTCGGCTGCACAATCAATGAGCCTGTGGGTTCCATCCGAACGTATAGCCGTGCACCTAGTGGACGTTCCCACTGCCCCAGAGCGCAAATGGGCCGAGCTCATTCCCTGGATGCTAGAAGATAGAATTTTACAGCCAGTCGATGAAATGCATTTTGTGATTGTTGGGCGGGTAGACAACAACCAGCTGCAGATTCTGGCCGTTAGCCAGCAGGACATACAGGACTGGCAGCGTGTTGCTCAAAATGCAGGGGTTGCTGCCACTTCAATGACCCCAGATTTTCTGGCCCTACCCTGGGAAGCTGGGCGAATTAGTATTGGCTGGCGCGAAGGCGTCTGTCTGGTACGCCATTCTGCACAGGGAGGCTTCGCGGCTAAACCCGCTGCAGCCTGGGCCATGATTGATAGCCTGATCGCGGCCTCAGCCATTGCCCCAAGGTTATCTATTTCGATCCCCGATGCCGATCTTGTGCCAGAGCATCTCAGGGCCATGGCCGATATCAATGACTCCGTTATTGACTGGCAGTTTGGCGATTTTCCGCCAGCGTCCAACCTACTCACCGGTAAATTTAAATCACAGCCCGCTCGCACTGAGTCCAATACCTGGTTGCCTGTTGTTGGCATAGCCGCCATAACCGCGGTGCTGCTATTTGCCTATCTGCAGATATCGAGCAATCTGTATAGCCAACAGATAGAGATAATGGGAAAGCAGGCGCAAAGTACCTATAGCCGACTGTTTACAGGGCGTAAACCCCAGCCGATGGAAGTACGAGAGGCCGCTGAACTACAGCTGAGTAAGCTGTTTAAACAGCAACAGAGTTTGCAGGCAGCGCCGATTGCCACGCTGGTTGCTCTAGAGGGGTTGATGGCAAACTGTGAATGTGACCTTGTTGCCATGACGGCCGACCAAGAGGGCATGCGTCTAGAAATTAACAGTGCTGCGAATCTAGAAATCCATACCATCAGTATTCCCGGCTATCAGCTATCCAGTACTCCGGGTGACAAACAAGATGCCATTATATTGACCCTGGTAGCCAGCACTGGGGGTGCAAGATGAACAGTCAAACCATTCAGCAAGCCTTTGGGAATCTTCAGCCGAGAGAAAAATATTTTGTCAGCGCCGGTGCGATGTTGGTTGTTATCGCAGCGGTTTATTTGGCTTTCTTACCTCTGAGTGAAAAGCATAGCCGGCTTGTAGATCAGCACAGCAAGTTACAGGCCGATCTGACCTGGCTTCAGGCGCAAGCAGCGACAGTGCCACGTCTGGTCAATAGCTGTTCTGGCCGAGAATTAAGCGCAGGCATGGACAGAGACGTTATCACCAAGCTCGTCAAGCGCAGTCAGCTACGAGTAGATAATATCTCGGAAACAGCCAGTGGTATTGCATTGCGGTTTAACGGTTCCGATGCGAATCGAATGGTACGTTTAGCCCACCAGATTAGCTGTGAAGGCTTTGCGGTCTTGAGTTTCGAGTTCAATGCTAAGGCTAAGGATTTGAAAACCGTCGGTTCCTCGTCAGCCTTAGCGAGCACCTATGTTGGTATGATGGAGGTGCAACGTGTCAATTAATCGCTCAAAAGCCATGACGCCGGTATTGATTACCCAGCGGGTTGTGATGGTTGCACTGCTACTGGTCTGCACCTATCTAATCGTATTGACTGTGATGCAGTTTACTCAAACCACGGAATCCAAAACGCCCATGGCTCGAATGCCTAGTGCAAAGGTCCTGTATTGGAACTGGTTTCGCGGTGCTCCTGCAATAGACGTCGACACTGAGGAGCAACTCGGCCAACTGGAAGATGCAAAAATTAACGCCATCCTCCTCGGCGTGATGATCGCCGGAGATGCTTCCTCTGCAACCCTTAAGTTTAACGGTAAGCCCGAAGCGGTTTATCATAAAGGCGATAACCTAGGGTCAAATACCAGCCTCGTGGAGATTGAACCCTACCGAATTGTGGTGAAGAAAAACGGCATCAACAAACAGGTATTGATGAAAAAGCCAGATGCCATTATGACCAGCGAAGAGAGCTCGTCGAATCAGCCTGCCGAGGAAAACGGTTTTGCTTTGGCCAATATGTTTGGGGCTGTGCCGGTTAATATTGGCGGCAACTCAGGGCTAAAAATGAACAATCTCTCGGATGAGATTAAAATATTGGCAGATATCCAGGAAGGGGACGTTGTGATGCAGGTAGATGGGCTATCTATTCAGAACCTATTGGAAGATCCCACTAAATGGATGAGTTATAGTGGTTCCAGCAGCCTGCCAGTTACCGTTATTCGTCAGGGTCAGGAGGAGATTATCTATGTTAATGCCGCCAGCCTGTCAGCTAAAATGTTACCGAAACTTGGATTAAGCCAATAACATGAAAATTATAATAATGAAGCGTAAAACTATCCTGGCCCGCAGCCTAGTAAATCTTGGCGGCGCATTAGTGCTGATGTTTGGTCTTATCGCCGACGCCAGCGCAGAAGAACAGGTGCGAATTAACTTCCGCGATGCAGACATTCGCAGTGTTATTGAAAGTGTTGCCGAGATTACCGGAAAATCCTTTGTTCTAGACCCAAGGGTCAAAGGCAAGGTAACCATTATCGCACCGCAGGCGATTGATACCTCATTACTCTATTCAGCCGTGTTGTCCGCCATTCAGGTACAGGGTTTTCAAGCTGTCGAAGACGGCGCCGTGACCCGGATCGTGCCCTTTAATCAGGCCTTTAGTTTTGCCGGCGGTACTGGCGACAACCAGCTTGAAACTCAGGTACTAAAAATTAAGTATGTTCAGGCAGCCACTTTGGTACCTGTGCTCAAGCCGATGCTAAGTAATGGCGCACGACTGATGGCCTTTGCCCAAAGTAACTATCTGGTGGTCTCCGATATTCGCAGTAATGTAATTCAGCTTAAGGCGTTGATCAAAGAGATGGATGACCCAGATCACAGCATGGTTGAGGTTATTAATCTGGAATATATTTCTGCCGCAGAAGCCGTGCATATTGCTGGCCAGCTCAAGCAACTACAAAAACAGGATCTCTCTCTGGTCGAAGATGGCCTAAACAACCGCGTTATTGTTAGCGGCCCGGGTATTGCCCGAAAAGCCTTTAAAAATATGCTGTTGGCCCTAGACTTGCCCACCACCAAAAAAGGCGGTGTTGAAGTTATTTATCTAGATTATTCCCGTGCGGCAGAAATAAAACCCATTATTGATGGCATGCTCACCTCGGATGTTTTCTTACGCCTCGCCGGTGAATCTGGCGGCGACAAAAAATCTAAAGATAGCTACAAAATCGCCATTGACGAGCTCAATAATGCATTAATTATTGCGGCTTCTTCTGCGGTTATTCGTGAAATTAAAAATGTGGTGAGCAAGCTCGATCGCTCGCGACCTCAGGTATTAATTGAAGCGGTCATTGCCGAGCTTTCCGAAGACCAGGCCAGAGATATCAGTGCCAATCTTGTTTACACCAGCAAAAACCGCGGCGGTTACCTGACCAATTTTGATGGCTTACTCTCCTCGCTATTAGGCGTCGGTCTAGGCAGCCCCAGTGACGAATCTATCGCTTCAGC
>Ga0209712_10005413_pt1 | contig 9993 bp, 10 predicted proteins | sample ArcOceMetagenome_FD_187443 | JGI IMG/M metagenome (GOLD analysis project Ga0209712, IMG submission 187443) | Marine eukaryotic phytoplankton communities from Arctic Ocean - Arctic Ocean - Greenland ARC118M Metagenome (SPAdes) (version 2) | ecosystem: Environmental > Aquatic > Marine > Oceanic... | reverse complement strand
ACTGATTGTACAAGAGCACAAGAGCATACAGCATACATGCAACATGCAGAATACAGACGACAGACATAAACTACTTGACAATACCGGTACATACTCTCGCACAGACTATACCACTCTTAGCCCTCCCCAGTTCACACTATGAGTATATTATTTGAGACTTCTCTGGGGGACATAGTCATTGATTTAGATGTGGAAGGTTCACCTCTTCTGTGCAAGAATATTATAAAACTTGCCAAGGCACGGTATTATTCTGGACAATTGGTGTATAATGTCGTGGAGGGCCGGTATTTTCAAACAGGAGATCCGGTAGGAGACGGAAGCGGGGGGACTTCCATCTATGGTCTTCTGCATGCTATTCAACACAATATTGATGTAAAGAAATGTCCAAAGAGATTCATCAAATCTATTGGTAGAAAGTTAACCAGAGATGAAATGCAAGAAAAAGGGAGAGTCGTTGCAATCGAGATGGGCGGTGTGCAAGATACTATTGGTTCGCAGTTTATGGTTACAATTGATTCTGGCGAGGGCCGTGCACTTCAAGGGACTGGGAAGGAGTATTTTTCCATTGGAACTGTTGTAGAAGATGATATGGATGTTCTTGGAAAGTTGAATGCATTATACTGCGATAAAGCTGGGCGACCTTACGCCGACGTCAGAATTATAAAAGCAAACATTCTTGATGACCCTTTCCTGGAGGATCCTGACTGTTTCAATTTGGTCTTGGAACAAAGGAATATCAGATTGATGAATCCAGATGACTTGCCACCTCAATTTACTGAATGCGCAAGGTGGTTGGCAACAGCCTCCCCTTCCGTGGAAAGACCAACAGAGGAGACGGTGGATATCAGAATAAGCACAAGCGATGCAATGGTAGAGATTGACGAGGCAACGGAAAAGAAGCGAACAGAAGAAATGGCCAAAAAGGAAGATAGGTCAAACGCAGTGATGCTCGAGATGCTGGGGGATTTGCCGTCCGCCGAAATGAAGCCGCCTGAGAATGTTCTCTTTCTATGCAAGCTCAACCCGGTGACCGACGATGACGACCTCACATTAATATTTTCCAGATTTGATCAAAATGCAAAGGCAGAGATAATTCGAGACCAAGAAACAGGAGATTCTTTGCAATATGCTTTTGTAGAGTTCGATACAGAAGCAGCATGCAACGAAGCTTACTTCAAAATGAACAATGCTTTGATCGACGATCGAAGAATTAAGGTAGATTTTTCTCAGAGTGTATCCAAAGAATGGAACCGATATGCCCAGAGAAAACGTGGAGGACAGCAGAGCATGCGCGGTACGGTTAATGATAACACACAAAATGCTCACCGCTCAAGCAGGCAACCAACGAGTCAGATTCACGCCGACCGTGAATCGGTTAATAGAAATCGAAGTAAAAATATAGAGAGGACACATGATACCTATGTGCGTGATGATCAACGCTATAGGGATAGAAGAGATCAAGCCCACGGGAATAGGGGGCGAGAAAGAGATACAGAAAGAACGCATAGGGGCCATAGGGAGAGATCTAGATCTGGGAGAGGAAGAAGTTCTTCGACAAGCAGCAGTCACAGTGAAAGAAGGAGAAGGAAACAGGAAAGGAAACGGAATCACCATCACGGAGAAAAAGACAAAAGGAAGCATAAATCATCGCATCGGCAAAAGCGTCGCGATCGAAGTCGAAGTCGAAGTAGGAGCAGAGGCAGGAGATAATTCCAATTTCAAATTACATACATCCATTCTTGGGAGTCAATTTGCACCCACTTTCTGACCAAAAGGTCTCTATAACTTTGCATACAAAAACATAGCACCGTGATCACTCAAAATAGGCAAGGAAGTAGGAGCAATATTTAGGTAGAGGCGTGATGAGGAATAATTCCAATTGCGCTTGTCATAAAGAGCAATATTGTGGAATGTTTTAATAATAAAAACCTTTCTAATATTGCCCATAGTTCATCGTTCATTCATCGAAGATATAGTCCGACGTTTGAGGCGCTATCTTCATCTTACACGCAATTTTATTCCTCGCGACTGTCAGTTTCGAACCTCGACATCACTGAGGTAGATCTAGGAAGCACCACTTCTTGCTACCTATTTCGTAGGAATACATAATACATTGGTTCACCTCACCTGTTCTTGTTGAGCAGAGCCGTACACGTATTTCCATAAAACTGTTGGGGCCAATGGGAAAATTCAACTGTTGGCGAAGCAAAGCCTTGTTTTAGTAGAAGAGTGAATATTTTCGCAACCATCTGCACGTCACAAGAACATTCTTCATCAGTAACAAAGGTATTATGCAGTACTTGTCCTGTAATTAAAATATTTACAATATCGCAATAGCTAACAAATAAGAGCCTTCGATATCTCATTCAGCACTCTTGAGAGTAGACATATCCTTGGGACGGCGGTCGTTGGTTCCCTGAGGTACTTTAGTCCATTTGTTTCCATCGGGAAAAACAATACCATCACCATCAAATGTTCCAGGTAAATTGGATGGGCCGCCTTTCGGGGAGAAATCAAGAGACGCTACAGTGTTCGACTTCATTTTACCCTGGATCTTCCACAAATCAGAACGAGTGGGGCGATCAGCTTCAGTGCATATATTTCCCGGCCCCTTGCCGTCGTAACCAGTTACTTCAATGTTTGGGTTTGAAGGGCGTGTCCCATCAGCCCGCAACGGCGCTCCAACCACCTTGACCTGACGCAAGCATCCCGGATGATTGGGATCATCATAATCTCCAGTTAAAGGGCTGGATCTACCAGTCTTTGCAACGGAGGCATTTGCTTCTCCTGGTACAAAAGCCATGGCAGCAGCTCCGGTGAAAGCAGATCCAAGAATACCGAACAACTGACGGCGCTCTACGGAAGACGTAGTGCTGGATGATGGTGCAAGAGCATTTGCCGTCATCGAGGTTGACAGCAATATGATTGCGCAAGAGAGACTTAGGCGGGCCATTTTAAATTATATCTGATCTCAATGTTTTGAATGTGAAATAGTATGATAGATGAACGTTGAACCTTGGTTAAACGTTGTATGAATTCAGAATGCCTTTGGCCTTTGATGTTTGGTGTTCGGCCTTTGGTGTCAAAGAATTTTGCCGTGTGCACAACTTATCCCTATCGGAGGGCGGATAGATCTTTTTTTTTTTTTAAATAAAAAAATTTAGTTCGCAATCCTCATTTTGAGAAATGTGGCGTTTTGTCGCGCCAGGATTTGTTTCTTTTTTTTAGGAAAGAACTATCACATCACCCTCCTCTTGATGACTGAAAGCACTCACGGAGACCGCAAATATAGCCACCGCTACTGACAAACATGAAGTCCAAATTGTGGAGACTCGTCTCCATTCAATAGGACGAGGATTGTGTGCACTATACTGATACTATAGTAGAGTAGTGCGATGATTTTTGTAGGGGATTTGAATTACACAAACATGCATCCAATTAACGAAAGAAAAGCAACAAGCATCGTCCATGCATCGTTGGTGCCCTCCTCGTTGAGTTTGATGAAAAAAAATTGGGAGTTTTCTTGTCTTCGTCTTTATTACCTGGCTCGCTAGCGCTGTTACTTCGATCTTTAGAAGAATACTGACTGCTACTGTGAATATGATGTTGACTGTAGTAATAACGTAATAAGAGGATACAAGAGCAAATTCGCAAACAAATGTTCTTGTCTTGTTTTACTTTTTTGAGTTAAATATTTACAATTTTAATAGCTAACAAGGAACAGCCCCATCGATAGCTGTCTAATTAGGACTCTTGAGAGTAGACATATCCTTGGGGCGACGGTTGTTAGTACCAAGGGGCACTTTAGTCCACTTGTTCCCATCAGGGAAAACAATTCCATCACCATCAACTACTGCAGTTAAATTGGATGGGCCACCTTTTGGGGAGAAATCAATAGACGCTTCGGTGTTTGACTTGACTTTTCCCTGGATCTTCCACAAATCGGAACGAGTAGGACGATCAGCTTCAGTGCATACATTTCCAGAACCCTTACCATCGTAGCCGGTAATTTCAATGATGGGATTGACAGGACGTGTTCCGTCGCCTTTCAATGGTGCTCCTACCACTTTGACCTGACGCAAGCATCCAGGGTGATTAGGATCTTCATAGTCGCCAGTGAATGGACTAGCTGGTCCAACTTTGAAAGCGATTGCGTTTGCTTCTTGTGGGACGGAAGCCATGACAGCAGCCCCGGTGATAACAGATCCAAGAATACCGAACATTTGACGACGATCAACATTGGACTTAGTGGCGGATGATGGTGCAAGAGCATTCGCAGTCATTGAAGATGACAGCAACATTAGTGCACATGCGAAACTTAGACGGGCCATGATAATATTTTGTTGTATATGTGGATTGTGAGCTACATTAGGACCGGAGCTAGTTGGCTAGCTACAGTAGTAGTGACTGTTCTCATAATAAGTGACCTGGTAAAAAACACGTCTGTTTTGATGACACTGGCTGCTGACTGAATGACGATGGCTGACGCGCGCGCCATATTTTGCATCAAGGCTATTTCTGGTTGCTTGGATGGATGAGAATTTCTTACATAGGTTATGAAAAGATACGGCTTCAAACAAATACGTCAGCTGTTTTTCTAACTTTATTCGTTATAAGAAATATACTAGAAAGAACCCTGGTTGGAATAAATAATGGACGCTTATAAATATTATAACGAAAGTGAGAAATGATGGCGTCATCATTTGACCTCAAAGAAAAACATACAAATGAAAGATTGGTGCGGATTACGAAGTCCCCGCTCGCACGCGCTGAGTGGGTCCTGAATGAAGTGACTATGTACCAGGTTCCAACCACTCGGATTACATCACAGTTACACACACACATAAATTGTTTCTTTGTATCCATACACATTATTCCTTCAGTTTGACCTCTTTTGAACCATGTCAATGATTAACCCCCATAAACTTGGTGTGCACAAGATTTTGAAACACGTTCCTTTGAATGCGATTTTTGATGCGCCATCAAAGCGCAGACTGGCGAAGGCTGTGAATATTGCGGATCTTCGCTTATGTGCCAAGCAAAGAGCTCACAAGGTTAGTTTATGAACTATATTCAATTTTCCATTTTATATATGATGCATTAAAGGAGAAAGAGAGAGCTTGGATAAAATAATGTATCCACCTTAGAAAAACCTAAGTACACTATGTGTGGGCGCATTGAGAATCCTAGGACACGTAATTTTGAATACCATACTCACACGTCTCTCTATATAATCGGCACTCAGATGGTTTTTGATTACCTTGATGCTGGATCGGATGACGAAATCAGTCTTCGTCGTGGAAAGGATGCATATTCTGAGATTGAAATGCACTATCACATTCTTGCTGGGCTCAAGCCGCCACTTAATATGAAGACCAAGATTTTCGGATGCGATGTGGACCTCCCTTTCTTTGCATGCCCAACTGCAGGAAATCGTATGTTCCACCATGAAGGAGAAACTGCTGCTGCGAAGGCCGCTGAACATCACGGAAGTCTTTATGGGCTCTCATCTTTGGCGACAACAGGAATTGCAGAGATTGCAGCGATTCACAATGGGCCTAAAGTATTTCAGCTTTACGTCTGGAAGGATCGTGAGCTTGTAAAGGAAGTTCTGGCGAAAGCAAAGGAGGGCGGATTCAATGCTCTCGCTCTCACTGTGGATTTCACTTGGTATGGAAATCGTGAACGTGATATTCGCAACGATTTCTCCATTCCACCTAAATACTCTGTTGCGCAGGTCGTTGAGGCCATCAGAAAGCCTGCTTGGACCTACGATTTCCTCTCACACGACGCTTACACGTATGCATGTATTAATACCGATGTCCCTGCTGACTCTCTTGCAGCGTTTGTCAATTCGCAGATTGCCCCAGAGTTTGACTGGCATGATGCAGAATGGCTCCTTGGTGAATGGAACGGCCCTGCTGCAGTGAAGGGTGTAGTTCGTCCCGACGATGCAGTAAAAGCAGTTGAGACTGGGTTCTCCACCATGTGGGTTTCTAACCATGGAGCTCGTCAATTGGACACTTCTCCCGCCACTATTGATGTGCTTCCTTCTATCCGTGAAGCTGTCGGGCCCGATGTAGAGATTATCATGGACGGAGGAGTTCAGCGTGGAACCGATATTTGTAAAGCGCTTGCTCTAGGAGCGGACTCTGTGGGTATTGGAAAACCTTACTTGTACGGTCTTGCTGCTGGGGGGACAGATGGGGTGATCAAAGCTATTGACATCCTCAAGGTTGAGCTTGATCGTGCAATGGGACTTCTCGGAGTAGGAAGTGTTGATGATTTGAAGAAGCGCGGACCTGGACTTGTCAAGCGCAGGGGCGCCAGTGCCAGAGATTACCCTGACCGTAATGCTTACGAGCGTGGTTACGGAGGTGGAGTTATCTAAAGTATTCATGTCAGCGGGTAAATGAATTGGAAAGATTCTACTTGAGAAGTATCAGTTAGAGTTTTACTTTTTGATAAAATCACGATGGAAGAGGGGTTGTGTGCTTGTGATGCATGAACGAAGCATCGAAATCATATTGCAATTTTTTTAAGGCGTTAAGTGATTTGCACATTACCTGGTACACCGATTGATATATTTGTGTGCATCAACTTTAACCAATAATATCAAATAATGTACGATCATAGAAAACATTAAGGCCAATTTCAAATTACTAGTAAGGAACATGCTGATGCCTCGCGAACGTTTGGCCTGACTTGGTTTCACCAAGCGATCGCCATGGCATTCTCGGAAGCTCTTGACGACGGCTTACTCGTTATCAAATACGTTTCTACTTGCTTCTCTCGTACACACACCGTACCTCATTTCAATCTGTCCCTGTATCTCAACAACCATCACCTTGATCAAGTATAACTTGAACATGCTACACATTACTTCACACCAAACCTGACAGCGAACCACCTGCAATTGGTCTGTAGGTAGTCCCGGTTGCATAGACCAACACATAAATACCGTTGGAACGCATTCCATATCTAAGAAGAAGGATTGGAACCCATGACTGCTACCCATAAAGTTAAAATTGGAGGGAAGTCACGACACAGTTGATTGTTGCAGCGCTAATTTCGAACCATGGTCTGTGTTGTATGTGTTTGAGACAAGTAAACTGAGGTCCTATAACTCTTGCTTGTGCTCGTTTGCGACATCCAATCAGAAGTTTTTTCAGGCAAGATTATTTTGTTTAAGTAAGAATTGTTGCATACTGCTATGTTTCTTAAGTTCGAAATCGCACACTTTTGGTTGGATTCGCTTGCATAGAATTCAATCCTTCAGTCGCTTCTGAATTTTACAGATTGTAGCCGCGAGACGAATGTGACAAGTCCGGGTTGCCTTGATGAGATCCCGTGTTACCCGGTGGAGCCTCCCATCGCAGGTTCTGCTGAGGAGGAGCCTCCCATTGTAAGTTCTTCTGAGGCGGAGCTTCCCACTGTAAACTTTGAGTAGGGGGGGCTTCCCAATGAAGGCTACTCCTATTAGAACCTTCATTTCTCTGCCTTCCACCAAAACCTCCTCTGCCACCTGATCTTCCTCTCCCGCGATATCCCCGACCACGGCCTCGTCCACCCCCGAAACCACGCCCCCTACTTGGACGATGAAATTCAGAACGCGAGTCTTGAGAAGGGCTTCTGTCGCGCTTTTGCCCACCTGAAGAAGGGCCGTAGTGCCCTTCATTCCCCAAATCTTCGTTCTCGCCATACGACCTGTTTCCTCCTCCTCGCCCAAATCTTTCCGGTCCCCTTCGCCCGTCACCCCTACCTCGCTCGCCGTAGCCACTTTGCCTGCGATCACGATCACCATTGCCTCTTGCAACGAACGTCGATGTACTTCGATCTGATGAGAGAGGCTCCGGGGATACTTTGGCTCGTCTAATCTGCTCAACTTCTTCATAATGATTAGAACGGGTCTCCTCTTCAACGAAACGACGATACCCTTCAGAGTCAAAAAGGATCTTGCCACTATTTTGACGTACTTCCTCAATAAATGCTTGGATGTTAAGCTGGACCCTTCCCATGTTCGGCTGATTGACTTCTTTAAGATGCATGAAATTCATCATTGCGAGCACTCGTTTCCGCATTCCATCATCACCTGCACCAACGAACGTTAGCTAATTTATTGAATGACAAGTGAATACCCCTACCTTTCTACTCACCTTTGCGCGATTCTCTTTTTCTTGTCTTCCCATATCCCGTCACAATGTTGATTGCCTTAACTTTCTCAAGCTTGTTACTATTGACAAGATAAGGTACAAGGCATTCTTCAAACCACCACCACATGGCAATTTCGCCACCGCCAAGTGACAAGAAGTGTAAGTCTAACTCAAGCCAATGTTCACCAAGCCTTGATACTTTGGCATAATAGCCAATCTTAACCCCTTCATGAAAGATTGACCGAGCAAGCGGAATATTGCTGGAAACAGCATCGAGGACGGCATTATAAGTCACAATATCACGTTTAGCTCCCTCTCTTTCCATGCTCAAGAAAATTTCATATCCTCTCTCGGGCAGATTGCACCTTGCACATGCAGTAATTGCACAGTTATAAATATGAACATTTGGCCTCACACCCTCTAATTTCATTCTCTCCATGAGTTGAAACGCAATATCAGCACGTTTGCATTTCTCCATGCAACTCATGGCTGCACCAAAGATGATGACGTTCTTTTCGATGCCCCTTTCTGTCATTTCATCTAGATAATCCAGGCATTGCTTCCACTGAAAGCCTTTTTCACAAGCACTGATTGCGCTTCCGAAAGACACAACAGTGATGGGTAGATTCCTCTGCTTCATCTCGTCAAAGAGATCAAGAGCCTTTTCCCACTAGAAAAGGATGAATTTAGAATTCAATGGTTAGCTACAGTGTGCAGCATTAAACTTGTTTAGCACAGCAGAAATAATATTGCTCACCTGTAATCCTTTTTCAAGTGCTGTCATGGTTGTATTATATGTAACCACGGAAGGATTCGCCCCGGTAGCTTGCAGCTCCCTAAATAGCCGTAGGGCCATTTCCCATTGCTGCCCCTTGGACAAAGCAGCGATAGCAGCAGAGTAGGCGATAACATTGGTTCCGAAATCCTTCTTCATCCATTCCAAAACCTCTAGCGCTAGCTTCCACTGTCCGCATTTTTCACAAGCGGAGATGAGTGCAGAGTATGTGATAACTGTTGGAATGACGCCACGCTTCTTCATTCTCTCAAAAATTTGTAGCGCCTTTGCACTATTGAGCCCCTTTTCGCAAGCACTAATCGCTGCATTGTATGGAATAACGGACTTTCCCTCGCAATGTTTTTCCATCCTGTCAAGCAAATCAATGGCAACTTGGAAGTTACCTGACTTCTCACATGCAGAAATGGCACTTGAATATGTGATTTGATTCTTCTCCATGCCTTGCTCATCCATTTCTTTCATGAGATCCAACGCCATCCTCCAGTCTCTGCATTTTTCACAAACACTAATGAGTGAGTTGTAATGAAAGACGGATCGTTCTATCTTGGCTTCCCTCATCCAACCCCATACCTTTAAGGCAGCGTCCATATTCCTCCTTCTTGCCAATAGACTCAATATAGTGGTGAGACTTTTCCCCGATTTGAAAGCATTAGGCGCTCCGTTCATCATGCGGTCCAACTCCTCTGCAATGTTGACTCTATGACCCCTTGGTGCTTGTCCGTACCCTTGGCCAACACATATTCGCTCCACTAGCTGATTAATGGCATTCGTAGGTTGTTCGGGCTGCCTTCCTCGCTGACGGTGGTAGGAGTCTATTTCACCGGTATCACGCACACGGAGATTTGCGCGTTCGTTGTAGCTGCGCTTGTATGTGTCCAAGTCTTGTGGGGCAAGGTTTTTATTAGCCCCTTCACTATGCGGTGTGAAATCCTTCCCGTGATCTGCCATGGTAAATTTCCTTGACTGTTGAATGTTTCACTTTTTGGCAAATGAGTGGGTGACAGGTGACAGGTGACTGGTGACTTGTGACTGGTGACTGGTTTG
>Ga0209712_10005412_pt1 | contig 9993 bp, 11 predicted proteins | sample ArcOceMetagenome_FD_187443 | JGI IMG/M metagenome (GOLD analysis project Ga0209712, IMG submission 187443) | Marine eukaryotic phytoplankton communities from Arctic Ocean - Arctic Ocean - Greenland ARC118M Metagenome (SPAdes) (version 2) | ecosystem: Environmental > Aquatic > Marine > Oceanic... | reverse complement strand
GAGCTCTGCCGCAAAAATTGACAATACTTTTGAGGATTCGCGGGTAAATTGTTGGAAATTGGCAAGTTTTTGGATATTTTAAAGCCTTACGCGAGCGCTTTACAGCTTTAGCAGTCTATAATGAAACAATTCGCGGGCATCTCTGCTTATGGTCATAAAAGCGATGTCGTATATAATTGGAAATTAGCATAACGAAGAACCTAACTTATTTAGAATGCGATCAATATTACCCACATCATTACAAATGATTTTCAACAACCCAGTCATCGCACTGAGTTGCTCGGCTATTGCTGCAGCTGTAATGATTACAGTGTGGAGCACTGGCATGCTAATGAGCACATTACTTTTTCAGCCTACTCTTGATATTGCCCGAAACTCTCCCAGCCAAAGCACATCCCTTATCGATAGCAACGGCATAGGCGAGCGTCATTTTTTTGGTGTCGCCAACGCTAAACCAGAAATAATTATCGATGAACTGCCAGAAACAAAACTTGAGCTTATTTTACGCGGTGCGTTTACGGCTAAAAATGAGAGCAATGCCGGAGCGATCATTGAAGACGACAAAAAAAATTCACAACATTATGCCATCGGAGATACCTTACCTGGCGATGCCATTCTAAAATCGATTCATGAAAACAAAGTCGTCCTCACTCGAAATGGCATTTTTGAGACGCTGTATTTTCCAGAAGTCCAAAAAACTGCTAAAAGCTTGCCAAACTTTTCTATTTTGTCTCAATCACCACAAGAGAAAGAAGAGAGAAGAAAAGCGATTCGCGAACGTATTAATAATTTACGAAAGAAAAAATAGCCATTTAATTAGCCGCGCCTTAACGATGCAGGGGCTGTCATAAACGTATCGCAACTGCCGTAAAAAAGGTGAATTAATTGCAAGTCGAGAATATGATAATCACACGAATAAAAAAATCTATTGATGCAGTGGCTTTTAGCCTGTCTGCTAGCCTAATCGCTATCGCTTGCTTAATGCTCTCGTTTTCAAATACCTCTTATGCTCAAGACGCCGCCCCTGAAGAACAAGGTGTAGAAATAGAAGCCGCAGAAGAGCAATTTATTCTCAATATGCGCGATGCTAATATCCAAGGCTTTATACAATGGGTTGCCAATAGAACCGGCAAAAACATGGTTATTCATCGATCGGTAAAGGGTACGGTCACTATTCTTTCTTCACGCACCATTTCTCCCGATGAGGCTTACGAACTCTTCTTAACCGTTTTGCGTCTAAACAACTTTGCCGCGGTAGAAACCGATGGCGTTGTCAAAATTATTCCCGCAGCCGAAGCAAAAACCGATGGCATACCCTTTTTTGGTGAGCAAGCTCGTAACGGCACTATGGTTACTGCCATTATTGATGTAGAGCATAGTAGCTCCACCGAGCTAATGGCTTTAGTTAGACCTCTCATACCAGCCTCGTCACATATCGCCAGCTACAACCAAACCAATACACTTATCATTGCCGACTCAGCGAGAAATATTGCAAAGATAACCCGTGTTATCGAACTACTCGATAAGCCAGAAAATAAAATTGATCTCGACATTATCCCTATCATATACGCGTCTGCCGATGAGATATCATCAACACTAAGCAAAGTCGTTAAATCCTTAAGCGGCAACAAAGCTGGCATCAACGATAAAGATAAAGTTGAATTTGCAGTCGACAAACGATCAAACTCTATTTTAATTACAGGCAACGCCACTAAGCGCAAGCAAATTAAAGACTTAATTAAAAAGCTAGACATGCCCCTTGAAGGCGGCGGCAATACACAAGTGGTTTACTTAAACTATATCGAAGCGTCTGAAATCACCCCTATTCTTAAAAGTGTCGGTGACAGCGTTATTAAAGACAGCAAATCAGAATCGACCCAAAGCTTTAGTATCGAATCGAGTGAAACAACCAACGCACTCGTTATGACTGGCCCTCCAGGGCTACTTAGCAATCTTAACTCGGTAATTAAGCAGCTCGACATACAGCGCGCTCAAGTATTAATTGAGGCGGTTGTGGTTCAGGTTTCGGGTGATGCCGGTGAAGATTTTGGTGTGGTATGGGGCGGCTCAGAAATTTATGAAGAAAACCGCACTGGCGGTGTTGGCGCGGTAAATGTACCCGCTGCTAACGCTAGCTTTAACAATATATTTGGTGCCGCCATCTCGTCAGGCTCAGACGACAGCACGTCAAATACCCAGCTAGCCGCTGGCGTATTGAGCAACTCAGGCTTAACCTATGGATACTTAAAAGACGGTAATTTAGTCGCTGCACTTCGCGCCATCACAACCCGTAACAAATCGAACATTATGTCGACGCCAACTATTGTTGCACTCGATAACGAAGAAGCCAGCTTATTAGTAGGTCAGAGCGTACCCTTTATTACTGGAAGCTCTACATCAGCAGGCTCCACAACCGCAAACCCCTTTCAGACGATTCAGCGACAAGACATTGGTATAACACTCAATGTCACACCTCGCATTAATCAAGGCGACTCCATTACTTTAGAGATTGAACAAACAACAGAGAATGTCTCACAAACCGCTAACAGCCAAGCAGCCGATTTAATTACTGAAAAGACAGAAATAAAAACCAGCGCGCTCATACGCGATGGACAAGTATTAGTGTTAGGTGGATTAATACGCGAAGATGATGTTACCACTCGAACACAAGTACCTATACTCGGTGATATCCCTTTACTGGGCCGTTTGTTTAGATCGAATTCAGTCACTAAAAGAAAGAACAACTTAATGGTTTTTATTCGCCCCGTTATTTTAAAAGATCAGCTGCAAATGAGCGGATTAACCGCGCAGCGTTATGCTTTTATGCGCGAAAAACAAATGCAAAATGCGTTAAGTACATTTATTAAATTATCTGAAAACCCTGCGCTTTTAGACTTTGAAGAATTCCAAAATATCACTCCTCAGCAAACGGAAGCTAACTAGGGTTTTTTGGACGATTCAGAAAACATTGCCTTGTAAGGGAACAGCCCATACACACCGCCGGTATGAATAAACACAATATCGCTATCGGCGGCGAAACGGCCCCCACCTATTTCTTGCAGTAAACCGTCGAAAGCCTTACCCGAATATACCGGATCCAAAATAACTCCCTCAGTCCGAGCAAGCAAAGCAATCGTATCAATCACCGACTGCCCTGCTTTTGCGTAACCTGCGCCTACATAGCCGTCAATCATTCGTATCATAGATGCAGTCAGTTCGAATGCACTTTGTGAAGGATACTTTAATTGCCAATCGGCAATATCATCTTTAATTTTATCGATAAAATACTGTTCATCATCGCAGACATTAACGCCATAAATATCCGCCTGCATGCCCAGTAACGAAGCACCCACCACTAAACCCGCTTGCGTACCGCCAGAACCTGAGGCCGTTATGATTGCAGTTGGCGATATCTGCTGCGCTACAAAGTCCCTGCTCATCTCATCACAGGCCGCAATATAGCCCCACAGGCCATCTCCATCGCTGCCTCCAGTAGGTATCGAAAAAGTGCGATGCCCAGCTTTAGCGTAATCGTTAGATACTTGAGTAAAGAGCCGGTCTAAGGTTGATGCATAAACGGCTGGCGAGTGATAACTGATACTACAGCCAGAAAGCTCATCGAGCAGAAGGTTTCCATCACTGGCTTGCGTTGCTTTTGGCAGGCCGCGTAGAATCAAATGGCACTTAAGGCCAAGCTGGGCGGCAACTAAGGCCGTAGCACGACAATGATTTGACTGGATGCCACCACAGGTAATGAGCGTATCGCAACCCGAGGCGAGCGCTTTAGCGGCAATAAACTCTAACTTGCGCACCTTATTGCCACTCAAAGTCGAGCCTGTCATATCATCACGCTTTAACCAAATTAGCGGGCCGCCAATTTGTTTTTGAAGACGCCGCAAAGGCTGCAGCGGTGTTGGCGTATGAGCCAGCTGAATACGAGGAGGGTAATGAATTAAGGTGCTAATTAAGGTGTCGGCCATCTCAATACCCCATTTAAACAAAAGCCAGCATAGCTGGCATTTGATTGGACGAGAAAACTTTCGCGCTCAATGCGCTTATTTCTGCGTTCTGTTTAAATTGCTTTCTGCGTTCTACTTAAATTAAAAGGCGGCTAGTAATTAACCGCCTTTAAGCAAGCTACTTAAACAAGCTACTTAAACAGCTTTAAGCGTACCTTTAGGCAATACAGCATGAACAGCTATACGCTGAAATTTTAATTCCATGCCTTCAGCTGCTTCTATCACTAGATAATCACCTTCGATTTTTCTAACTTTACCTAATAAACCGCTAGTCATTACTACTTCATCGCCTTTTTGTAGGCCGCCGACTAATAAGTCATGCTCTTTCTGACGTTTACGCTGAGGACGAATAGCAATAAAGTAAAAGAAAACAAAAAGACCGAGTAAGAAGATCATTTGCATGGCAACACCACCGCCCTCCGGTGCTGCACCTGTTTGCGCATGCGCCTGACTAATAAATAAACCCATTGTAAACCTCTTTAAATTAAATAAATATTTTAGAAACTGATGTTATTTTAACTGTAATGGTTAGCATTTCGCTACCCACTAGCTCACTACAAATTACCTTTAATCCATGCCATTACATCATCATGATGCGTCTTGGTTTTTACTTTATCCATAATATGCTTGAGTTTGCCGTCTTTACCGACAATAAAACTGCTACGCAAAATACCATCATACTCACGACCCATAAACTTTTTAGGTCCCCAAGCGCCGTATTTATCAGCAATCGGATGCCCCTCATCTGAGAGCAAATCAAAATTAAGCGACTGCTTTACAATAAAGTTTTGCAAACGCTTAACGGGATCAGGGCTAATGCCCAGTACAACTGTATCCAATGCAGCGAGTTCTTTCTCGCTATCACGAATACCACAGGCCTGAACCGTGCAGCCAGGCGTGCTGGCTTTAGGATAAAAATAAACGACAACATTTTTCTTGCCTTTAAAGTCTTTTAAACTGACTTTAACATCATCCTGATTATGTAAAGTAAATGCGGGCGCTAAATTGCCCAGTTTAGGTAATGCCATGTTAAGAACCTCTACAGAGTCAATAAAATACTTTAGCTTTCGTCATCAATCGATAACGTATCGGGTAAATCTTTTTTCGTTTTAGCGCCTAAGTCTTTGAGAATAGCGACACGGCGTATTAAATTACCACTGCCGGTAGATAAACGCTTAAACGTCGTATCATAAGCGGCTTGCGCTTTTTCTAAATGGCTGCCTATACCTTCTAATGATTCGATAAAGGAAACGAATTTATCATGCAGGTTACCTGCTTCTAGGGCTATTTTTTCAGCGTTTTTATTTTGTCGCTCATGCCGCCAAATGGTCTCAACCGAACGCAGAATAGCAAGCAAGTTAGTTGGACTCACTAAGACAATATTTTTACTGTAGGCATCGCCCCAAATGTCTTTATCATTTTGTAAGGCTAATGCTGAAGCGCCTTCTATAGGAATATAAAGCATCACATAATCCAGCGTGTTAACACCAACAAGACTATCGTAATTCTTATTGCTCAAGCCTTTAATATGCGCACGTACTGAGCTTACATGCTCATCTAGCGCTAACTGCCGCTGCTGATCATCTTCTGCTTCGAAATAACGCGAGTAAGCCAATAGCGATACTTTCGAATCGATAATCACGTCTTTACCGCCAGGCAAATGCACCACCACATCAGGAATCTGCTTAGAGCCATCTTCGGCCTTCATAGCCACTTGCGTTTCATATTCTTCTGGCTCGCGTAAACCACATAGCTCTAACGCGCGAATTAAGGTGAGCTCACCCCAGTTTCCCTGAGCCTTATTATCATGTTTGAGGGCACGAGTAAGATTATTAGCATCTTCACCAATTTTTAGGCTATCTTCTCGTAGCTGAGTAATCTGCTCTTTAAGTAAATGACGTTCTTTGCTTTCAGTGCTATAAACCTCTTCGACCTTGCTGCGAAAATCAGTGAGCTGCTGTTTAAGTGGCGATAACGTGCCTTCTAAAGTTTGCTTGCTGCTTCGCTCAAATTTTTGAGCTTTTTCATCAAAGATACGATTAGCTAAATTTTCAAATTCACCGCTTAACTGTTCACGATTCTTTTGTAGTAATTCAATTTTTTCATCCAATGATTTTTGCTCTGCCGATGTCCTAGCCTCTAACTCGGCATAACGCGTACCCTGCTCTGCATAACTGGCTTGCATTGCTCGAAGCTCATCTTGTAACTGTGTTTTATCTTCCTGCAAATGCTTTTTTTCAGAGGCAATAACAACCGACCCAGACTCTAGCGCTTGAAGTTCAGCTTGATGTTGTAATAGATTTTTTTGCTGTCGGACAAACAGCAGCAAGCAGCCAAGGGTAAGTGCAATAATAATCACTACCAATAGAATCGTCATGCTCATATCAGATCTCTTTATTCAATTTAGTGCTCGCCTTCAGTATGGTGATGAGCGCTATGTATATCACTATTGCTCTCACTTGCAGCTTCAATTGCTATTACCGCCGCAGACTCACTATACCCATCACTGTGGCGATGGACCGGTTCAACACTGACTAGCGCCAACGCAAGGCCTACACCTAAGAGTAATACTATGGTCATTTTCAATCGATCATGGCTATGAAAATGCACTTCTGGCAGTAAATCGCTGAGCGAAATACACAAAAATACACCGGCAGAAAAAGCTAAAGCTGCGCCCACATACAAGCCATGACCACTACTAATAACATTGATACCCCACAATGCAGCAAAGGCACTTAGCGGGCAAATAATAGCGAAGCCAAACATAACCAAGCGACGCTTAGTTTTACTGGCACCACTGTCACTCATCAAAGAAGAAATCGTTAGTGCATCTAAAGGCTTATGCAATAAGATGGCTAAGAACACACCCAAGCCAACCAATACCGTTAGGCCTTGATTATCAGATAGCAATGACCAATCAGCCTGCATGCTCGCGGCCAAAGCAACCCCATCAATCATGGTATGAATGGTTAAACCCAAAGCTATGCCCATCCAGCTTACTGGCTTGGTCGATGAGCTTTTATCATGGTGATGATGAGCATGATCATCACCGGCATGTTCCACACATTGGCTCTCATGGGCATCATCACTCAAATCATGATGATGAAAATGAAAAACACGCAGCAATAAAAACATGACAAGCAAGCCAAGCATTGTCCAGCGGGCGGCAATCTCTACAGCTTGGTCACTAGCAATCGTATAAATGGCATGAGGTAAGAGATGAAAAATCGCAATACCCAGCATTAAGCCAGAAACAAAACTCATGACTAACTGAGTGCGCGTATGCGTCATTCGTATAAGCGTGGGTAATTTTCCACCCAGCATAATGGCCGCTATTAACACAAAGGAGTAAGCGGCCAAGACGCTAACTAAAAGTGGATCAAGTGTGTTGAGCATAAGCTAAAGCATTTCCATCATGGTTGTTCATTGGGAAAAAATTTATTTAACAGGCGCTATCATTTGTCGCCAATAACTTTCTTCAACATCAATCATCTCAATCGCAAACTGTCCATCGACATGGTCATCGACTAAATCTAACAACGCTTTATGCACAGTAGGGAAAGCCAGTTCAGCCCAAGGAATTTCATCAAAACTGAATAGACGCACTTCAGAGCTTTCTGAGGTTGTCGAAAAACTGTCGTCCAGCATTGTGGCGCGAAAGAACATATGAATTTGGTTTGCATGGGCAACATTGAACACACGGTAAATCGATAAGTTATCAATGTTAGCGCAAGATTCTTCTATGGTTTCTCTATGTGCACCTTCACTACTGGTTTCGTCATTCTCAAGAAAACCTGCAGGCAAAGTCCAAAAGCCATGTCGTGGCTCAATATTACGACGGCAAAGTAAAACGCGCACACCGTTTTTATCATCAACATAAAGAGGAATGGTGCCGACAACCACATTAGGGTTTTGGTAATGAACGACATTGCAGCCCAAACAAATATAACGCGGGCGATTATCTCCCGACGGCACTTTATGTTCGACTGATTCTCCGCATTGACTACAAAATTTCAAGCTATCCCCTTTTGAAGATCGATCAACTCAATCTAAAAATTATACCTTAGGCCATTAATTCGCGATATTTACCCGCGTGAAAAACTAATGGACTGGTCTTGTTTAAATCATCTTCATGCAAATCACTAATGGCAAGCACTTTGCCTACCATAATAATATGGTCGCCACCGTCATGACATACATCCACTTCGCACTCAAAGCTAACAATCGCATTATTCAACAATGGCGTGCCGGCAATACCAGGCTGATAATGCTCAGCATCTAAACCATGGCTATGCTTCTTCGCATACTGATTCGAAATGTCTTGCTGGTCAGCACTCAAAATATTCACCGCAAAATGTTTCGCTGCAGCAAAGGCATCAAAGGTATCTGAATTTTTTTGCAAACTCCAAAGCACCAATGGTGGATCTAATGAAACCGAAGCAAAGGAATTAGCGGTTACACCAAAAGGCGCATAACCTTCTGGATCTGCCGTTATAATCGTGACGCCAGTCGGAAATTGCCCAAGCGCATTTCGAAGCGCACGCTGATCTATACTCATAAAGATAAACTCATTTTTAATTATTGATGCTTAAATAATTGATGCTTAACGTGATGTCGACTCAGCATTCAACTGGCCATTGATTAAACTCAGGATTTACACAATAACAGCGCTTAACCCTATTACATAATAATAGCCTGTAGGCTATTGATAAGAGTAGAGTTAACTGAGGTAACAATCATGAATAGACGACATACTTAATGGATCAGGACAATATCTGATTGCGCCCTGAATAACAACGCTGTTTATACCATCAAGCCAGCTAATTACTGGGGCTTACAGCGATGGCGGCGACCATTTATCTAGCGCCTCAGTATCGGTTACTTTAGCGTCAACCCACTGCTCTCCATGCTCAAAAATCGCCTTCTTCCAAAACGGTGCAGCGGTCTTTAAATAATCAAGAATATATTCGCAAACGGCAAACGCTTCTTTACGATGCGACGAGGCCACCAACACTAAGACTATCGGCTCACCCACAGCTAAACGACCCACGCGATGAATTACTCTACAGCCCAGAAAAGACCATCGCTGCGAAGCCGCTAAAGCAATCGCTTCAATAGTCGATTGCGTCATTGCGGGGTAATGCTCAATATTTAAGGCTAATAACTCACCATAAGAAGTGGCATCTTCTGATCCACTCAAACCAGTCTCGCTACCTCTAACACTTCCCGTAAAAGTAGCTAAAGCGCCTATATTTGAACGCTGGCCTGTAAGTGCATTTTCCAGAAGTTGTGTCTCTGCAGCCACATCAAAGCTGGATATCTGAATAAGCACATTAATTAATGGGCCGGTTTTAGAGGGCTGTTTAGCATCCATAAATATCACTTAACCGCCGGTAACCGGTGGAAAGAACGCAAGCTCATCACCGTCTTCAATAAATACATCACGGCCGACAACTTGCTGGTTTTTGGCAACAACCACTTCATCAGCCAGTAATAACTGCCACTTACTATGACCACTGCCGGCATTGCTATCAACATCACTCGCAATCAAATGCTCAACTAACGCCAGCACAGTAAGCTTATCGCTCAACGCGACTCGATGCTCGCTCAAACCTAACTGCTCTCTTAGGCGAGCAAAAAACACTAATTTAATCATAGAATAAAACCTTAAACTTCCGCGTCGCGTTGCCAGTGACCACTCTTGCCACCGGCTTTTTCTACCAAGGCAATATCCGAAATCACTATCGACTTATCAACCGCCTTACACATATCGTAAATAGTTAAAGCCGCAACCGATACGGCAGTTAACGCCTCCATTTCGACACCTGTTTGCCCCGTTATCTTGCATGTTGCACGCACATATACGCAATGGCTCTTATCATCTAAGTCAAAGGTTAACGCCACCGATGACAACATTAAAGGGTGACAAAGCGGAATCAAATCACTGCATTTTTTAGCTGCTTGTATCCCAGCA
>Ga0209712_10005411_pt1 | contig 9993 bp, 7 predicted proteins | sample ArcOceMetagenome_FD_187443 | JGI IMG/M metagenome (GOLD analysis project Ga0209712, IMG submission 187443) | Marine eukaryotic phytoplankton communities from Arctic Ocean - Arctic Ocean - Greenland ARC118M Metagenome (SPAdes) (version 2) | ecosystem: Environmental > Aquatic > Marine > Oceanic... | reverse complement strand
CGAGATGTACTGTTCGACTGGGTCTCTCAAAATCAAAAACAAATTCGTGATTAAAATTAAAATTGAAACCCGTCGGGTAAGACGTTTAGTCTAGGTGTTTGAGGATTACAATTTACAGAAAGACCGGTGTTCGCATCCAAATCACTATAGGAAAAAGAGGACAATGCCAGTTTACCCTGGAGGTAGGATCATTGGGTCTCTGGTAAATAGATATCTTCATTTATATAAAATGCAATCAGCCATGTATGCTTCCAATTCAGATGTCGTAGTCATTTCTGGCCCGAGATTTCGGTATTTTAGACATAACGCGATGAACCTAAAAGGCATTTCACGACATTCCCTTGGTATCTCACGAACGTTTATCGACACACGATGATAAAACATCGAATGTCAAAGCAAGATAACATCATGTGATCTACATACGAGTGCACCAGTAGTTCCTTCTTACGTACCGACCGACCAAGAATCGATTATGTGTTTGGCGTGACTGCTGCTTGTCACGGGTTTGATGGATGTCACCGGATCCGGCACACGTAGCGTTTGTACTAGTTCTACGCTGCCGCTTCTTGTATCACTTGGGATTTGAAATGGGGCTCAATCAATAATTTTAGATCCTGCGTGAATACCGGTACCGGTGCGAAAACAACAACAACAACAACAACAACAACAAATTTCATCGTCATCGTCATCGTCATCGTCACGATCAAGCCCCTCCGGTCTAACTTTCCCTTACTTCCCGTAAGGTTGTGAGTAGAGGGGCTAGATAAGGACGATGACGATGACGATGACGATGACGATGATGACAATGATGACAAGGTAAGTTCGCGTCGTTGCGGTTGTCATTGTTGTCGTTGTTGTCGTTGTTATCAATTTTTGTCATTTTTGTCATAGTCGTTCGCCTGATTACTGTGCCATATAGTAGTCGTTCGCGTGATTACTGTTGTTACTGTTGAGTTACTGTTGTCGTTGTCGTCATCGACAATGGAAACCATCGTGAAATTTCACTTTCGGGAAAGACATTAGTTGTCAATGCAGTTCGCGCCATTGCTGTTGTTATTTTTTGTCGTTGTCCTTGTCATCATCTCCAGTTGTGAAGACTGTAGCTAGTATTGACAATTTCCTGTCCCGCTTCTCATGGTCTCGTTTCTCACCCTCTGCTTTAAAATTGCTTTCGCAGATATCTTAGAGAAGGTGTTCAGCTGTCGGCGCTCGGCTCGGCTCGGGGCGGTTGTGCAGAGTACAGACACGGATACAGTCTCTAAAACCACCCCCACCTTCCCCCCCATCTAGGAGCTATCGCGAAATTTTGGAGCGCACAACAACAATCAACGACAACAAAGGAACACACACAGCAATCAACAATGTTCATGCCCTCTTGTTGAGTTTCTTGATTTGGGAGTACAATGACTACTATCGCAACAAATATCTAGACGATGCCAAAAATCCTGGGCTGGACCATGCCTACTGCTGTTATTCGTTATGTGTATTGCCTTCTGTATTCATCTTCATTGGCTTTTTGAGGAGATTTTGTGGTTCTGAAATGATCCAAGAATTCGAGAAGCATCGCCGACATGCCGCGAAGCTTGTTGCCATCAATTGGTTTTCGCAAAAATAGTCCTCCTCGAGTTTTGACTCGGGATAAGACAACGTACATCCAATTGTCGGCATAGTTACAACATGAAACCAAAAGGTTCTTGATTGTACGTCCTTGTAGCTTGTGAACAGTGACGGCATTGCTGATAATTATTGGAAATTGAAGCAGACTCATCCCTTGACTCAATCTTGGTGTGTGCTTTGTAGGTGGTCCAAAGAGTGGTATGGGGTACTTGACTGAACATGTTTCCTGACGAGGCTGAAGCAGAACAAGACGGCAGTTCCCATTGGCATCTTTTGGTGCATCTTCGTTTTTGAGAACAAGGTGTTGGATTTGGGTCACTGCAGCGCATCTCAAAAAAAAGCCATCAATTTGCACCGTTTCCAAGTCATTGATTGTCACCCCGGGCTTCAATTGCATCCCTACAAATGTGCAGTATGCTCCATTTGCTTCACATCGATCGACGTCAAGGTTCTGGTTGATCATAATGGGCCGCCCGTAGTAAAGCTTCAAAAACGGATCAATATGGCGGCTTTTGTTCTGGGTCAAATGTGCGTCGCTACAGCCGGCATACAGCAAATCCTTGGCTATGGCGCTGAAATCGACATACTCTCGCCTTGTTCCTTTCTTTTTCCATTTCAATCTGCTGGCTTTGACAACGATAGTGTGTTGCGGCATTGGTGCCGAATCTATTCTCGAGTGCGTTTTCTGAAGGTGTTGCATAAAAATGGCGTCATTGATAGCATTGCGATCGAGATTTGTCTTGACTGCGTAAGTCACGTCATCCGGAATCTCGCTTTCTTTCGGTCCAACTGCACTTCCAATGACTCTGGCATTGATCAAACTGGCATCCTGTTGGTTGAGTCCTTCACTTCGACAACGTTGCAAAATCTCACCCCATTCAGGATCCTCTGAAAAGCGATGGTTGGACGTCAATTCCAAGAAACAATTGACCCATTCATACCAAGGTTGGAAATCCTTATATACAAACAGTGGCTTCTTCTGCACCGGTGGTAGCTGCGAAAAATCTCCGGCAAAAAGAATAGAAATGCCGCCGTATGGTCTTGTTGGAGAATTCATCAATTCTCTCAGTTGGTTGTTCAGTTTCTCCAGTGTTTCTCGAGATGCAAATGACACTTCATCGATGATCAATAAATACGCTCTAGTCCATTGTTGCTGCTCCTCATCGAGGTTCTTGGTTTTGTTTAGGCAACATGCCCCATGTGTCGTCTCTCCACCAATGGTCACGGCAGCTGCCCCGGTGAGTGCTGTCACAACAATTGTTCGCTTCGTGAATTCCACCCCCAGGTTCTTACATAATTGCTTTCCGTATTCTATGATTCCCTTGATGATGTTGCTTTTACCCGACCCCCCTGCACCAGTCAAGAAGCAAATGAGTTGTTTACCCACCTTGGGATTGACAGACTCCAAATCTTTCCTGATGTTGTTCAGCTTCTGTCTTTTCTGACGCGACTGATTATTCTGCTTGTCATTTTCTTCCGCTTCTCGATGAAGTTGAAGCACGAAATTGCTCGCGATATTCCGAAATGCCGTTTTCTGTTCGTCGTCATTTTTACAAAGGTGTTCGGCCCATGCATCGATGTTAGCAAGGGTGCCTGTTGCAGGCAAACCAGCGGAGCTATTGCCCGTCACCCTCTCTCGGACTGTAAAAGAAATCTCGTGGAGAGCTGCATGGGTCACAAAGTTTTCGTCGTCTTCCCATGGGCTGGAATTGGTCCGAGCGGTGGCACTTCTGGTACTAGATGTTTCTGTGCTCCTCGAACCACCACTTGTTACAACAGACGGGGCATCCGTGGTCAAATCGGGACTCCGCACGAAATTGTATCCACACCGGTGCATTCCATTGTCTCGTATCATATCGGACTTAAAGGAAAGTCTATTTCCAGAGTCTCGAAAGTTGATGTCGTTTTCTGTATCAGCCTGCACGAAACGCGTCAAATCAGCCATGATCTCCTCAAACCCCGCGCCATCTTCATCCTCGGTGACTTGTCTATTGCCTGCATTGGTCTTTGGGGGGTTCGTCGTCAATCTTTCAAGTGGGTCCTTCATTCGACCGGCATCCAAGCTATTTCTGCAATCTTGGATATTTTGTAAGATGCTTTGTTTCGCTGTTCCGATTGCCCCGTTTTGAAATGCAGTTTGGAGGCCGGGAAGAAATTTACCGTCTCCGTTCTTCAGATCATTCAGTGACCGAAAGGGAATGAATATTGCCGAGACTTTTCTGGCATACTCCTCCATGGCTTGGTGGCTTGCAGCTTGAGAATTATGCGGGACTTGTTCTGTAAGAATGTTTCGTCCCTCGAATTTTGCTGTGTTGACAAAGTCCATCCAATTAATGATCGGCACAACTGCCGTCTTCCTTTTCTTCACAGCAAGATGGTCTCTTGAAGGATGTGATTCGCCCACCCACGCAAGGCTTTCGTTTGACCGCCTGGCCACAATATAATTGCAGACAAAATCGTAAAGGTTGGTATCCTCAAGCGCTTGCGGCCGAAATCGATAATTGGCAACAAAGGATGTCATGAAAACTTGTCCGTCCACTGCGCTCAACGAAAGCTCGTTCAATTCATCCTTAAAGAAACCATCAGTAAAAATATATGCAAATTCGTTTGAATATCCGAATCTGGATTCGTTTCGAATTAGATAACTAGCAAGCGGGGCAGATACGATATGGGCCGATGTGGTGAGCAACACTGATCCGATGAGTCCTCGAAGTCCGGTTCTTATTCGTTGGCTCTCATCTTGTTCTATTTCGTTGTTTTCATCATTCTGTGCTTGGTTCATTTTGCTAATCATCTTTCTTGCTGCTATTGCAAAGTGCTCGTTGTCTTCCTTCTGCGTTCCCTTTGATTGATAGCAGGTACAGTACATGACACTGCCGCCGTCGCACCCGCAGATTACATTCGTGTTGCATCCAAACAGATTGGTTGCATGTTCATTGTGGATGTTGACAAACGCATCCGCGTGCGATCTTTTGGGTTCCGAATAGAACAGTTGTCTTGGTTTTGATATTCCCGTCCAGTCAAACCACCGGGCGTAATTTTCTTCGAATTTCACCACAGTCTCGAGACATTCTCGGCTCGGGCAATGCATTCTACACTCGTAGTCCTTCTTGAAGCACGAAACGCAATGTCTTGAACGGTGCAAATTGCGAAGTGCCCCGATGATGAACTTGGCATCTGCTGTGCTACTAGAATGATCAGGTGAGTTGGGAAGAAGATGATTCATGAGCAATATTTCCATTCTCAGTCTTTTTTTGTCTCTGCTATCGGCAATACCGAGGGTGCGTAAAAGTCTTGCGCTTCGTTCGTTACTGTCACTCAAGCCCATTGCTTCCAACTTTCTTTCAATTAAGCTCTCGCTATCGAATGTAGTTTTACATTCGCCGCACAAGAGAATGGCTTTTCCACCGAGTGAACTTTCACCGTCTTTGCAACGAAGATTCCGGAGATCCTGTAGGGTGCATGGGGTGGGGTCTTGGGTTCCTGAACACGTAGGTGGGCATGCACGTGGCGCGGAATCGGCAAAACCATGGAGGGCAGTAGTAAGAACCTTGTCAATATAATCCTGGAGCTGGGCTGCTGCTTCCTGTCTCGTGCTGGCATTGTAAAGGCGCTGCAGCAAATCTGACCATTTCAATAACCAGAGCAAAAAGTGCGCATGCAAGGTCTTTCGCCCTTGCTCCTCAACGGCATAGGACCAGCATTGAAGGTCCCCAAAGAGTCCTTCATCCTCTTTGTTGGATTGTTTGTTTATCGACCATCCAAGCAAGTGTTCGACTGTGATGGCAATGACTTGCTCAAAGTCAAAGGCACATAATCCAGGATACGTTTGTCGTATACTTCCGCACTGAACGGCAAAATCGGCAAGGACTTCTTCGTCCGTGTTGGTCTGTGATGGTGGATTTTCTTCTCCGCTACAAGAACTAGCATGAATTCGAATGCGGAAATTGAACCCGTCTTCTGGAGTGATGGTAAACATCATCGCTGGCAATCCGGCAGACGAGATCATTGCGAACATTTTTTGACGAGCTTTCTTGGCAGCTTCATTGGTGTGGCCCATCGATGATGTTACAGCCTTCATCTTTGAAAGGAATACATCGGCAGGATGTGACCCTCTTGATCCATCAAGCAATCTTAAGACTGCATCCTGCATATCGTCGTCCTTGATATCCGTGAAGTCCTGTGCCATGCCATCATCGCATCGAAGGAAAGTGTTTTTCACCATTCTCTGTCGCTCGAACATATTGTGAAGAACGAGCACGAAGTCAGGACGATGGTTGTCAGGGTTCGACAAAGAGCTCAGAAACTGGTAATAGTTGATTCCGTGTCTCTCTTCTCCGTCGGCATCGCAGGCTCCGATCCCATAGGGGAATTGCAAAGGGAAAGCCCGGACCAAATTGTCCCCTTTGTAGTCTTGCATGATCTTGCTGGTTGGACGAGCGATGAGCGTGGCTTCAACGTTGTTTGACGGGTCTGAAAGGGCTTCCAGCGTATTTTCTTTCAGTGTTGCTTGAGAGTCGAGGCCTCCATTGGCGCGTGTTGGTTCGTTAGAATCTGGAAATACAGCACTTATCTCAAAAGACGATTCGACATTTTCGTTCGAGGATTCGATGTTTTCACTGGTGGAATGGAAACAATAGTTAGTTGTGCTGTAATAATTAATACGTTTGCTGCTATTCCCTGTTGCTGTGTCTTAGATCATTCTCACCTGTGGTCTACGAAAATAGGTTCGATCGCTGCTTTTTCTGGTAGTTTGAAATCGGCATACAGTTTATTGTTTTTCTTTAGCCAACGCATTGCCAACCTCAACTTCCACCATCTCACTTTCGTTCTTTCACGTGTCAGTACCTTCTGACTTGGCGTGAATGGTCCACAAAGGACCACGGCAACTACCGGCATCTTCTTTCCATTCATTGGTGCAACTGGTGGCGATTCGTTGTCACTTTCTTCGTCGTCGCTCGCCGTTTCCATATCAACTGATTCTCTCAAAATCTCATCTTCGAAGTCTTCTACTTGGTCATCGCTATCTTCTTCAAAATCAGGACCTCCGTCGCTTATTGTGTTTGTAGCAATGTAATTAGCCACGCCATTCAAATGTTCGAGATCGTTATAATACATCGAGTGCCATCCTTTGATTGATTTGTGGGTGCCTGCTGTGAAGCTGAATATGTGCTTGTTGATTCTGGCGACGGAAATCAATGCAAGCTCCACTTCATTGAGTTCGGTAATACACGATGGGGCTTTTCCCATAAGCAATCCATTGCAAATCGCGTATTTAGGTAATTTTGAAATGTTTACCTTCATCGCCTTTACTGCACCAGAACATTCGGCACAACAACCAAGTGCATCATTTCGTCCAACTTTGGTTGCGTGGGACCTTCTCGACAGAACCATCCCCTTCAGAAATTTGTACTTGCGCATGTTTGTGTCGTAGCATTGAACGGTATAATGATCTTTGCAGCTCGCAGGCACATGGTTTCCTATCTTCGATTTCGAAAAGTTTTCGCCGAACTTGTCAAGATCGGAAAGCTTGACTGCGTCTTCCTTGCCATGCCTGATCAACCGATCACAGACACAACACACCTTCGAAAAGTGTTTGCCGTCTTTGGTGTAGGTCAGGTTTTTGGTGGCTATCGTTGCGTTTTCAACAGCCGCATTGATCATGCTGTTGGTTACAAGCATGATAGCTATGATAATCACAATAAATGTCATTTAATAAATCTCAATTAATCATTCAATCAATCAATCAATCAATCAATCGTCATGTGGTCGTCTCCGAAACTAACTTGAAACTGGTGTACAAGAATGCGTCACGTTTCAAATTGCTCCGTGTATGCTCCTTCAAGAATTTCTTTACACGTTCTTCGAAATTTCGAAATTTTCGATCATCTATCAATCGCACAGTTGTCTCGTAAACTTCACAGGGTTCCCCTTTCCTTGTATGTGTGAAGAATCATCAGAGAAGCCTCAGCTGAATAAAGTCTGAATTAATGATTGCTGACTTTCAATCAATCGATCATCGTGTGGTCTCCGAAATTAACTGGAAACAGCCACGCTGTTCTAAAAACAATAAATCTCAATCAATAAATCTCAATCAATGGATGAATCAATCAATCGTCGTGTGGTCGTCTCCGAAACTATAGTTTCGGAGACGACAAGCAAATAAATACTAGAAGCAAACAACTAGAAATAATATCATGCTAGTTGAATGAGTGATAACGTTGTTCCAACAGCTAGCTAGTTTTGTCTCTGGAAGGTGCCGACGTGGATTGATTTTTGGATTTTTGGCATCGTCTAGATATTTGTTGCGATAGTAGAAACAAGAAATTTGGGTTTTTTGCGCCAGTAGGATTTGCTACGAGTAATTGTACTCCCAAATCAAGAAACTCAACAAGAGGGCATCGGATAGTGGGTGACAAATTTTGTTTTCGACGCACCAACCGCTATGATCGTTGGCTACTCGTGATTCATGGAGTCAAAAAAATCGGTGAGTCATTCGTCTGTTCTCGATCGTGAAACTGTCCGTCGTCTGCAACGTTTTGGGGGAGTGTCAAAAGAAAAGTGAGTCATTCGTCTGTTCTCGGTCGTAAAACAGTCCGTCATCGGCGAAGTTTTGGGGGTTCGATGTGTTTTCAAATCCCAAGTGATACAAGAAGCGGAAGCGTAGAAGCCAAACACATACTAATCGTTTCTTGGTCGGTAACTTGAAACTGGTGTACAATGCGTCACGTTTCAAATTGCTCCGTGTATACTCCTTCAATTTCTTTACACGTTGTTTGAAATTTTCGATCATCTATCAATCGCACAGTTGTCTCGTAAACTTCACAGGGTTCCTCTTTCCTTGTATGTGTGAAGAATCATCAGAGAAGTCTCTGCTGAATAAAGTCTGAATTAATGATTGCTGTCATCGCGAATCAATCAATTTCAATCAATCAATCGATCATCGTGTGGTCTCCGAAACTAACTGGAAACACGCTGTTCTAAATTTTCAATCTTCTATCACTCATAGTAGTCTCATAAAATCAGAATTTGACAACTTTGCAACATGCTCCCAGCAATTGTTGCTTTCGTTTTTGCTGCTACGTCTGTTCCTTTCTGGACAATGGCTGCTACGAAGAACACTTCCGCGAACAGGGGCAAGGGCTCTCCCCCAACTACTACTGCTGCATCTCGTGGTCACAGCAAGAAGGCCTCGCCTACATTCAAGAAGACGGCATCTCCTGTGTCGGTCAAGGACAGCGGATGCGTGGACATTATGTTTGAGATCTTCAAGGCTTATGATGAAAAGTCTCATGTCTGTTGCTTCTATTTGCGAAAAGGCCAAACCGATGGGTTCTCCAAACCAATTAATGACGCCATCACGTCTGGTGAGCTGGCAAGTGACGGTTTCGTCTTCGCTGATTCTACTCTGCGTGTCTCACGTGACATAGACGAACCGAAGTTGACTTCCAAGGGGTTCCACTATAGGTGCTTCCCTCAGTTTATTGGGGACTCTGAAGTTCCTGACACTTTGGAGGGTTGTCTCGCTACCTGCCACCGTCTTAAGAAAATCCTTACCGCCCCTGCCAACAACAGATTCAACACTACCTATCGCGTTTCGGCGGAGAACAATCTCACTCAGAATCCCCGTCGCTCCGCCGATTTCGTGTTGACTACCTCTACTATTGTACAGATTATTGATCACAAGTACGAAGTGGAACAGGGAAAGAGTTTTTATGGAATGTTTCCTGAATTAGCAACTATCTATTTCACCCCCAATCCCACCTACCCGTACAAAGCCATTTCGGAACTTGGTTACCCAAACGGTGGAGCAGCGGACGAAGAGGAGGACGAAAGTGACGACAACGACAACTAAGCAAACGTTACTTGGGATCTCTTTTGAAATTACATTTTCTCCGTCGTCCCTCTTCCGTAAATAGCCTGGCAATGCGTATGAAGCATATGGTCTAGTCTAAGCATCCACCAAGTGGTGTTCCGCCTTCATAATAGTTCATTCACTTTTATGACACAGCGACTGCAGTAGACTTTCTACGTACCCACACCTACCGTAAGCTGACACCTTCAACCTGCGCCTCCCTTCTGTTATGGGTAGGTTCCTAGCTACTCCGTATATTAAACGCCAGTCATGATGTGACACGACGATCGCTTCACAAATGACCAAACTCTTGTGAAGCATACTGTACGTACAGTACCATACCGTCTACCTACTCTTGCTCCCTTTCACGCCCACTTCCTGACCGCTTTTCTACCCCGATTGTTCTCCGGACTCCTCCTCCCTCCTCGCCCCTTTGTTTTTTTCCTGTTAGTCTGTACGTGTACCGGTAGCCTAACGGCCTGAGGCCCAGCGGCCCTGCGGAGCAATCAATTGTCACAGCG
>Ga0209712_10005410_pt1 | contig 9993 bp, 8 predicted proteins | sample ArcOceMetagenome_FD_187443 | JGI IMG/M metagenome (GOLD analysis project Ga0209712, IMG submission 187443) | Marine eukaryotic phytoplankton communities from Arctic Ocean - Arctic Ocean - Greenland ARC118M Metagenome (SPAdes) (version 2) | ecosystem: Environmental > Aquatic > Marine > Oceanic... | reverse complement strand
GATTTTAGATGTTATCATTTATCTCGTGGATCATGCCCTACGGCATTACAACAACAAAGTAATCGTTCGTTCAGACAGATTCAATACTCGATCATCTTGATAGAGAGCAAAGCCCAGAATAAAATCTCTAAAGCTGCTTCTTCTCCTATCTCTTCTATTTTATAATACGTTCAATTTCTTCTAATCAAAATTTTAGTCAATTTATAAACACTATTTTCGAATTTGTAGAGATGCTTGCTTTGTCGTCTTTTTTTCTCTTGTGCCGCATTTTCAATTATTGGAGAAATGCTACATAAACAAATCACTCACTCCTTCCAAACGCCAAGTCAATCAACTCCACAATACCTTACTCAGCAACCATCTTTGCCGATTCACCAAAGAGAAGAGTATCGGGCATCAAAGGCATGTTCACAGTCATGACATTGGCAGCAACGAGAATAGTAAAGAGTCCAATAGCAGTCCACTGAACAACGTTGTAGTACTGAATCTGGAAAATGGTCTTGTAGGGGGTGACAAAGTTATTGTTGTCATCATAGTATCCAGGAATTGTATAAGTGTAATCGTTGTCTCCGTTGTTGTTATTGTCCCCTTCTTCAAGAACACGCTGTTCCTCGGTGAGAAGACGGCGACGAGCGGATGTATCCTCATCATCAACAACAAGGTGAAGAACAACAGTGTTTCCAGCCTTTCCAGCCTCTTGAGCAAGTGACTTGAGCATACGAGCAAGAGAAGCATCCACAGCAGCAGCCTCCTCCTTGTTCGCAACATTGACCAAGATGGACTCGAGCTTATTTCCCTGTTCGGAAACGGTAGCCTTCACCTTGGAGTCAGCAGCAGCGCTAAACTCATTAGTGCTGACTAGGGGAGCATTAAGGTGTCTCATGAGCTTCCTTCCATTGTTTCCAGCAAGGTGAAAGTGTCCAAGAGCCCCCTTCTCCTCAACGAGGGAGGCAACGGTGGGCATGACCGAGAGGTCCACCTCTCCAGTAACTCCAATGACAACTCCACCATCTGCGCGGGAGAACATATCAGGTACGACGGTCATACCAGGGAATTGAGCAGTGCGGTAATCACGTGTGTTTCCGTTGCTGTCAGCATCGTGGGTGGATTTCCAGAAGGACATGACTCCTCCCGCGGATGAAGTTGGCGATGAGGCAGAGGTTCGGTGGAGAACTCCTCCCTTTCCGAGCTCCATTACTGCGACAGTTGTTGCTTCTGCGTTAAGTGCAGAGAGTGCCGCAGTGATTGCAAGAGAGATAATTGATCGAACCATGGTGGATGTAAATGTGTGTTGATATCTATCTGTAGCTGATACTAATAGACATGTATCTATTTGGTACCGGTAGTGCTTGCTGGCGTTAGGCAAGTTTGAAGTTGGTGCAGAGCAGTTGGCGGTTCCGCTCTCACTCTGTCATTTTGATGAAGCAGCGAGCCTGTCGCTGTATGTGCCGACTAATTTAGCTTGACATTTTTTGGGTGTTCGCGCGATAGTTTTAGTTTCGCGCTTCTTCTTAAAGAAAAAGCCTTGATAAAAGAGAGACAGATTATTAAAGATTTTATTGCAAGCTCGCAAGGTTGCGAGAGAAGAAAGAGGAAAAGTGTCAGTCAACAATCAACAATCAACCAACATATCATACCGATCGATGTGTTGTTTATAAACTCTCTTGATTGAATACAGTATTGAGTGTGTTAGACATCCAAGCAAGCAGAATTCAATGATGCTGGCATCTAGAGCTTTACAGGCTGTTTGCCTCCTATCATCTTTGAGCAATGGACTTGGCTTCACAATGATCTCTTCGAGCATCAACTCCAAGCTACCATCATCAATAAGCTCCAAGCTCTCCATGGGATACCTTGACGATCTTTCTCCGTCGCAACCCAACAACGATGAGGAAAATTCAAAACCTGATAATTCAAAACCTGCACCCCCCATCAATCGTCCATCCGGTCGCCTTGTACCATCTGGAAGGGGTCCCTTGGGATCATACCTCGATGCTGTATCCAGTGGAAATCTAACTCCCACAAATGACCAAGACGACGATGATCAATCAGAATCAGTTCCATACCAGCCCCTTCCAAAACCAGCTAGTTGGACCAATACATATCTTGCAAACTTTCTCACGGATGATGATCCAAGAACTGATATTCGGAATTTGCTTACTCAACGATCTATCCAATCTTTTATGCGTCTTTTGGAAGAATGTAGGGATCCTCACAGTGCTAAATGTAAGTTAGTTGGTTCACTATTGTTGTTGCTGCTGTTGTTGTTGCTGTTGTCATTTTCAATACCTGAATTCCTCCCCCTCACACAATGTCATCATCCATACCGTAAACTACAACCAAACAAAACCCATCCCAACCCAACCAGGGATCCAAGAGGACTTTCTCCAAACCGGAAACCTCCTCGACTTCCACGGAACCGGTGCCAAATTCATCGAACAATTTGGTGGAACATGGGATTCCCCCCTTCTCGAAATGATTGCTCGACCCAAAGACCGTATCATCGTCTCTGCCAAACGTCGAGGAAGAGGGCACGGAGGCTGGTCCAAAAACAATCCCTTCCTTGAAGAACGATGGGTGGAAATACCAATTGACATTGATCCTGCTAATCTCGCCTTTCGGATATTATCCGTGAGAGAACAGATTGCCAATGAGTGGGTGAAGGATTTGGATATATTGATGGATGCCAATGATCAGATTTTGGATTCGTTTTTTGAGACGAATCGTGGTAGAAGGGAGGCGGGGGGGAATGTGGGTATGGCGATGGAATCGGGGTCGTTTGTGAGAACTTCCATGAATATGATGAATGATATTTCTCGTGGTGCAGTGACTCAATCGTCCCCATTTCGAAGGAGTAACTTTGATCTCATGTACAATTTGTGTACACAGGCTGCCATTCATCGTATTTTGAGGGAGAGGAAGGCTGCGTTTGAAGAGAGGGAGGTTTCTTTTATTTTCCTTCGGGATTATTATACGGGACGAGCAGAAGAGTATTTTGATGGTGAATTGACATATGGTAGAGCGGATGATTTCATTGATGACTTGCTGCAGACGACTCCTTCCGTTCTGTCGCCACAAGGGGGAGGAGGCGGCCTTGTAGATCCCGTTGGTGCAGCAGAAGAAATTATCAAAATGCGAAAGGTGGTGGCACAAGAATGGAAGGCACTGATGGAACGCGTCTCGGAAGATCATACGGGTGTTCGTCAAGCCTTGTTTTCGAGTCAGATGCAGCGTGATTCTCCTCAGGATGTCAAGGATTCTTCTTCTGGTTTCCAATAGCCAGTAGGCATCAGGCGCCGACGTTGTTTCAAGACTGCACATGTACGGACATGTCATCGTAGAATAATATATTCAATATAAGCATATTGAATTCACAATGCAGTGCTCGTACGTGTACTGAAAATCTATCCAATCCATCTCATTGTTAAACGAGAAATTTGATGCTCGAAATTTGTCTACTGCATCTTGAGTCGAATCAGTCTTTTGTAGAAGGCAACTATCGCACTATTGCTTGCTTGCTTGCTACAGTAATTTGTGAAGAGAAAGGTATTTTTAAAGTAACTTTTGGACATGAGGATTCTTCAACCATTCCACGCTGCTCTTATTTTTCAACCCATTTGCACCAGCTTCCAATTGATTCTCAAAATCGTACACGATGGCCCCTTCACTCAAACAAGCATCTGCAACCTTGTTTGCAACTTCGACCCAATCCCCATCTACAAGGACCGAACTACAACTCATTGGCACCTCCGTATCTTGCATGGAAAATACCTCGAACCCTCTTCCCCTTCCATCCTGATCACACTTCTTTTGCAACATTGAATCAAAAGAGTTTGAAGTAACAATTGCAAGAATTCCATTGTCCGGATCAATGTTTTGCACGATTTTCCATGTGGGCGGTGAGGGAGTATCATCGTTGGATCGTTCGTTGGCAGTGTACCATCCTACTATTTGAGACGATCCGGAGTCATTATCAGCAACGTAAGCCTGAGCCAACCTGAGGGCCATATCTAATATGGGTTTCGTGGGCGGAGTGTGGCATACGGGGATGGCATCGGTGATGTTGGAGGAGCTGGTTCCAACTAGTATCCCATGAATTTGTGTGGTTGTGTTCGTGGTTGCGTGTAGCATCATTTTTGTGTATGCTGCTTTGCTGAATGTTGCAGATGTCATTGTGAATGCTGATATCTCTTTATTGAAGTCTAATTGCTAAACGCGCTTTGAGTGTGCTTTATGCCAGTGAGAGGAGTATGGTCTCGTGTTGTAAGGTTGTCAACGATGTGTTATGTTTGGTAGTTGGTAGTTGTGTACTTTACATACAAGTAGTCAACCACCATCAACCAGATAGTTTGGTTGTCGACGGAAGTAGTTAATAGGTTATGCACCCCTAAAGATTTTTGAATTTCGTTTCTCATCCCAAAGCCAGCAAGCCAGATGAGCGATATGATACTTGGCTCTTAGCTCTGCTGCTGTAAGATGCCAACAATTTATGAATCTTCTCTAATCTTCGGAGCTGGCAGTGCAACAGAATTTCAAATTGTTTATGCTATTGGTAGGTCTTTCTACGGGTACACTAATGATCGACGCTGGCATCAAAGTTTAGCCAAATTTAGCAATGGACTTTTACGATTCTATCAGATTGTGGATCTCGTCTCAATGATGATATGCTGGTAGCAATATTATAAAGGAGGTCATGAATCTGGAACAAGATGTGCATTCATTCTTAGTGGTACTTCTGTAATGAGGTTGTTCTTCTTGTCCATGTTGGTGCCCTCCTCCCACAGAAGCGATGAAAACAACACTCTGCCGAACATTCAAACATGTCTGAAGACAAATTGAACATTGAAATGTATTTAATGAGATTGTTGAGGAGCTGGAGAGATGAAGGATGAAAGATGAAGGATGAAGATAATACTGCGGGTAGTTGTTATTATTAATTAACTTTACTGTATAAAATAGTTAAATCTATCAAAATGAGGAAAGCCCAAGGGCAGAGTCGAACTACCGACCTCGTCATTACTAATGACGTGCTCTAACCAACTGAGCTACTTGGGCGAATCTGAAAAATTGTGCGCCATCAACAATTAAATAGTATTGAATATTCCTTTACCGTAGCACGAAATCTCTTCCTTCGCTTGATTGCTTGTCGCTTGCTTTTACTGTGTGCGAGAGCCAACAAACTGCACAACTGCGCTGAACTCAGATAAGACGACACAACACAATACAACAAGCAACCGAGCATCAATCAAGAGGCAATCAACCCTCAAAGACAATCGTAAAGATGATTGAAGAAGCGCTAAAGAGTCCAATCGAATCCCCAGCAGAGACATCTCGAGCTCTGCTTTCATTCTTCTCTCAGGAGTTCCTTCTTGGCGGGGAAGCTCGTTTTGTGCATTTCTTTCCATTATTACTGGATCGGGTCTTTGGACCTGTTCTATCCAACTCACTGTTACAAAACTATGTATTTACTGCAGACGAATTGAAGCTTCTAGACTCTGCTTGGCTTTTGCAGTCTAGGCCTTGGAATACGACCTTCGCCCTGGCATCCGGACAGGCTCCATCATCCGTGTATTCGCCTTACGGTAAAACGCAGCAATCGTCTATTCCTAATCTTGAAAACGATCCAGTGGTGCAACTTCTATCCACTCCTCGACCAATCATCGACAGAAAGAAATCACATAATCAGCCAGACCCTTCGCAGATAAATTCTCTTAGAGCGCTTTCCTTTTTCCAGGTCTTGAGCTGCTCACCAGGCCTTGATCTACAATTTCTTCCCAATGCACGGTCCGCTTTCCTATTCTCGGAATTACCTCAATCTGTGCAACATGCGCTTATTCATTCGGTGCAGAATAGGAATTTTCATGCTTCTGGTGAAGTTCCTGAGACAACAGCTTCATCTGTTGCCATGAACGGCAAAAAGTTACTCGAATGTCTTTGCATTCAACCACTACAACAAAAGGATATGCTTCAGACCCTTCGACAAATCATCTCTGTTCGCCAATTTGCAGGAGGAGTAGGAAGGCACGGGCATGGTATCATGTCTCCTACTATGCATTCGCCCACCGCTATGCGCAGTCCACATCAATCACCGCTCCACGTCAATTCCAATGGAGGAGGACAGATGCAAGATAACCTCGCTTTGGAAAGGAGTCTCAAACTCAACCTTTCCCTCTGGGAGCACTACTTCATGACCTTTGTCAGATTTCCCATGTTGATCGACAAAATGAATCAGGTTAGCAAAAAGGCGGCGTCGACGACTGGATCCGTTGGGTTTGGGTATAAGCCTAGGCAGAACATCCATCCGTACGGCCAAAAGGTTTACATGCATCTCCTCAAAGATTACATCAAATATTACTTCCCTCACGATTTTGGCGTGTTCGCAAATTTTGGTGGATTGGAGACCGAAGCAGCTGATACAAAGAAGGATGAAGCCCTAATTCGGATGATGATTGAGTATTGGCTTGAGAGGCATATCTATTCGAGCGCCAAGGATGCAATGGTACATTCGAGTTCCGAGGGGGGGAATATAGGTTCTTTAGGATTGGAGTCGGGCTATGATCTTGCGCAATTGTTGGTCGTTGCGAGCAAATGGGGCTCAAATCCTGGTATTGCTGCCAGTACGAAGCGTCAAGTGTACGAGGCACCTCCGAGGCAAGTGCAGCGTTGTATCAAGATTTTAGTGGACCACCTTGTCTGCGACCCTGCTATTACCAAGGAATGCAAAGCAGTTACGACAGGTGGAAAAGATACAATCAATGCGGACGAATGGCCCCTCTCTTCTATCCAGACCATTGTGCAACCTTCTTTGTACAACTACATCCGAACAGCTTTGCGATATGGACCCATCCACGTTGCAAACAGTTCTTTCTATGCTGCAGTGGACTTGTGGTTGCTTTGGCTCGAGCCCTGGAATGTTGTTCAGCGTAAGTTAGCTTTCTTGATATTACTATTTTTCGGGTTTTGTTTTCATTAACTCAGTGCTTGCGCTTCGTAACCTCGATAGGCAAGAAAGCAGGAGCGACGGCTCAAGCAAAAGAAATATTTCACAGCGTTTCGGATCGAGTCACTCACATCAATGGTCCTACCTCGCCAACATCGAGGAATAGAACACAGATGTACGCCGTCAACACTGTTCCCAGGCCAAATCAACCAAGTAAATATACTCCAGCATGGGAAACTTATGTTGCTGCGAATCTCCACTTTTACCTGGTTCCTCTTTCTATTTTCCTTCGCCGGGCAAGAGAGCTCGAATTTAGCAAGGCTGACTTTCAGAAGTCAATGAACCATGTACAAAGAGTTTTCCGCGTTTTCTCGCCCCAACTCGTCAAGACAATTGATGCTCTTTTGAAAGTCCAGAAGGAGGGAGATGGGATGAGAAAGATTGTGGAGAAGCACGAAGATTCTCTTGGGGAGTTCTGTCCGTTACGCTCTAAGGAAATCGAAAACGGGATGATGTGGAATTTAGATATGCTGAAAGATAGCATGCATAACCTACTGGAGGAGATTGTTCTTCAGCACCGCAAGACAATTGGAGAGCAGGACTTTTTTGAGAGAATGGGTTCCAGAATAGAGGGCCTCTTCGGAGAGGGTTCTAAAGCGGAGGAAGCTCTTATCTCAAAACTCATCAAAACGGCGAGAGTGATTGTCAAGTTTCCGAACGATTACGAACCTATTCCAACTGTCAAACGCAAAGACAAGGGGATGTTTAGAGGTTTTAGCAATCTGACTGCGACTGATAATGCGCAAGATAGTAGCAACTATTCGCCCGAGCGAGAATCTACTGGATTTATTACTAAAAAGGGAAGAGAGCAGATTCTAAATGGGACAAGAATGTGTAATGCCATGGATGTTAACTTTCTCGGAGATCCAATGTACTCTAGAGCAAAGAGTCACGAGATAAAGTTATTGGTCAAATGGAGCCTTGTACTATCTAATAAATTGAATGTGTACTTCAAACTTGATACACCAAGGCAGAGTAAATTGTACGGCGAAGAAGTCACATCAACTGCCGAGCAGCTTGCAAAAGAGAGTGAAGAAATGAACAAAATTGGCCTTTTCCGTTTTAACCTTCGATGGGTTGCGGATTCTAGGAACTGGGTAATGATATATATCATCTGGAAAATTATTTGCTGGAAGCTTCTACGCTGAGATGAGGATCTGTTCCACCGCGTTGATATATCTTCATCTGCACGTAGACAAGGGTAGGCAAACAAACATTTAGCACTTCTTTTATTCAATCTACCAGTATTTGAGTTCTCGTAAAGTAGCCATCAATTGCCGAGCATCGTCCATAGTATTGTAGTGGCAAAATGATGCACGAACTATCCCTTCACAACCAGTGCCAAAATCAAACTCTTTTTGCAGTAGTTCGGTTGTTAAAAAAGACCCACAACGAATGCAGACGTTGAGACGGTAACAGTGATCGACAATTTCCTCGGAGGGAATGGATTTATGAACAAATGAAATGATAGGAAGATCACGGGTCTTATCTCCGATCACTCGGAGGAGAGGGTTTTGTAGTAAGCACTCCATCACATAATCCAAACATTCCTTTTCAACTTGATTTATTCGCCGGTATGCCTCAGCTACAAGCTTTGCAGACAGATTGATCGGGACTGCTTCGCATCTTTGAATTGGGTCATCTCCAGCCTGTGAAACGTTATGATTCTGTGTTTTCTTGGAGATTTTACAACCAAACTCTGCGAGAGCTGAAAAATACCTACCAAGTCCGATTATCCCATTGCAACCTTCGTAATTCAAAGTTCCATGTTCTAATACTGTGTACGGGTCCGGGTATGGGTACGGAGAAACCTCTGATTCAAGGATGTCATCTAGAGCAGATGTCCTGCCGATCATTGCCCCCAAATGGGGTCCAAACAACTTATGAAAAGAAACGCAATACCAGTCAACCCCCAGATAGTCAACGGCTGGATTGACATGGGGCGCTGATGCTACACCATCAATGATTATATGAGCACGAGGGCATTTTTGCCTGACCTTCTCACAGATGAGCCGAATATCTCGGATAGAGCCCAAAATATTGGATGAATGAGAAAGGCAAATAAGGCGGGTATTGACTGAAAGTAACTCGTCGAAGTCAGTCGAGTGGTCGAAGTCGTCATTACGTGGTAGAGGATGTTGTGTCCACCACGAAATCCGGGCGCCAGTCTTACCAGCTGCTTCTATCCATGGTATGGTATTAGCAGTATGATTCTCAGATGCTAGAATGATATCATCACTCTCCTTCAATGAACCGCGGTCGACAAAGCAGCGAGCAAGGTTTTCAAACATTGAAGAAGCATTTGCACCTAAAAAGACTTTATGTCTGTCATGAGAACCGCCAAGTAGCGTAAGTGCGACTTTCCTAGCTTCATCCTTTGATGTCTGGCCAATGACAGAGCGATGACGATGAGAAAGAGATTCAACCATGCAATCAATCACTTGAGAGGGAACTTGAGATCCTCCTGCATTCTCTAAAAACACCTTGGACTTACGTTCAGTACCGACGTTTTCTTCATCTCCACCGTTACTGAAATAAGGAAACTGTTTGCGAGCAAAAGCTGTGATATCATTTGCAGAAAGACTGCAATCCTTTTCACTGCACTCTTTCAAAGCAGATGCTATCCTGACGTCGTCTGCTTTCTTCATTCTTCTCTCAAATATACCCCACCGAATCTTGTTCAAAATTGCAGCTTTGGATGGGACCATGGGTGCATTCTCAGTCCCACCTTCTTCATTTGTCTTTGCCGTTTCCTTGTAAACACAATCCCACCCGTATGTTTCCGTTGGACGACCATCAAAATCATCTCCAAGTTCCACAGCAGGAACGACCCACATGCGCATCAAATCCCTCAAAACTTCATCATGCAGTTCTTCCGCATATCCCAATCCAGTCGCAGTATCTTGCGAAGGAGGACAATTCACCTCCAGCAAATAAGCAATTGGCATTGTCTCCTCCCCCGTTCCATTTCCATTTCCATTTCCATTCGAAAG
>Ga0209712_10005409_pt1 | contig 9995 bp, 7 predicted proteins | sample ArcOceMetagenome_FD_187443 | JGI IMG/M metagenome (GOLD analysis project Ga0209712, IMG submission 187443) | Marine eukaryotic phytoplankton communities from Arctic Ocean - Arctic Ocean - Greenland ARC118M Metagenome (SPAdes) (version 2) | ecosystem: Environmental > Aquatic > Marine > Oceanic... | reverse complement strand
GATACAAATAATACAGAAATTGGCCGGAAAAGCAATCGCCGAACGGAGTTTTTGGTCTTGAAATAATTAGCAACTCTTCTAAGGCTCTAATCATTTCTATCACTTATTTTGGTTGCTATTTTAAGATTTAGAAAGCCTTGATATTGCTCTGACATGGTAGCAATCCCGAGAAAAATCGGGACAGGCTGCCAATCATGCCATTTTTTTTAATTTCAACTGATTATTTTTACACCATTAGAAAGATATAGCCAAATAATTGTTTCATTGTTCTTATCACTAGAGACAATGAAACAATTTATTTACTTCTCTTTTGCAAAGTTCTTCTCCCCCACTTCTATGTGCATTTTCAAATAATTTTCATCCGGAGGAATTGGACAATTCCAACCTGTTGACTGAAAAGCACAATATGGATTATACGCTTTATTAAAATCGATTATAATCGTTTTGTTATCAATAATATCTGTAGATTGCAAGTCCAGATATCGTCCGCCACCATAAGTCGTTTCTGCACTTGTGTAATCTTTGAAAGGTACGAAAAGCAAGTCTTTATATTGTGGCATACTTTGAAGCTGCAAACTCGTATAAAGCGACAATGTGCAAATGGTATCCCGAATCGTAAACGTTGCCTTTCCGTATTCTACATATTTCTTTTTGCTTCCGCTTGACGTTGTTAAGTCAAAAGGTTTGGCATTTTCTGTTTTTGAGAATTCCGCAACGACTTTAAAATTTTCAGCAGCAGGATAAAAACGAAGATATTTTAAATCTGCCTCTGCTAAAGGCGAATGTTGAGCTTGTAAAAAAGCTTCTTTGTAGTTTTTTCGATGATTTTCAATGGTTTGTACATAATTTAGGTCAGTTTGCGTTACTTTTGACGCAGTACAACTTACAAGTAAAAACAACGAGAAAGCCAATATTTGATATAATTTCATGTATTTAAAGGTTAAAAGGTTTTTAATACTTATAAATTTAGGATTTAGGGTTTACACCTTTTACCTGAACATCTTAATATCTTTAAACCTAATTTTAATATTTATTCCGTCAAATTGGCAGAATATGTTATAATCGCTTAATTTTTGGTAAAATTTGTAATAATATTTTTAATAAACATAATAAATAACGCAGCAAAGTTAATAAATTTTCAATCAGTTCCTTTTTTACAGGATTCTTTGTCAAAACTCTGACTGTACTTCTAAAACAAGACTAAATAAACAGATGGGTCTGTTAATCACGTACTTTTTATTTGCAATAATATTTTCTTTCTTATGCTCCATTTTGGAAGCAGTATTACTCAGTGTAACGCCTGCTTACGTTGAACGATTAGTCAAGGAAAATCCGAACCTCGGAAATATACTCAAAAGATACCGCACGGAAATAGACGAACCTTTAGCAGGGATTTTAACACTAAATACTTTTGCACATACTATTGGTGCAATTCTAGTTGGTGTGCAAGCCAGTAGCCTTTGGCATGATAGTGCTTTAAATTTAGGTTTTATGTCAATTAGCATTGAATCTATCGTTGCCGGTGTGATGACTTTTGCAATTTTAATTTTTTCTGAAATTATCCCTAAAACTTTAGGTGCGAATTATTGGGAACAATTAACGCCTATTTCTATTCGTATTCTCCGGATTATTTTATGGCTTTTACGTCCTTTCGTTTGGTTATCGCAGAAGATGACAAAGCGTTTAAAGAAAGATAAAAGTAGAAGCGTTTTCAGTCGTGCAGATTTCAACGCAATGGTGGCAATTGGTTCGAAAGAAGGTGTTTTTCAAGAAAGTGAATCGAAGATTATTAGAAACTTAATGAAATTCGATAAAGTCTTTGTGAAAGATATTATGACACCTCGAATGGTTGTGAAAGCAGCACAAGAAAACACGACTATTAACGACTTTTTTAGTAAAAATAAAGAATTGCGTTTTTCTCGAATTCCGATTTATGAAGAACGAATTGATAATGTCAATGGCTTTTTCTTAAAAGATCAATTATTGACTAAAATAATTAATCAACAAGGACATTTACCGTTGAAAGATATTCGTCGTGATATTCTAATCGTACACGAACAAATGCCGATTCCGAAAGCATTCCAAAAATTAATGACTAAAAGACAACATATCGCTTTGGTTGTAGATGAATTTGGAGGAATGGAAGGTATTATTACGATGGAAGATATTATCGAAACTTTGCTCGGAACTGAAATCGTGGATGAATACGATGGCGAAGAAGATATGCAAGCTTTGGCTCGTAGGAATTGGGAGGCAAGAGCGAAAAAATTGGGTATTTTGACCATTGATGAATTCAGCGAAACAGTAGAGGAGCAAAAAGATAGAATTGGTGAATAGTTATTCGTTTGACTATTTTCATGTAACCAGTATTTTTAGTATAATATTTTCGAAAATAATGATTTACGGTTTTAACTTTCATTAATTACCTAAAATCAAGCTAAAAATACGATATCGAAAAGACGCTGACATTTTAAAGATGTCAGCGTTTTTTATTGGTTGATAATTCTGTTACAGAAACAGAAAACAAATCGAAATCTGTAAAGACATAATTTCCATTTTCCCTAAATATTATCGTTCACTACAACCATCAATACAATAATACATCAACGTGAGCTAATACAATCCAAACTAAACATCATTATAGCTCAATTCTAATAAAAAAAATCTGCTTCAACGTATTGTACTTAATTATATTTTTAATAACTTACAAATTGTTAAATAATTAATTTGTATATTTTATCAATTCATTTTAATAATAATATTTTTGATGAAATATATTTATGATATTTTTCAATAAAATAGTAACACATCCATAATTCCTCGTCACAAATTGCAAAAAGACAGTAGTATCCAGTCCCAAGTTAGTAGTAAAATAACTACCAACTAAGCTCAATACTACCAACTTCTTTTATTATCAAACCAAAAAATTCTAATTCTATGCGAACCTTAATTATTGGTTTTGGAGTATTTCTACTCTATGCCGTTCCTGCACGTTGGTATTACACCTGCAGTATTCGCAATCTTTGTGAAAATGATGCGAATAAGAAAGAAAAAGTCGCTGCTAATAATCTGAAGGAACTTCCGCCTCGTACTAAAGATCTATCCTTGATGGCTGAAGATTCTACCATTTTAGCGAATTTTGAGCAGTTTGGTTTCCAGCCAAATAGTGCAGAATTACAGCTAACGGATAATAATAAAGATTATCTAAAAGGCATCGCTGACTTCATGAAAGCAAATCCAGATGCTCGTTTGAATATTACCGGTTATTATTATGACAATGAAAAAAACAGTACCGGAATGTTTGATAATTTAGGTTTGGCTCGTGCTGCTGCAATTCGGGATTACTTAATAACGACTTATGATTTTGACGAAAGTCGATTTAAATTAGATTACGAATCAGTTTCCAAAGGTGCAAGTCCTTACCTTGATACGCCAGTTTCTTACGATATCACTTACAAAAAAGATAACCTGAAAGCGAGAGGTATAGAAGAAGAATTTGCGGAAGCTAGTTATACCTTTAATCGAATGACTTTTTCTGATATTAATTTCAATTCAGGATCGTCTAAATTCAATCCTTCCAACAACTTCATCACTTATGCAGATTCTGTCAAAATATATTTAGATAAGAATCCGGCTAAGAAATTGAAAATCATAGGACACACCGACAGTGATGGTACAAATGTCATAAATGACGGCTTAGGTTTTTCTCGTGCAACAAATGTAATTGTCTTTTTAAGAGATAAAACAGGAATTAACATTGAGGTAATGGCTGCGGAATCAAAAGGAGAACGTAAACCACTTGTTAAAAATAATACAGATGCGAATAAACGGAAAAATCGTCGTGTCGAAGTGATTATTGAGTAATATCAACCTGTGAATTATAAACTATAAATTATCGACCGTTTTAAGGTGTCGTGCTTATTTAGTTCATATTTTCAATTTAGAAATTAATAAAATTTTGAATATAAAATGTTAATCGCTGATATAAAATGAATTCAATTATTAGCCATTAATATTAACTATAAAAAGACCATGAATATTTTTTCAAATTTAACTTCTCCAGACTCCATATATATTTTCCTTTGGCTTTTAGGTGCTTTTATTCTCGGCTTGATTGTCGGTTGGTTCACTTGGGGAACTGCAAAACGTAGGTTAGAGGAAACCTTAGCAACTTTGAACGCAGAACATCTTGCTTTGAATGGAGAGTATGATACTGTGAAATTAGAATTAGCCGGAGTAAAAGCGGCTCACACAGAATTACAAGCTGATTATACTTGGAAAGCACAACGCTTACATGATATTGAGGCAGAGAAAGGTGATTTGCATACCGAAATTTATAGCTTAAAAGATAAGTTAAAAGCAGAAATAAAAGCAAAAACGACTTTGGAAAACCAAATGGAAGGTTTGAATGCTTCTTATAATGATGCAAAATCAGAAACGGAAGTATTGGAATTAAAAGTAAAGGATTTTGAAGCGGAATTAAAGGCTGCTGCAAAATCTAATACAAAACTTACCAATCAATTAGAAAAGTCAAAATTAGCTCACGGAAGTGATGCGGAAAGCACAGGCAGTGACTTGAAAAAGGCAAATGTAAAAATTGCCATTTTAGAAGGGAACGTGGAAGGATTAAAAGAGCAATTAGGATTGACGAAAGCCAATTTAGCAGATTGTCAAGCAGCACAAACTGGTTTATCAGCGGCAGCAATTATGACGGAAGCAGAGGGAGAAGAAAGTAGTGAAGAGGAAATGAGCATTAAAGACTCAAAAGCCGCAATTACAACCGCTTTGGGCGGAGCAATTGGAATGGCTTCCGCAGATGAAAAGGATGATTTGACTCAGATTAATGGAATCGGTGAATTCATCGAAGATAAATTAAATGATTTAGGTATTTATAAATTTGAACAAATTAGCAATTTCGATGATGCGATGATTGCAAACCTTACTCGTGCGATTGAATTCTTCCCCGGCAGAATCGAACGTGATGAATGGGTTCCTCAAGCGAAAGAGTTATCCAGCGGAAATTCTGTTTCATCTTCGATTTTGGAAGATTTGGAGGAAGAAGATGAAATCATTGAAGTAGAAGGTGCGCCAACTGTTAAGAAAGTAGATGTTGAAGCGGCGAAGGAAATTGTGAAAAGTAAAATCGGCTCAACGATTCCAATAGCAACAGCTGATGAAAAAGATGACTTGAAACTCATTAGCGGTGTTGGACCTTTAATTGAGGATAAATTGAATGATTTAGGTCTTTTCACTTATGAACAAATTAGTCTCTTCGATTCTGAATTAGAAAATCGAGTTACCGATGCAATTGAGTTTTTTCCAGGTAGAATCAAACGTGATGGATGGGTCAAACAAGCGAAAGAATTATTAAAACAAAAGAAAGCTGATATTGCTTCAGTTCAATTGAAGGCAATGATTGGTGGAAAAATTTCCGCAGCAACGGCTGACGAAAAAGATGATTTGAAAGTCATTAGCGGCGTTGGACCTTTCATTGAAGAGAAGATAAATCGCTTGGGAATTTATAGCTATAAGCAAATTAGCGAGTTCGATGAAGAAATCATCAAATTGGTAACGGATGCGATTATGTTTTTCCCAGGTAGAATTGTACGTGATGGCTGGGTTGCTCAAGCGGCAGAATTACACACAACGAAATAATTCGTAGATACGCACAAACGTGCCTATTTTTTCGGAATAATACCAAAGAGGCATAGCTTTCGAGCTATGCCTCTTTTTATTGATAATGAAATTTATAAAAAACCGTCTATAATTTAATATCGCACACACACATTTTTAATTCTTGTAAAAAATTTCAAATCTTCAAAACCACCTTTTGTTCCAATTCCCGACCGTTTCACACCTGCATAAGGCGTTCTCAAATCTCTTTCGAGCCAAGAATTTATCCAAACCATTCCTACCTCCAATTGTTCCGCTACTCGATGTGCTTTACTGATATCTCTCGTCCAAATCGTAGCCGATAATCCAAAAGGCGTCGCATCATTATATTCTACCGCTTCCGCTTCCGTATCAAATGGAATCAAGGTTACCACTGGTCCAAAAATTTCTTCTTGATTTGTTCTTGCCGTTGGCTCAAGATTTTCGATAACCGTTGGTTTCATAAAAAAGCCTTTTTCAAACTTTCCTGTCAATTCCAAAGGTTCGCCGCCACAAAGAACCGTTCCACCTTCCATCATAGCCAAAGCAATATAACTTTTGACCTTTTCCAAGTGCAATTCGGAAATTAAAGGTCCAATATTCGTCACGACAGAAAGTGGATTACCGACTTTCATAAATCGAGTTCGCTTTACGAATTCTTCTCTGAATTGTTCATAAATCGAACGTTGTACCAAAATCCTAGACGTGCTTACACTTTTCTGACCTTGATGATAAAAAGCAGATTGTAACACCCCGAATATTGTTTTTTCAAAATCACAATCTTCAAAAACAATCGCTGCATTTTTTCCACTCATTTCCAATAAAACCTTTTTCATTCCCTTTGCTGCCGTCAGTGCAATCGCTTCACCCGTCTTACTTCCACCTGTGAATGAAATCGCTTTCACTTTTGGATGTTCCAAAATCTGTCGCCCGGTTTTTTCACCATCGCCATGAATGATATTCAGGACACCAGGCGGTAAACCTGCTTCCATACAGGCTTTAGAAAACATATAAATTGTCATTGGAGCTAACTCTGAAGGTTTGGCAATTACACAATTTCCTGTCGCTAAAGCCGGTGCAATTTTCCATGTAAAAAACTGAATTGGAGAATTCCAAGGTGTCATACAAGCTACAACTCCAATTGGTTGATTCAAGGTATAATTGATGGACTCCCCTTCTTTGGTGAAGGCTTCTGATGAAAAATGCGTTACCGCATTTGCAAAAAACCGAAGGTTGGAATAGGTTTTTGGAATATCTAAAGTCCGACTTTGTGTGATTGATTTTCCAGTATCAATACTATCTGCTAAGGCAAACGCTTCTGCATTTTGCTCTAAAATGTCTGCGATTCGACTCAAAATTCGATACCGTTTTTTTACACCACAAGTTGACCAATCTTTAAAAGCTGCCGTTGCCGCTTCCATTGCTCGCTCAATATCTTCTGTATTAGAATCGGGGATAAAAGAATAAACATCACCAGTAGCAGGATTTTTATTCTCTAAATACTCACCTGAAAAAGGCGGAACAAGCTGACCATTAACGTAATTTTTTAGATATTTATCGGTTTTCATACAGTGGATACTTATTGCCAGTTTCTGAATACTGACTTCTTATGATTATTTAAAGGTGTATTCAAAAACCAAAAAATTATTTAGTTTTGCATTCAAAATCAGTTGTAACGATAAAATCTAAAAACCAAGACTTTACGTCGTACTGAACTTATTTCAACATCTCGCCAATATAAAAACTCCATTGTATTGAAGATTAGTTCTGTTACCTGAGGAAAATACTGAAATAAGTTCAGCGTAGCAGTTTTTATTTACTTTTGGATTCGTACTTTAACTTTAAATCCTCATCAAAATAACAAAAACAAAATATGGAAACGGTCAAAACAACGCAATATAAAAAAGGAAAGTGGTCACAATTTTTAAAAATGTTAGGTCCAGGACTATTATTCGCAGGTTCTGCTGTCGGTGTTTCGCATTTGATTCAAGCAACACAAGCTGGAGCAAACTATGGTTATGGCTTACTTTGGCTCGTTATCTTGATTCATTTTGTCAAATATCCATTCTTTGAATTTGGACCTCGATATGCCGCTTCTACTGGCGAGGATTTAATTACCGGTTACAAAAAAATTGGACGCTGGGTTTTGATTTTATTCTCCATTGTTACCGTTTTGACGATGTTTATCATTCAAGCCGTTGTGACGGTTGTCACCGCAAGTTTGGCCGTAAATATCTTTGGTGTTTTTGAAAGTCCAATCATTTGGGCAGGGATTTTATTGGTCATCTGCACCGTGATTTTGATAATTGGAAAGTATAAATTATTGGATAATTTAATCAAAATCGTGATTATCGTTTTAACAGTTTCTACACTTTTGGCCGTGATTTTGGCTTACACCAATAATAATATTTCCGCTCCGCCCATAACTTTTGAATTACCAATTCAAGGAGCAGGTTTAGTATTTTTGATTGCCTTAATGGGTTGGATGCCTGCACCCTTGGACTTATCGGTTTGGCATTCTATCTGGACCACTGAAAAACAGAAAGCAACCAACGAAGATTTTAATTTAAACTATTCCTTAAAAGATTTTAGAATCGGATACTTTGGAACAATCGTTTTAGCCGTATTTTTCCTTTCGCTCGGAGCATTAATCATGTTCAACTCCGGTGAAGAGTTCTCACCTTCTGGTGCTAAATTCGCTGCACAATTGATCAATATGTACGTCACCGCTTTAGGAGATTGGGCGAAATGGCTGATTGCGATTGCAGCGTTCACAACGATGTTTAGTACAACTTTAACTTGCTTAGATGCGTTACCTCGTGTGATGTCCCGAGCGACGACATTGCTGCAAGACAAAGAGGAAGAGCCAAAATCTTATTATTGGATTTGGATAATTTTATTAATTATCGGAGCAATGATCATTTTAATATTCTTCATGCAATCTATGAAGCAATTAGTTTTGGTGGCCACGATTTTATCCTTTTTGACCACACCGTTTTTTGCGATTGCAAATTATGCTTTAATCACTGGAAAAAATGTTCCTGATTATGCCAAACCAAATCGAGCTTTAAGGATTTGGGCGTTATTGGGAATCGTGTTTTTAATTGGATTTAGTTTGCTTTATGTATTCACAATGCTTTTGTAAATTGATAATAACTGAATTAAACCGTGTCCGTTCTCAAAGTGGATTCCGTTTTGCAATGAGCTTTAGTTCTAGTTATTTTTATGATTGTTCTGCATATTCATCGTATTAGTTTAAGAATATCAATTTTATTGATAAATAGAAGTTTTATTTATACAAAAGATTAGTTTTGCGGAACATTACAAAGTGAATATTAAATAGTAAAATACGATGAATAATGTCTGATGAAAACAAAAATATTCAGATTTATGGAATGTTTGCCATTTTTAACTGAAATTTTTATCCAACGATTTGGAGCGAGCTATTTTACTATTACTACTTAAAGGACATAAATATGGACAATAATTTAAAGAATGAAAATCCGAAAGATGAGTCTTCCGACAATTCAAATAAGGATTCTGAAAGTACGGAGAACGAAGAGAAGATAGGAGAACCCGAAATACCTTCGGAAGAAGAAATTCGTTATGAAGATTTTTATGTTCGCTTACGAGGGAGAATTAATAAACAATTAAAAGACAGTTACAATACCGATTCACCAATTAATAAAGTCATAAACTTAACGGCACTCCTCCCTGACTTGCTACATTTGAATATTAAATTATTATTCGATGGAAATGTAAGTGCAGAAAAAAAAGGGGCGATTTTAGGTGCAATTATTTATGTGATTTCACCAATTGATTTAATTCCAGATATTTTGCCAGCTTTCGGTTGGTTGGATGATTTGATTGTAATTACGATTGGTTTGAATGCTCTTTTTGATGATGAAAAAGATGAATATATCCGAAAAGCAGTGAACAGATATTGGGCAGGAGAAGATTCCGTTTTTGATGCCACAAAACATATTGTAGATATATTGGATAATGCGGTAGAATTTTTACCTCGAAAAGTATTGAAGATTATCAAAGATTTACTGCGAGGGAAATAATTGACAATCAGAAAATCCCTAACGGAGTGACAATATTAGTACATAATAATGTCAGATGAACGAGGTGAATCATGTAATATTCACCGTTCCAATCAAACCGTATCGAGTTTAAAAATCGATACGGTTTTTGTGCGAGCCAACTAAGTGTTTAAATTTTAACAAATTGTTATTTTTGTAAAAATATTAGATTGACATTAATAATATTCTATAAAAATCTATCATTTATTAAATATTAATGCAGTAATTTTGCCGATATAGAAATAAGTATAGCTAGTT
>Ga0209712_10005407_pt1 | contig 9996 bp, 9 predicted proteins | sample ArcOceMetagenome_FD_187443 | JGI IMG/M metagenome (GOLD analysis project Ga0209712, IMG submission 187443) | Marine eukaryotic phytoplankton communities from Arctic Ocean - Arctic Ocean - Greenland ARC118M Metagenome (SPAdes) (version 2) | ecosystem: Environmental > Aquatic > Marine > Oceanic... | reverse complement strand
AACAATGACAGCCGTTGCCAGTCTTATTACTGTTTTTACTATCCCAGTCGTATTAAACTTATCTTTGAAGCACTTTATGGGCGAAGGAAGTGAATTTCAGTTACCTATGGTGGCTACAATGTTGAGTTTAATGAAGCTAACGATTGTTCCTATAGGTATAGGTATGTTAATTAAGCGATTAGCCCCTAATTTTGCAAGCAGTTCGCAAGCGCATGTGTCTAGATTTGGCATATTATTTCTCACCTTATTAATAATATTTTTAACCTATATTCAACAAGAAATTGTGCTTCAGGCATTTATCGCTGCAGGACCCATTTCTCTAGTGCTTAATATTTCAACCATGGCGTTAGGGTATTATTCAAGTAAATGGTTTAAATTGAACCCGGCTCAAACTTCATCTATTACAATAGAGGTGGGGTTACAGAACAGTACTTTATCAATGTTTATGGCATTAACACTGCTCGCAAATTATAAAATGTCATTCACACCGGCTATTTATACATTGGTTATGTTATTCACCGCGGGTATTTTAGTTCGATTTTTACGTTCAAAATATCATTTGAAATCTCAACGCTTTTCAAATGCCGACGAAGATATGACCGCAATTACCGCATCTAAGACTGATTAAAGAGTCATAAATATAAAGAGCTTTAATTTAGGTTAAAGCCAATAATACATATAAATCAATAAAAATTAAGAGGTAAAAATATTGTCATGATCACAATTCATCATTTAAATAAATCAAGATCGAAACGTGTTATTTGGTTACTCGAAGAACTTGGGATGCCTTATAATATCGTCGAACATCAGCGCGATCCAATCAGTAATTTATCACCTGAAAGTTTGAAATTGATACACCCATTAGCAAAAGCGCCTGTTATTGTTGATGGGGATATCACCTTGTGTGAATCGGGTGCAATAATGGAATATATCCTTAATCAAGCCCCCTCAAACACATTAAGACCAGATACTGACAGTAGCGAATATTATCATTACTTAGAATGGTTGCATTTTGCAGAGGGCTCGTTAAGTTTACCCGTAATATCAACCTTAATCATGTCAATGGAAACGCGTGATGGGACAAAACCCCTTGATGGTTACATCGCTAAAGAATTACATCTTGATTTGTCATATATAGAAAATACTTTAAGCGTGAGACGTTATTTTACTGGTGATTGTTTTAGCGCTGCTGATATTATGATGTCTGTGATGCTCGAAATAGCAGAAAGTCTTGGATTGTTAGAGAAAAAACCAAAAATTAAAGACTACCTCGTTAGCATGAAACAACGACAAGCTTATCAAAAATCGGCAACGTTTGGTTAGAAGCCAATCATATTAAACAAAAATATATAGGAAACATCATGGAATTAATCGATTTTGAATTAAATGAAAAAATAGCAACAATCACCTTAAAAAATGGCAAGGTTAACGCAATATCTCATCAAGTCATAACAGAAATAAATAGTGCTTTAGACCAAGCAGAAGCGGCCAGTGCTGCTGTGATATTAACAAGTCAACCCGGTATATTTTCAGCGGGTTATGATTTGAAAACAATGAAAGAAAGCTCAGATTCTGCTGTATCGTTAGTCACTGCAGGCTCAACATTAACGCGTCGTATGTTGTCATTCCCCTTTCCTATTATTGGCGCATGTACCGGCCATGCCATTGCCAAAGGCGCTTTTTTACTTCTTAGTTGTGATTATCGCATAGGCTGCATAGGTTCATTTAAACTTGGACTTAATGAAGTTGCTATTGGTATGACGATGCACCAAGCAGGATTAGAATTAGCAAGAAACCGTGTGCCAATTAACTACTTAACGCGTTCTGTTATAAATGCTGAATTATTCGATCCAGAAACAGCGATATTAGCTGGGTTCCTTGACACAATAGTTGAACCTAAACAATTAATGGAAACAGCAAAAGCTGCTGCAAATCAATTATTAACGCTTAATATGACTGCACACCATGGTACAAAATTAAGAGAAAGAAAAGAAATATTAAGTGCGTTAGACGATGCTATTAAAATAGATTCCACGATGACGTTAAACTTATAGGAATAAAACCATGTCACACAAAAGTATAACCTTAGTGATTGAAAAAAATATAGCCCATATTCAATTAAACCGTCCGGATGCATTCAATACGATGGATGTTGATTTTTGGCATGACTTCCCCCAAATTATCGACGAAATCAATAATGAGTCAACGGCGCGTGTCATTGTTATATCTTCAACGGGGAAACACTTTTGTGCAGGCATGGATCTCGCGGTATTTACTCAAGCGAATCAACATGAAAAAATTGAACAGGGTCGAAAAAACGAAAAGTTACGTCGCACCGTATTAAAACTACAAGCCTGTTTTAATGCACTTGAAAAAGTACGTATGCCGGTATTAATGGCTATTCAGGGCGGGTGTATTGGTGGCGCGGTAGATATGATCAGTGCTGCTGATTGCCGTTATTGTACTGAAGATGCCTTTTTTAGTATTGAAGAAATAAATCTTGGGATGACTGCTGATTTAGGCACCCTTCAGCGTTTACCTAAGTTAATTTCTATCGGCTTAGTGAAAGAGCTTGCTTATACAGGCAGAAGAATGCCGGCTCTTGAAGCTAAAACTGCGGGTTTGGTTAACAACGTATACGCTGATCACCAAAGTATGATGGCTGGGGTAATGTCTATTGCTGGTGAAATAGCTACCCGTTCGCCTCTAGCTGTATTAGGTTGTAAGGAAATGATTAACTATGCTCGTGATCATTCGATTAGCGATAGTTTAGATTATATGGCGGTTTGGCAAAGTGGCATGTTTCAACCTCAGACCGACATGATGGAGACATTTACGGCTAAAGCAGAGAAACGTCGACCTATTTTTGATGATCTAAGTAAGATAGATAATGCTAGTATCTTATAAATATATTAACTTTATGCTAACTCAACCAAGTCATTACAATCAATTAGGCCGTTAAGTTATGATAAAAAAATTCACGTTGTTCTTCCTCTTTTTGCTTGCTGGTATTTACTTTAGTAGTGCATGGTATTTTTCTACACAAATATTAATGCTCCCTATTAATGAATGTAAGGTAGAGCGTTTTATCTTTTGTGGAGAGCCAAGTGAACAAGGCCTTACTTTTGAAGACGTGACATTTAAAACCAGCGACGGTTTAACATTACCCGCTTGGTATATGCCAGCGAAGGATAAAAACACCGATAAAGCGGTTTTACTTGTTCACGGGAGAACAGCAAATCGTACCGAGGGTATGCGTTATGCTAAAGCGATTGTTGCTGCAGGTTATAATTTACTCGCAATAGATATGCGGCATCCTCGTCAACACCCAGATATTATTTCGACAATGAGTTTTCACGAGAAAAAAGATGTTATCGCTGCTGTAGATTATTTAACAAATGAAAAAAACATCCCATCCATTGGAGTCATGGGTTTTTCAATGGGTGCCGCTACCAGTATGATCGTTATGGCAAAAGATCCTCGCATAAAAGCGGGTATATTTAGTGGTAGCTATGCAAACTCAATGGACGTATTAGCCGAACAAGCACAAGTCCTTTATGGTTTACCTCGTTATCCATTAATGCCAATGGTGGCGAAATTCTTTGCATGGCGAGGCGACTTAGACATTGATGAAATAAATCCAATAAAATACATCGCACAGATATCGCCAAGACCTGTCTACATCATGCATGGCACTGCTGATAAAACGGTAGACTTTCAGCATGGGCAACTTTTGTTTGATGCAGCTAAAGCGCCTAAAAAATTCTGGAAAGCTGAAAATGGTGAGCACACTCGATTATGGCAACTCGATAATGAGAAAGCAGACACGAGTGTTGTCAACTTTTTAGATCGTTACCTCTAACCTTTTCCCTGTTAATGAAGACTTAATCATTGTAATAAGCCTTCATTAACGTAAAACACACAATCACTAGCCTTTTAGCGATAAACTAAAAGGCTATAATTTCAAATAACTAATTATTAGGCACATAAAACTTACATGTCAAAACCTGTTATTAATTTTGTCCATGCAAATGGCTTTCCTGCGGGAAGTTACCGTACTTTTCTGTCATTATTTTCTAACGATTATTCCACCATTGCACTCGAACAATATGGTCATGATCACAATTATCCTATTCATAACAATTGGCAGTTTTTAGTTAATGAACTTGTCAATTTTGTCAAAAAACAAGATCAAAAAGTAATATGCATCGGCCACTCTTTCGGTGGTGTTATTTCTTTTATGGCGGCTTGCCAACACCCTGAACTATTTCGTGGCGTCGTGATGTTAGATCCTCCTGTGTTTTCTGGACCATTGGCTTGGTTAGCCAATATTGCTAAAAAGACCCCGTGGATTGATCAACTTTCTCCTGCAGGAAGAGCAAAAAATAGGCAGCAACATTGGCCGTCAGACACCCAATTATTTAACAACTTTGCTAATAAAAAATTATTTCAACACTTTGACCCTCGATGCTTGCAAGATTATGTAGACAGCGCAGTCATGTTAAAGAATAAAAGATTTGAGTTAATGTTCTCACCGGATGTTGAAGCCGATATATTTAGACACATACCTTGTAATTTAAAGACTTATAAAAACAAACTTAAAGTGCCTTCTGCATTAGTTTATGGAGAAAAAACAGAAGTGTTACCGGTAAATTATTTTAATAGATTTGCTAAAATGAATAATATAAAACTCACTAAAATAGCCAATGGTGGTCATATGTTTCCACTCGAACAACCGGAAGAAACAGCGGCAATAATAACGCAGATAATAAAAGATTGGTAAGTAGCTGTATTAAGATAGGTTGCTATAAACGTATTTTTTAGCAACCTCTTTTTTAATATAAATATAAGGATTAATTTAATAACTAAATATAATTTCAGCCCATTCACACATGATCATTGTTTGGGTTATCTGAGATAAACTTTAGTAATACCTCCGTCAATTTTTCACTTTGATCTTCCTGTAAAAAGTGTCCTCCATTAACGATAGTCGTATGTTGCTGGCCTTTTGTACCAGGAATGAGTTTTTGAAAAATTTTATCACCGCCTGATGTAATAGGATCTTTATCACTAAAAGCCGTTAAAAAAGGTTTTTGCCACTGACACAAAACTTGCCATGCTGCCATATTATTTTTTGATTCAGGATCTTCACTAGTCGTTGGTACTAATAGAGGAAATTGTCTAGCGCCCTCTTTGTATTTCTCTTCAGGATACGGTGCATTATACGCGGCAATAACCTCAGGGGATAAATCTGATGTAGCACCACCATTTATAATGGCACCTGCTGGAAATATCGGTACTTCTTGCGAAAAAGTTTGCCACTGTTTAAATGATTCAGATGGAGAATCTTCACCAGTAGGTAGTCCTGTATTAGCCGCTAAAATTCTAGAAAAACGGTCACTTTGCTCTGTAGCTAAACGTAAACCGATTAACCCACCCCAATCTTGACAAAATAGCGTGATATCGCTTAATTCAAGTTGGTTAAGTACAGAATGCATCCAATCGACATGTCGCTGATAAGTATAATCAGAACGTAACGAAGGTTTGTCCGAACGGCCAAAGCCTATTAAATCAGGCGCTATCACTCTATAACCAGCATTAACCAAAATAGCGATTATTTTACGGTATAAATAACTCCATGATGGCTCTCCATGCATTAATAATAATGGACTGGCATCTTTAGGCCCTTCATCCAAATAATGCACACGTAGCTCTCCACCTTCATCGTCATCAACCATTAGGTAATTGGGTGTGAATGAATAGTCTGGCAGATTTTCAAAACGACTGTCATCAGTGCGTAAGAATTGCATTATTTAGTCCTTTGTTATTTATTGTTAAATTTTAAGCTATTTAGCTTATTTCCTTTATTGCTCGCCCAATACCATCAACCGTTAAAGGGAACATTCTGTCGTTAATTAAACGCTTAACAATATTGATTGAATGATGATAATCCCATTGGTTTTCCGGTTGTGGGTTTAACCAAGCAACTTTATTAAAATGCCCAAGAATTCGGTGCATATAATCGATACCTGGTTTTTCATTCCAGTGCTCAACACTGCCACCGGCTGCGGTTATTTCATAAGGTCCCATGGTGGCATCACCCACAAAAATAACTTTATAATCAGAGCCAAAGGTTCTAATTATTTCTTCTAAATCAACCGTGTTAGTGCGTCGACGACTATTGTCTTTCCATAGTTTTTCGTAGACACAGTTATGAAAATAGAAAAATTCTAGATGTTTAAATTCGGTATGTGCGGCAGAAAATAACTCTTCACAAGTGTGAATATATTCGTCCATAGAACCGCCAATATCAAAAAACATTAATACTTTTACCGCATTATGACGTTCAGGCTCCATATGCACATCAAGCAAACCACCGTTTTTGGCGGTAGAATTTATAGTGGTATTAATATCCAGCTTTTCACTAGCACCGGTACGTGCAAACTTTCTGAGTTTTTTAAGGGCTAATTTTATATTTCGCGTACCTAGCTCTCTGTCTTGATCGAAATTTCGAAATTCTCGCTTATCCCATACTTTTACGGCACTATTATTACGGTTTTTGTCTTGCCCTACTCTGATACCTTCTGGGTTGTAGCCGTATGCACCAAATGGCGATGTGCCACCTGTGCCTACCCACTTGTTACCACCTGCATGACGTTTTTCTTGTTCTTCAAGACGTTCTTTTAAGGTTTTCATCAGTTGGTCTAAACCGCCTAATGCTGATAACTTATCTTTTTCTTCTTGGCTTAAATGTTTTTCAAATTCTTTTCTTAACCAATCTTCGGGTAATATTTTATCGAAGATGTCTATTGCTTGAATACCTTCAAAATACTCAGCAAAAGCACTGTCGAATTTATCGTAATGAATTTCATCTTTGACCATTACGATTTTCGCTAGGTGATAAAACGCTTCTACATTCGCAAAAACAACGCCTTTTTTTAACAGCGCAATAAGATCTAATAACTCGCGTAAACTGCAAGGTACTTTGTGTTTTCTAAGGGTTACAAATAAATCTATAAACACATTACTTACCTGTTTCTACGACTGATAAAGGCTAGTTTTTCGAGTAAAGAAACATCTTGTTCATTTTTTAACAGTGCACCAAACAAAGGTATAATGTCCGACTTTTTATTGATCAATATATCTTGAGAAACATCGTCTGCAACCAGTAATTTCAACCAATCAATTAACTCAGATGTTGATGGTTTTTTCTTAATACCTTGAAGATCTCTTAGATCAAAAAACACTTCTAATGTTTTCGCTAATAAGTCTTTTTTCACATCAGGATGATGAACATCAATGATTTGTTCCATTTCTACTTTGGTTGGAAACTTGATGTAATGAAAGAAACAACGTCTTAAAAAAGCGTCCGGAAGCTCTTTTTCATTGTTTGAAGTAATAATGATGATCGGTCTTTGTTTTGCTTTAATGACTTGTTGAGTTTCATAAACAAAGAACTCCATTTTATCAAGTTCTTGTAATAAATCATTCGGAAATTCTATATCGGCTTTGTCTATTTCATCAATCAATAAAATTGGGCGTTGTTCTTCTTCAAACGCCTGCCAAAGCTTTCCTTTAACAATATAATTTGAAATATCATGAACACGTTCATCACCTAATTGACTATCACGCAATCTCGATACGGCATCATATTCGTATAAACCTTGTTGTGCTTTCGTTGTTGATTTAATGTGCCATTGATATAATTTACAGTTAAGTGACTTTGCTAACTCTTCAGCAAGTTGTGTTTTACCTGTTCCTGGTTCACCTTTTATCAATAATGGCTTTTCAAGGGTAATTGCCGCGTTAACCGCTAAGCGAAGTTCGTCTGATGCAATATAACTCTCTGTACTCTTAAACATGTTATTACCTATAAAGATGATGCTATGACAGTTGGCATCATTAAAATTAATGTATGATTTACGATTTATTTGGACCGGGGAAAAAAATATTTGTTGTTTGTTGATAGTCTTTATATTCAGGTCGTTTTTGCACCGAATAATACTCAGCAGGAACAGCACCCGTATAATACACTAACGTGGTGTACATCATTCTAGAAGCAAGTAATAACCCTACACCTAATAAAGCCCATATAATCAATGATTCTTGTTGGTACAAATATAGCCATGATGGAACAGCTGCTATAACTAAGCCATTCCATACCATCCACTCAGCAAAATAATTGGGATGACGACTATACTTCCATAAACCGACATTACACACTGTGTTTTTCTTGCCAAGCTTTTTCATTTTACGCAAAAATGCTAATTTTTGCATATCTGCAATACTTTCCATCACAAAAGCACCTAACCAAACAATAATACCGATAACTTCAAATATTGATAACGTTGCATCTGGATTCATTGCAATAACGAAAGCCGGCATCGCCAAAAAAGACGCATTGGCAAAACCTTGTAATATCGCTTCCACCTGCATTGCTAAAGCGGTATTGGTTTTGCCACTTTTTTGCCAACGACGTTTCTGATATTCATAACGTGGGAATTCAGTTTGTAAATGTCCTATTCTCCACATTTTTAGTGCTCCTAGCCCCATGCGGCTACCAGCAAAAATGTACGCAATACTCACTAAAGCGACACGAATACTATCACCTTCACCATAAATCCACGTGAGCACACCGATAAGTGTTAATCCCCAAGGCCAACCAATATCGACATAAGACATTCGCCCTGTGCGCCAAGCTGGTAGACAGACGACTAACGCAAACAATACCAATTGTAAAAGACCATTGGTTAAGCTAATCGTCGCTAAGCTATCAGTGAACAATAATAATACCCATCCAGCAATAAAAAAATACAACGGTGAAAAATATTTCATCTCTTTACCCTAATATGATGACTTAAATTTATGAGCATTAATGAATGACTAAGCGACGTTAATCGCTACAGGCGTTCCATTAAAGGCTGCATTACCTGTTAATGTATCTACACGATTAGCATCGGTTAAATCGTTAATACTAACACCCGGTTGTTTAGCCGCAACTGACATATTAGTGCCCTTCTGATTATGCCCCCAACCTTGAGGCATGCTCACAACACCTTTTTGAATATCGTCAGTAATGACCACTTCAATTTCTACTTCACCAACCATTGAACTGAGTTTTACAAGCTGACCTTTCGAGATGCCTAACATTTGTGCATCGTCAGGATGGACTTCTAAAGTGCAAGGGTTTTTACCTTTGACTAAACGTTCAGAATTCTGTGTCCATGTATTATGACTTTTCACCAGTCGCCGACCGATCAGGTCAAACGGATAATTTACGTCTCGGGCGGGATGGGTTATTACCGCATTTAAACGCGGTAAATCATCAAGATAAAGTTGAGGAAATAAATCAACTCTACCCTCAGCTGTTTTTATTCGATCTTCAATACACGGCATTAATGGACCAATATCGATACCATGAGGATTGTCGATAAGTTTTTGCAAGCTCATGCCTTCTTTGCCATAAGGGCCACTTTTTAATTCCATATCGAGTATCATTTCTGGCGTATAAGCATCCATATTTGTATTTGTCATACGTGCAGCAAGTTCTTTTAATATTTGATAATCGCTCCGCTGATAATCCTCTTTTTCAAACAAGGGCGCTGAATATTTCACGGTATTTCTTACTGAGAAACTATTAAAGAAAATATCAAAATGAGAATTTTCAACGCCGGTTGTGCCCGGCAAAATAATATTCGCATACTTGGTGGTTTCATTTAAATAAATATCTACCGAAACCATATAATCTAATCCTTTAAACGCCTCAGCAAGTTTATGACCACTGGGTGATGAAAGCACAGGATTACCGGCAACAGTGATTAAACTTCTGATTTGACCTTCACCCGGCGTTTGAATTTCTTCTGCTAACGTTGCTACAGGGAATTCACCATTGAAAAATGGCAATTTTCGCACGCGTGTTTCATGCTGGCCAAATGAAGTTTTATGACCCCGTTTATGATTTCTTAATAAATCAAAAGCGGGCTGTGGAAACATAGC
>Ga0209712_10005406_pt1 | contig 9997 bp, 8 predicted proteins | sample ArcOceMetagenome_FD_187443 | JGI IMG/M metagenome (GOLD analysis project Ga0209712, IMG submission 187443) | Marine eukaryotic phytoplankton communities from Arctic Ocean - Arctic Ocean - Greenland ARC118M Metagenome (SPAdes) (version 2) | ecosystem: Environmental > Aquatic > Marine > Oceanic... | reverse complement strand
TAGAGTGAATAATACCACCAACTTGAAAATCAAATAATGCAGATAATGTTAAGTTTTTATAGGTAAAAGAAGTATTAAAACCACCAGTCCAGTCTGCAATAGCAGAACCTAAATAAACTCTATCATCGGTAAATTGATAATTTCCGTCTCCATCGACTAATCTATTACCACTTGCATCATAAACATAATCCTGACCAAATAAAGCCATGTATGGTAAGCCTTCTTGTACTCTTAAATCAGCCGCCCAAGTACTACCAGCGTTTATACTTTCAACAACTGTGTTTCCTTCTTCGTCTTTTAATAATTCAACAACCTCGTTATTCTGACTTGTTAAATTAAGTCCTACATTCCATTGGAAGTCTTCAGTTTGAATTGGAGTACCTTCGATTTGTAATTCTAAACCAGAATTTTTCATCTTTCCAGCATTTAGTAATTTAGAGGTATATCCAGTTGCAGCCGAAACAGGTACATTAAATATTTGATCTTCTGTTATTCTATCATAATAAGCAGCATCGATACTCAATCTATTACCAAATAATTTAATTAAGAAACCAAATTCAACTTCTGTTGTTAGTTCGTTTACTAGATCTGGGTTTTGCTGAGAATTAGGCACTGAGTACATTGGATTACTTCCAAAGTTTGGCGTAAGTGGGTTGTACACATCAGATAATCTGTATGGTGCAGAGTCATTACCAGCTTGTGCAATACTCGCTCTTACTTTCGCAAAGTTGATAACATCACTATCTTTTACTGAAGATAATTCAGATAAAGCAAAACTTAAAGAAGCTGCAGGATAGAAATAACTATTGCTAGCTTCAGGTAAAGTTGAAGACCAGTCATTTCTTGCAGATAAATCTAAAAATAACATATCTTTCCATCCCACTGATGCAGAACCAAAGACGCTATTAATTCCTCTATTAGTTTCATAGGTGTCAATTATTGGACTTCCTGCAGAGTTCCCAATATTAAAAAATCTATCAACAACAATTCCACCGTTAGTTTCCGCAGTTAATCGTTTCGCATTTTGTCTCATTCTGTTAACTCCTAAGAATCCATTAAATGAGAAATCTTCATTAATGTCCTTATTGTAGTTTAAACGTACTTCCATATTTGTTTCCTGAAATTTTCTTTCAGTTTCCTCATATCTTGAACCGTCTACAGATCTTAAAGGAATTCCTTCTCTGATACTAAATTGAAAGAAATCAGTACCAAATTGAGTTGATATTTTCAAATCATCTGTGATATCATAAGAAAGACTTGCATTTCCAAATACTCTATTTTTCACATCTTCCTGTAAAGAATTTTCTCTCACCCAGCTTGGGTTGTCAAAATAGTTTGGTGTACTATTAAAAGACTCTAAATTACCTGCCGCATCAGTTGTAATTCCTACTGGATTCCATGTGTATTGGTTTCCTTCTGTAGTATTTTGTTGATTTTTTAATCTGTCAACATCTAATTGTGATTGCCACCATTGCGTAAAACCTTGCAAAGGATTAGCATTACTGTATCCAGTTGCATTTCTGTTTTTAGCATCCGTTTTTACATAGGTAAGAGATACATTAGATTTTAATTTATCGCTTAGTTTGTAATTCGTGTTGATGTTTATAGTATTTCTTTGTAATTCACCTCCAGGCATAACACCTTTTTGATCTAAATTTGTGTAAGAAACTCTGTAAGAACCATTCTCATTACTTGCAGATAAAGCTAATGTATTCATAAGTGTTACTCCAGTATCAAAGAAGCTTTCATAAGAATTTTTTGGAGCCATCCAAGGTCTTGTTTCTTTGTAGTTACTGGCACCTGGATCCCATGAATCCCAATGTCTAACTAGTGTATTAGGATTAAATCTTGGTCCCCATGATCCATCTTTCGCGTAGTTTGGAGCTAAATAATCAACACCATCTTGCGTAAATTCATTAAAGCCACTTGCAGTTGGGTAAGTTGCACCACCACCATAAGTCGACTGAATCGGAATAAGATTTCTTACTTGATCATAAGAAACACTAGAATCAAAAGATACACCTATACCTTTTTGATTTTTCCCGCTTTTTGTTGTGATTAAAATCACACCATTTGCACCTCTAGATCCATAAACTGCTGTTGCGGCTGCACCTTTTAAAACAGACATAGATTCAACGTTTGAAGGGTCAATTTCTGATGCGGCATTACCGTAATCATAAGATCCTCCTCCAAAACCTGTCTGTTGAGAGCTTGTAGAATATTCTGCATTACTAATTGGTACACCATCAACAATAAACAACGGTTGATTGTTTCCCAAGAAAGAATTTGATCCACGAATAGTAATTCTTGACGAACCACCTAATGTAGATGGACTACCTTGAATTTGAACCCCAGCGATTCTACCTTGTAAAGCATTTACTAAATTTGGTTCTTTTGCCTGAGCAATGTTTTCTCCAGAAACTTTTTGAACGGCATAACCAATGGCTTTCTCTTTTTTAGAGATACCAAGACCTGTAATAATAATTTCATCTAACATTTCACTACCTTCCTTTAAGGTAACATTAATCGTTCCGTCAGATCCTACACGTTGCGTTAAAGTCGCATACCCAAGGTAACTAAATGCTAAAACATCCCCTTCTTTGGCTTTGATTGTATATTTCCCATCAAAATCAGTCTCTGTTCCTGTTTTAGTTCCTTTTACACTTACACTTACACCTGGTAAAGCTCCTGATGAGTCAGAAACCATTCCGGTTATAGTCTTTTCTTGTGCAAAGGTTATTTGCACAATAAACGCCAGTAACAGCGTTAAAATCCCTTTAAACTTTGTTTTCATTATTTATTAAATTTGAATTAATTGCCTCAAATATTAGAAAATAATGTTAAACAAACAATAAAAAACGTTAAAATTAGTTAATTAAATTATTTTTTTGTTAAAAAAATGTAATTGGAATTTAATTTAAAATATGTTCTTCCAACTAACAATTAGTTTTGTTGCGTTTAAATTAATGGATTTTTGAGGGTTCTTTTCAAGAGATGTATTAATGTTAATTTGAGAGTTGTTTGTTCTGAAAAGATACCCTAAACCTAAACTTAATAAATTATTATTTTTTTCTTTTATTTTTCCGAAATCTGTTATTGTATAGAAATATGATTTTTTGGATGTTAAATACCTGTATTCTATATTAAAAAAAGTGTAATTTTTTGTAAAAATACTTTGCTCATTAAAACCCCTTATAGAATTAGCTCCCCCAATTCTAAATAGTTCGTTGTTAATGTATGTATCTGAACTCAAAAAACCAATCTCATTTTTAATGTATAAACTGGCTCTATTACTAATGTCCCAAATATAAGATGTAATTGTCTTTATTTTAAATTGATTTGAAGATGTATTCTTTGTTTTTCTGTTTCCAAAAAAAGGATTAATCTCTAAATAAAATTTATTATTCTGAAATAAATCGTTTTGTTGTTTCGAGTAGAATAGGTGAAAACCAATAAAACGGCTATGGTAGCCGTTGATGTCGTTTTTTGAGCTTAAGCTTTCTGAAGACTCAGAATTATAGTTTATTCCAATTTTTAGTTGATTGTTTATGTTGTACTTTATCTTTGTAATAAACTTAGAGTTTATAAAGGAAGAATCTTGTTTGTAAAGAAGAAATGATATCTCAGGAGTAAATGCGGAGTTAAATATATATGGAATTTCAGTTGAGATTCTAAATTCTTGTCTTTCTTCATCAATACTATTCCATAATAATTCCAACTTTTCACCTTTATTTAACGTGTTGTTTAATTTTAAGTCAATATGTCCGTTAAACAAAACGCCACCATTTTCTTTAGTTGATAAATTAACCAAACCATCAAAACTATTATTTTGTGCTTTTTTTAAGTACATGTAAACCAAGGTAGAGTCTTTTGTAAATAAAACTTCGGGACGTTTTGTTTCAGTAGCAAATTGCAAGTTTTTTGAGTCTTTGGACAACTTGTTAATTTTCTGTTGATTAAAAACTGTGTTAATTGTTAGATTAAAATAGTTTTTTAAATAAGATTTCGGGAAATTTTTATATCCTTTTAAAATTACCTTATTAATTAATCTTTTTTTTGATTGAGTTATTTCTAGATCAGTATATAAACTATTGTTTCTAATTACTATATTTTTTAATTGGATTTTAGAAAAAGACCTCCCTTTTTCATCTAGTTTCTTTGAAATGTTAGATAGCGTAGATTGGAGCTCTTTGATAGGTATTGAAATAGTACCTTTTTTGATTTTTGATTTTTCAAAATGAATCTCTGACTCCGAGTTTATTTTAAGGATTACATTTTCTATTTTCATGTTCAAAGAGAAATAGACAACATAATTTTTATTTTCTTGTGTAGTTTTAAGAACTCTATTTGTAAAGTACCCTTGGTTTTTTAAAAAGTTAGAAATCTTTTCAATCTCTATATGTACGGAACTGATGTCTTTATGACTTTTAACATAATCAAGCTTATCTAAAATAGATAGTTCAGTTTTGTTAAAAGATGAAATTTTTAATGTTAAATCTTGGGCAGAAGAAACCGTAAAATAAAATAAGGAAAAAATTATGGATAAATAATGGAATAGTTTTTTGTTCAAAATTTATGAAGGCTTAGGTTCAAATGTAAAATAAAATTTGAAAAAATTAAGTAATAAATAATCATTTAGAAAAAATAACTAACTGATATTTGAATAATTAGAAATTAATTGTACATTTGCGCACTCTTAAAAAAGAGAAAAGGTTTAATATAAACGAAAAACAGTAATTATTTAGTATGCCAACTATTCAACAATTAGTTCGTAAAGGAAGAACCAAAATAACTAAGAAGAGCAAATCGGCTGCTTTGTCGTCTTGTCCTCAAAGACGTGGAGTTTGTACAGATTAACTAATGGTAATGAGATAAACGCATACATTCCAGGTGAAGGACATAACTTACAGGAGCATTCGATAGTATTAGTTAGAGGTGGAAGGGTAAAAGATTTACCAGGTGTTAAATATCACGTGGTACGTGGAGCATTAGATACAGCAGGTGTTGAGGGTAGAACTCAACGTAGATCTAAGTATGGTGCAAAACGCCCAAAAAAGTAAAATTAGTAACTTTTTTAATGTAAAGACATGAGAAAAAGAGCAGCAAAAAAAAGAGTCTTATTACCAGATCCTAAATTTAATGATCAGCTAGTAACACGTTTTGTGAACAACTTAATGTGGAGTGGTAAGAAGTCAGTAGCGTTTAAAGTGTTTTATGACGCTTTGGAGCTAGTAGAAGAAAGAAAAGGAGAAGGCGAAGAAAAATCGGCTTTAGAGATTTGGAAAGATGGTTTGTCAAATGTAATGCCACATGTAGAGGTAAGATCTCGTCGTGTTGGTGGAGCAACATTCCAAATTCCAATGCAAATTAGACCAGATCGTAAAGTGTCTATGGCTATTAAATGGATGATTTTATACACTCGTAAGAGAAATGAAAAAACTATGGCTCAGCGTTTAGCAGCAGAAATTTTAGCAGCAGCTAAAGAAGAAGGCGCAGCAGTTAAGAAACGTACTGATACTCACAAAATGGCAGAGGCTAACAAAGCTTTCTCTCACTTTAGATTTTAATAGAAATGGCTAGAGATTTAAGATATACCAGAAATATTGGTATTGCAGCGCATATTGATGCTGGTAAAACCACAACGACAGAGCGTGTTTTGTATTATACAGGAGTTTCTCACAAGATTGGGGAGGTTCATGATGGTGCAGCAACAATGGACTGGATGGAGCAAGAGCAGGAAAGAGGTATTACAATTACTTCTGCTGCTACTACTTGTACTTGGCAGTTCCCGAAGGAGAATGCTGAAGTTCTTCCTGAAACCAAAGATTACCATTTTAATATTATTGACACTCCAGGTCACGTAGATTTTACTGTAGAGGTAAATAGATCTTTACGTGTTCTAGATGGTTTAGTCTTTTTGTTTTCCGCTGTTGATGGTGTAGAACCTCAATCAGAAACAAACTGGAGACTTGCAGACAACTACAAAGTTCCAAGAATTGGCTTTGTAAATAAAATGGACCGTCAAGGAGCTGATTTTATGATGGTTTGTAAGCAGGTAAAGGAAATGTTAGGCTCTAATGCAGTGCCTATCGTTATGAATATCGGTGATGAAGAGAACTTTAAGGGTATTGTAGATCTAGTTAAAAATAGAGCTATTGTATGGCATGAAGAAGGAATGGGAGCGACATTTGATGTTATTGATATTCCTGAAGAATTGAAAGAAGAGGCAAAAATTCTACGTGGTAAACTTATTGAAGAAGTTGCTGCTTATGACGAGAATTTGCTAGAAAAATATATGGAGGATGAAGACTCTATAACAGAAGAAGAAGTGCATGCCGCATTGAGGGCAGCTGTTATGGACATGTCTATCATTCCTATGATTTGTGGTTCTGCATTCAAAAATAAAGGTGTTCAGTTTTTATTAGATGCTGTATGTCGTTATTTGCCTTCTCCAATGGATAAAGAAGGTATTGTTGGTATGAACCCAGTTACTGAAAAAGAAGAAATACGTAAGCCAGATGTTAAGGAGCCTTTTGCTGCGTTAGCATTTAAAATTGCTACCGATCCTTTTGTAGGACGTTTAGCTTTTTTTAGAGCGTATTCTGGTCGTTTAAATGCTGGTTCTTATGTTTTAAATAACCGTTCTGGTAAAAAAGAACGAATATCACGTATTTATCAAATGCATGCAAACAAGCAGAAAGCAATTGATTATATTGAGGCTGGAGATATTGGTGCCGCTGTTGGTTTTAAGTCAATTAAAACAGGTGATACTTTAACAGATGAAAAACATCCTATTGTTTTAGAGTCTATGGATTTTCCAGATCCAGTAATTGGTATTGCTGTAGAACCTAAGACAAAAGCAGATGTTGATAAATTAGGTATTGGTTTAGGTAAATTAGCAGAAGAAGATCCTACTTTTACAGTAAGATCTGATGAAGTTTCTGGACAAACAATTATTTCTGGAATGGGAGAATTACATTTAGATGTAATTGTAGACCGTTTAAGACGTGAATTTAATGTTGAAGTAAATCAAGGTGAACCTCAAGTAGAGTATAAAGAAGCTTTAACTAAAACAGGATCTCACAGAGAAGTTTATAAAAAACAATCTGGTGGTCGTGGTAAGTTTGGTGATATTATGTTTGAAATGGGGCCAGCTGATGAAGATTTTGTTGGACCAGGTTTACAATTTGTAGATGTTATTAAAGGTGGTCGTATTCCTAAGGAATTTATTCCTCCGGTAGAAAAAGGATTTAGGGAAGCTATGAAAAACGGTCCTTTAGCTGGTTTTGAAATGGATTCTATGAAAATTACATTGAAAGATGGTTCATTTCATCCTGTAGATTCTGATGCACTTTCTTTTGAATTAGCTGCAAAGCTAGGGTTTAAAGCAGCTGCAAAAGCAGCGGGAGCTGTTATTCTTGAGCCAATCATGAAGATGGATGTTGTAACTCCTGAAGCAAACATGGGTGATATTGTTGGAGATTTAAATAGAAGAAGAGGACAAGTAAATGCAATGGATGACAGAGCCGGTGCTAAAGTTGTGAAAGCAAATGTACCATTATCTGAAATGTTTGGTTATGTAACAACATTAAGAACATTGTCTTCGGGTAGAGCTAGTTCTACTATGGAGTTCTCGCACTATGCACAAACACCTTCAAATGTTTCTGAAGTGGTAATAGCAAAAGCAAAAGAATAATTTACTAAATAAATATTAAGATGAGTCAAAAAATCAGAATAAAATTAAAGTCTTACGATTACAATTTAGTAGATAAGTCTGCTGAAAAAATAGTAAAGACGGTAAAAAGTACTGGTGCTGTAGTAAATGGGCCAATACCTTTACCAACACATAAAAAGATTTTTACTGTATTGCGTTCACCACACGTAAACAAAAAATCTAGAGAGCAATTTCAATTAGCTTCGTACAAAAGATTATTAGATATCTATAGTTCTTCATCGAAAACTATTGATGCTCTAATGAAATTGGAATTACCAAGTGGTGTTGAAGTTGAGATTAAAGTATAAGTAAATATTAACTTTCGGTTTAATTTTGTTAAATCGAAAGTTTTTTATACTTTTGCAACCCGAAATAGAGTAGGGTTATACTGTTTTTAGATGTAAATCTAATAATAGTAACATGTCCGGAGCGTTGCGCAAAGGAAAAACGGAAAAAACAAAATCAGCGCTGAATTTGTTTTGCGCTTTTTTTTTTGAACGCATCTCAAAAGGATGAAAATGAAACATCAGTTTCAAACAAATAATTATTAATAATAGACGCGCTGGGTATTTAAACCTATCGTCTAAAATTTTAACTAAATGTCTGGGTTAATAGGAAGAAAAATTGGAATGACCAGCTTATTTGATGCTAACGGGAAGAATATTCCTTGTACGGTAATCGAAGCAGGTCCTTGCGTTGTCACCCAAGTCAGAACCGAAGAGGTAGATGGCTACAGTGCGTTGCAGCTTGGTTTCGATGACAAAAAAGCGAAAAGTTCTAACAAAGCGTTAGATGGCCACTTTAAAAAAGCTGGCGCTACCGCTAAGAAAAAAGTCGTTGAATTTCAAGGATTTGAAGGAGAGTATAAATTAGGAGATTCTATATCTGTAGGTCATTTTGAAGAAGGCGAATTCGTTGATGTATCAGGTGTCTCTAAAGGTAAGGGGTTTCAGGGTGTTGTAAAACGTCATGGATTCGCTGGTGTAGGTCAAGCTACTCACGGTCAACATAACCGATTAAGAGCTCCGGGTTCTATTGGTGCTGCATCTTATCCTGCAAGAGTATTCAAAGGAATGCGTATGGCAGGTAGAATGGGTGGAGATAAAGTGAAAGTTCAAAACTTAAAAGTGTTAAAAGTAGTTACTGAAAAGAACTTACTTGTTGTTAAAGGAGCGATTCCTGGACACAAAAATGCTTTTGTAACTATTCAGAAATAATGGAAGTAGCAGTTTTAGATATTACAGGAAAAGATACAGGCAGGAAAGTTGAACTTTCTAAAGATGTATTCGGTATAGAGCCTAATGATCATGCTGTTTATTTAGATGTTAAGCAATATTTGGCAAATCAACGTCAAGGAACGCATAAATCTAAAGAGAGAGCAGAAATTACTGGGTCTACAAGAAAGATAAAGAAACAAAAGGGAACTGGTACTGCTAGGGCAGGTTCTATCAAGTCTGGTGTTTTTAGAGGTGGAGGTCGTATGTTCGGTCCAAGGCCAAGAGATTATTCTTTTAAATTGAATAAAAACTTAAAGCGTTTAGCACGTAAGTCTGCCTTAAGTATTCAAGCAAATGACAAGAATTTAGTTATAATCGAAGATTTTAATTTTGATACTCCAAAGACTAAGAACTTTATAGATCTATTAAAAGCATTCGATTTAGAGACTAAAAAATCATTGTTTGTGTTAGGTAATGAAGATACAAATGTGTATTTATCATCGCGTAACTTGAAAAAGTCTAAAGTAGTTAAAGCTTCAGAGATAAATACTTATGGTGTTTTAAACGCTAATAAAGTGATAATCACTGAGAGTTCTTTAGAAGGAATTAATACAAATTTAAGCAAATAGGGATTCAAAATGAGTATTTTAATTAAACCTATTATTACGGAAAAAGCTACAAGCGATAGTGAATTATTTAATCGTTATACGTTTGTTGTAGATAAAAAGGCTAACAAATTAGAAATTAAAGATGCTGTTGAAACGGCATATGGAGTTTCAATATCGAGCGTGAAAACTTTAAATTATCCAATTCAGAGAAATACTAAGTTTACTAAAAAAGGTTTAGTAACTGGTATCAAGAGTGGATATAAGAAGGCTATCGTTCAGTTAGCAGAAGGAGAAAGCATTGATTTTTATAACAATCTTTAAGAAAAGACAGAATGTCAGTTAGAAAATTAAAACCAATAACACCAGGTCAGCGTTTTAGAGTTGTAAATGGGTTCGACACCATAACAACTGATAAGCCGGAGAAAAGTTTACTTGCTCCGAAAAAACGATCTGGAGGT
>Ga0209712_10005405_pt1 | contig 9997 bp, 3 predicted proteins | sample ArcOceMetagenome_FD_187443 | JGI IMG/M metagenome (GOLD analysis project Ga0209712, IMG submission 187443) | Marine eukaryotic phytoplankton communities from Arctic Ocean - Arctic Ocean - Greenland ARC118M Metagenome (SPAdes) (version 2) | ecosystem: Environmental > Aquatic > Marine > Oceanic... | reverse complement strand
AATCTGTAGAATTTGCTTCCACTTGTATCATAGACATTTAGCCAATTTATGAAATTCCTCTCACGAACCAGTCACTAATTGTTCTCCCAGTCCCATCAATAATGATACCACTGTTATTTTCATAAATGCACGCTTTGATCGTAACTTCCATGCTTGAATTACTTCATCCATGCCATCTTTAGCCGGAAGTGAAAATTCGCATGAGCGTGCAACAAGAAGACAGCGCACCGACAGCATTAGGAACGAAATGGATGAACAAGAGCCTTCTCATTATACCCTGACATCAGTTACACTTCCCAACATGGCTGATAGTTATCTCGAGAGTTTACCGTCGTCGTTATTGGTTTGCTCTTGCGAGGCTGCAGAGATCAAAAGAGAGATGCGTAAAATCCGAAGCAACGCCACTGAAATACTCGATGCAACCTATCAAGAGATCAATGCCAATGAAGTGCAACTAGCTGATCACTTGAAAGAAATTAAAGATCTGGAAGAGGAACTCCGTAGCGTGGAGAGAGAGGAAATGAAGATTCTATCGAGAATACATGACAGAGAGGAAATAATATGCGGCAATAAACATAACGCAGACGAAGATATAATGAAGATGAGGTCAAACGGAGAATTGACATTGACTTCAGAGCTCAAACGTAGAGATGCCAAGATCAGAGAATTGGAAAATGAGCTGCTTCAGAATACAATTCTGCTTAAGGAACAATACTGATACGCACATGGGATTCATAGATCAGTAAAATCTCTGATTACGATTGATACGTACATGGTATTCTTATCTAAAATAAATTCTGTTGATTACGATTGAATCCTTATAAATCCAAAGATGATTAAAGACTAATCCTATAATCCGCATAGCATTATTACATCACGGCTTTCAATATCTCTTATCGAAACTGCGACCCTTTAATATTTAATATATATTCGAAGGGGCTTCAGCATGGCTAGCATTTCGTATGCATGTCTCTGAGCAGCTTCAGCATTTCTACCGACTGAGACAGCCTTCAACCAAGCTTCAACATTTGATTGAAATTTCAGTTTCAAACTTTCAGACGGAGTCATAATAAACAGCAGGCAGCCTTCAACATTTAATGAAATTTCAGTTTCAAACTTCAGACGGAGTCATGGTCATAGTCATCCTGGTCATGCATTCTAGATTTTTTTTGTTGACAAGTAATGTCTACTACTAACAAGTCATATGACTTGTCAAAATACTAACTTTACTTAGCTTGAAGGTCGGAAAATCCAAGACCACTCCTATCAATCTCATGCGCCCAAAACTCTTATCTCAATTACCTTGAACTACTCTCAACTTGCAATGGCGTACTCAACTTCTTTCGCTATCGAAATGAAATCGTCGTCTTCCCTGAAGACTGAAGAATCGTCTTTTGATGGATCATCTAGTACGCATTCACATAGTGCCAGTGAGATCAAACGAGCTACGAAAGAAAATTTGAGACGATATAGTATGAGAGGAACATGTAGCCCATGTCGTAATCAAACAAATGTTGCTCCACTTTGCACATGCGATGTAAAGAACATGACATCTCAGTTGACTCAATTAAGATTTGAAACCCAAATTTCTATTAAAAGGAGCTGGAAGGAGGAAGAAATGATCAAGACAGAATGCGAAGAAAAGCTTGAAAGGATAGCACATTTACGAAAGATGCTAGAAGAACGTAGAAGACGAAAAGAGAAGGCTTTAAAGAAACTTGAACAATTCGAAATAGAAGATAGAGAGCGTCCTTCACCTTCCGGATCGGTCTCTGCTCAATTCTGTTTGCGAGTGCTTCGAAACAAGATAAGCGAAAACTTCTTGGTAAGCAAAAGTGGCGTCAATGAAAAGAGGGGAAAGAATTCTGTAGATGTCTTGCTGAAACTTGCATCGAGAGAACTTTCTATCGCGGCAATGGAAGAGGCAGTCGACGAAAGTAGAAAAATGATTCTGGAGCAAACAATGTTAAGAAATCCATGTACACGTACAGTGTAAAAGTTCTGGAAGTTCTTACTGTAGTTTGTACCATAAAATAGTTTACCTTGTACACGTACGTTAGCAAAGAATTACTTTATCTGCACATATTTACCAAATTGTTGAACCACCTTCTCTTCAGCTTTCAAAATTGCCTTCTCGACGGCGTCATTACCATCAACCTTCGCCAAAGCTTGCTGCAGGCATTTCTTCTCGCAGTCTTGCTGAGCAAGAAGTGCCAGAAGGTCTTCGTGCTCACATAACAATTCCTGGTAGATTTCCCTCTCTTGATTCATTTCAGATTGAAGGTCACGAATCAAATCCAACTGGTCTGTTGCATCAATATCTTGACCTTTTGCTTCTGCGTTGGATACAGCCCCATCATCGAATGATGCTGTAGAATTAATCTTTCCTTGTTTTAGTCCTTCGTTCTCTTCCCTTATCTTCGCAATTTCGGCTGCTAGAGCAGCTTCCTTGCGTTCTGCACTTTCTAATCTTCTAATTTTTGCCTCTGCCGTTTTGCATTTATCATCCAACTTTGATATATTTGCCTTCGACGATGACATTGACTCGTTGAGTTTAGTTTCCAAAGATATCTTTTCTAATTCCAGTCTGGAAAAATCAACCTCTAACCGTTTCAAATCTTCAGTGACATTACTGGCTTCAAATGACTTCATTTTTGCAATAAGGTCCTTGTTGTTTGCTTTCATTCGTTCGAGCTCCTTGACGACAGCTTCGTGTTGGCATTTCATAGTTTCAAGCGTCTGTTCGGCTTCTTTGTAACGCTGTTTCTCGGACTTGATGTTTTCCTCTACCGCAGTTAGATCACCACCTAGGGCACTTCTTATGCGCCTTTCAGTTTTTGCCGCAGTTTTCGCTGCTGAGCAGAGAAGTTGTGCATTTTCCATTCTTAAGCGAGATAATTCAAGATCGAGAGAAGGTGCATTCTCCTTTTCAATTTCGACGGTTGTAGAGTACACAAGAGTGGAATTGGCTTTTTCGCTTTCGTTGAGTGCATGGATCAATTGGTCGCGCTCAATAATTGTGTTGGAAAGTTCAGCTTTCGAAGCTTCAAAGTCTGCACGATTCACATTCATAATGTTCTGACGATCTTCCTCAAGCACCTTGACACGCTTTTCCAACAACATCTGCATTTCCACCTCGCATTTTTTAGATTCATCCAATGCCTGTCTAAGCTGATCGACGTCAGATTTTGTTGATAATAGCTCCTGTTCGCAAACAGAAGCATGCATACGCGAGTTCGCTGCTTGATCCTCGGCATCGCGCTCCTTCAACTTCGAGGTTTTCAGCTCTGCTATGACGTGCTCCAGGCTTTTCTGCAGTGATTCAATTTCTTCTCTTTCTCTATGCATGATCTCAGCTGCTGCCTTTGAAGTCAATAAGTGCAATTGACCCTCTTCGCCATCCATAAATTCTGTCGATTGCGCTAATAATGCAAGACCCCTCTTTAGTTCCTCAACTTCTGCTTCAGCATTTAATCGTGCTTCTTTCTCATTCGCAAAGGCTTGGTGGTCAAACATATTCTTGTCGCGCATCTCTTTGATTTGAGCTCTCAATGCCATGGCTGCTCTCTCCGTAGCTCGCACAGTTACTTCGTCAGTAAAATGTGACTGTAATGCATCGTTGGCTTCATTCAGTTCAACCTCTAATTGGCCAATAATGATTTTTAGTTCATTGACTTCGTCTTCGCTAATATACATCGCCTCTTGCAGCCGCCTCTTTTCATCTTCTGCACTACTCATTTTCTCCTCCAGTTCTTGCTTTTCGGTTTCGCACCTTTTCTGAAGGTTCTCTCTATCCGCGGAGATTCCATTCATTTCAAATTTGGTGCTGCTCAGTAAAGTCTGGAGTTCAGAGAAAGAGGCCTCAAGCTCCTGCTTGACGGCGATTTCAGAGTCTAGCTTTGACATTACGAGGTTGCATGTTTGCTGAAGTGTCTCTCTTTCTCCACAGATTCTGTCCATCTCAGCTTTGGTGCCGCTCAGTAAAGTCTGAAGTTCAGAGAAAGAGGCCTCAAGCTCCTGCTTGACGGCGATTTCAGAGTCTAGCTTTGACATTACGAGGTTGCATGTTTGCTGAAGTGTCTCTCTTTCTCCACGGATTCCGTCCATCTCAGCTTTGGTGGTGTTAAGTAAAGTCTGAAGTTCAGAAAAAGAGGTCTCGAGCTCATGCTTAGTGACGATTTCAGAGTCTAGCTTTGACATAGAAGTAAGTGCGTTATCCCTCTCGAGCTGCAATTCCGAAGAGACGTTCTTTTCAGCCAAAAGTGCAGAATCCATCTTATCCTTCTCAGCGTGGAGTTCATTGATGGTTACGGTCAGATTCTTTTCAACTTCTACAAGGCGATGTGTTTCCTTGGCAAGATAATCTCTTTCTTCCAAGTAATTCTTTAAAGCATGATCCTTGTCAACCAATTCTGTCTTCAAGTCCTCCAGAAGCTGGTGCACACCGTCGCCTGACAATGCGTGTTCTGCGTTTTTAATCTGTTCGATTAATGCGTTGCATCTTGCCTCCCACTGTTCGATGGCAGTTGTTGCTTGAATATTCTGCTTTTCAATAGTTTTTTCTAGCTTGGCAATGGTATCTTCAAGTTCTTTGCTATTTTCTTGCCACTGAGTAACAACTTCCTCTGACTGAGATCTTATTTCTACAATTTCAGTTGCCATAGCCTCGACTTGGCCTTCAGCAATGGCAAGTGATTCGTCTTTGGTCTGAAGGTCATCTTGCAACTCCTCGTTCGCGGTTAGGTGATCTTGAATTGCGATTTCAAGCTCTTCGATATAGCCCTTGTAAATCTTCTCCGCGTCGTTGTGTACCTGCGTTAATGTCTGAACATTCTTGTTTTCAATTGTCAGATCTGCAACCATATCATCTAGCATATTTTGCTTCGCAGCCATGTCTTCCTTCAAGGAGGACAATTGAACCTTGAGATCTTCAACATCTTGAGAATTTGTCATCTCTGTTTCTAGAGAAGCACAGCGCTGTTCCCAAAGACTAATTGCCTCCTTTGCTTCCTCTTGTTGCCCCAAAACTTGACTTTCCAAGTCGCCGATCTCAGACTCGAGATCATCCACTTGATCTGAAAAAGAAAAGAATACAATTAGATGCCAATTTCCGTGAATAAATGATAGAAACAATTTTTAAATACGAACCTTTCCAAAGAGCAATCGCGCTTTCACTTTCGGTTTGCAAATGCTCAAAAGCTTCTTTTGCTTTTGTTAGAGCATCTCGAAGCTGAGAAACCTCGTTGTCCTTCTCAAACATCGTTTCTTCGACTTCGTCTAATAGATCTGCCTTACTTTTCAAGTCAGCATTGATCTGTGTGAGGTCTTCTATCTGCATTTGCAGGCTGGATAGTTCATCCTTCAGTACTTTCACTTCTGCGGAGTCTAGCTGCAAAGATTCTAGCGTCGCCTCTTGATCTTGTTCTCGCAACTTCATCATTTGGATCTCGGACAACACTGTTTGTTTTTCCGTCTCCAAAGCGCTCAATCTTACTTGCGCCAATGACATTTCTGACTTGAAGTTGCTCAATACAATTTCGTTTACGGAAAATAAATTCTTGATCTCGTCTAATTCAACCCTGGATTGCTGCAGTTCCAGATCAAGCTCCTCACAGCGATCATTCGCATTTTGCTTCTCCTCCTCGAATATTTGGATCTTAACGGAAAACAGAGTCTTTTCTTCTTCCATATCTATGATGCGTTGCCTTGCGTCTGAGACTTCAGTCCATAATCTGTTCAACTCTGATGCTTCCGTAGACGAAATAGAGTTCAGTATTTCCAGCTCGTTAACCTTTTGCTGATCCTCTGGTTGATTCTCTTCCTGGACCAACTTGGATAACGACTTGATCGATTCTTGCCTGTCATCCTGAAACTTTGACAGTTGCTCTCTTGTAGATTCTAAATCTAAAGGTGTTTTGTTTTCGTCGTGGGCATCGTGAAATGGCATCAAACCCGCCTGGGTCAGATCGTGCTTCCTCTTTAATGCCTCGTAATCCAATGACAGGGTCTCAACTCTGGTTGAGGCTTCAGCTAAATCAGCTTCGAGATCTGTCACCCGCAGAGTCGCTGCTTGCTTTTCCTCCTCTAAAACGCTCATTCTTTTCTGTTCGAAGATCAATTGAGACTTTAGAGCATCTGACGAACCCTCGTCCGCGGATATGATGTCTTTCATTGCGTCAAAGTCATCTTTCGACTTTTGTAATCCAGATTCTAGTTCCTCACATTGATCATTTGCCTTCTGCAAATTCTCTTCAAGGGTTTGGATTCTGGCATCGGAACCATTCTTTTCTTCCTCGAGACTTGCGATTCGATTTCTTGCTTCCGAAACTTCCGTCCACAATCGATTCAACTCCACTTCTTCTGATTCGGCAATGCCTTTGAGAATATCGAACTCATCTTTAGATTGCTGCAGTTCCAGGTCGGAATCCTGTTTATTCTGCTCCAACTGAGCAACTCTTTCAGATGACTGTCTCGCTAATTGACGTAAGTCAGTAACATCGCTATGCGCTGCCAACTCAGCCTGTACTTGGCCGTGGATGCTATTCAACTCGTAGATTTCATCCTCGAGGCTGTTGATCCTGTTCGAAGCATTCGCCAAATCAGCTTCAAGATTATTGCCTCGGGCGAGTTCTGCATCCAAATCTGACTTAAGATCCGTGTCCAGCTCAGTAGAACCATTTAAATTCTTGGGAATCGACTTAACACTCTCGACTTCTTGTTCTAAGTCATTAATTCGACTATCTGATGCTTCTTTCTCCGCTTCGAGCTCACTAATACGCTGCTGTGCTGTCTCTGACCATGAATGGAATTCAGTTAATCGAATCCTCATGTCTTCGATAGCAGCTACATGCTCGTCTCTCTGAGACACCATATTGTCATTTTCGTCTTTAATCATTTGAATCTCTGCAGCCATCTGGGAAACCGCTGCATTTTGTTCTTCGTATTCTATGTCAGATGTTACTGCGGAAAAGCGTGCCTCCTCAAGCTCCTTCCTTAACACCTCGAGTTCGACCTGCATTTCTTTCAATGAATTGGAAGCAGCATTCTTCTCCTTCACGAGCCTTTCCCGCTCCAGTGAAAACTTCTCTTCTTCATCTCTGATTTCCTTAAATTCACTTTCCTGTTCCTCCAACTGAGATTTCATTTCCCCAAGTTCCTTGCTCATTTCTTCCTTTCGTTTATCTTCTGAAGTTTCGACATTAATGAGTTTTGTCTCTAACTCTACCAATCGGTTGCGTGCAGCATCTCTTTCCAATGATGCATCATCGAGCTGCTTCTGCAACTCTTGGGCATTTGTGCCTGAAGAGAGGCGATGTTCATATTCCTTCACTAAATCATCCTTCTCCTCCCTCGAGTGTTGAAGCTGCTGTTTCATAGAAGTATGGCGCTGGTGGGCATCTGCCATCCATTGCTGTGCTGATTTATTCGCGGTGGTCAACTTCTTTACTTCCTCCTGAAGTTTCTGTACTTTCTCTTCGTCACCTTGACGACCATTAGACTTCGCCTCAGAGAGCTTCTCTTCCGTGTCATTGATGCGCTTCTCTAGATTAGAAATAACTTGATCTTTGGACGCCAGGCCTTGCTCTAGACCCGCAACTGATGCTGAGTATTGTTTACTCGATGCCTCCATTGCTTCGCTCAAGACTTGAATTTCCGCGGTCAATGATGCAATCTTTGTGTTTGCCTCCATAGCCTCCTCATGCCGTGATTGGTCCGAAGCTCCATCTCTCTCTTGTAAAGATTGAACCTCGGTTCTCAACTGTTCACGGTCCATAGTGACTTCATGCAACTGCTGCTGTGCTGTATCAAGCGAAGACTGAACATATTCCAATTTCTGGGCTACCTGAGAAGCACCACTTTGATTCTTCAACTCGAAGTCGGCATTCTTCTTGGCCAAATCGTCAATTTTATGCTGCGCCTTCTTCATCCAGGCATTGGACGCGCGCGCGTTTCCTTTGAGCTTATCATTCTCGTCCTTGACGATTTGATAAGATGACATTGGCATAACATCTTCATTTGACTGTGATGATCCAGATGCAGCAACTCTATTGTACTCTCCTTCGAGGTTGGTATATGCAGAAGTAAGACCAGTAAACTCCTCGTGCAACATGTTCTTATCTTCGAGAAGCCTGCGTATCTCTTCTGTCACTTTCTCGAGTTCTGCCTGCAGGCTTCCAGAGGCAGCATCCTTTTGGTGATTGATTTCCTCCAAATCATTGTCCTTCAACGTCAATTTCGAGGAAAGATCCCGGTTCTGAATTTCGAGGTCGGAGATTTTTGTCGTGCATTCATTTAGTAAGTCATCCAACTGCGAAGGATTTGACTCCATCCGTTTCTTGAGATTCTTCACTTCTGACGATTTGGAACTGAAGGACTGTTCTACGTCCGCAAGTTTGGACTTCAATGCTTCAATTTCAGCCGTCTGTTGCGACACAAGTTTCTTCATTGCCTTGGAATCTCTAGTAGATGGAACATCGGATCGACTTTCATCTCCACCATCCGAATCGCTATCGTTTCCATTTGCCAATGTAAGCTCCTGGATGACTCTCTTTCGAACAATAGTGACGCTAGATTTGTACCACTGTAAAAGATGCAAACGCTCCACCTGGCAGCAGCTCCATGGTTCCACGCCAGGCTTGTCATCCGAATTCGTCATGAATTTCTTGAGACTCTCAAGAAGCTGTGTAAATTTACCAATGCCCAGACCTACATTAATTAAATTCATGATACTCGCTATCGACCATCCTCCCATTTCATCCTCTGCCTTCATGTTATCCATGCACAATCCAAGCAATACACCCGATAAAGCCGGAACAGTCGGTGCTTCACTTTTACCTTGTTTCTGCTGCAAAAGCACACCTAGCGAAACACTATTGGCACTGGACAATAACGCCGAAACGACAGTCGGAGTCGAAGGCACCCATTCCATAAAAAGCCTCAAGATCGCAGCCACGACATTTCTCATGTCTGCCAATGCATCCTGATCATTGCAACAATAATCCACAAATCCAATCATGACATCTACTAAAGAAGGATTTGGCTCCTGCCCCTCACCATTATTATCCGACGATGGAGGAGGGGGAGGCATTGGCACCCGGAACAATATCTCCCTCGTCGTCTCTCCGGCACCATTGGTCAGAAAAATCCCCAAGGCCCCCGCCGAACCAATAATCATTCTCGAAATCCGTTTCTTATCATCCATTGTCAACTCCTTCCTTATCTCCTCACTCAACAAAACATGCAGGTTCTCCCCTAGAGTATTCACCAACTTTTGCACCTCTGGCGCATCGGCATTGACATTGGCATCGGCATCTCCTGCTTCTGGCGGTGGAGGAGCAAGAGTATGCATCATCATCGTACTCGCCTCCTTTTCACTCAACAAACACCTCAATACCCCAAGACAATGCATAGAAATCTCATCAGCACCAGCACCAGCCCTGCGATTGGCCCCGTCTCCCGTACAAATAAGGTACATGACCCGATCCAATACACCAGCATGAAGATAAATCCCCCTTTTGGAAAGAACAAGTTGTTGCATATCATCCGTCGATCCCTTGGTAACAGAAGCGAGAACGTCCAATGCTCTCAATTGGACATGGAGGGGTGGGACCCCACTCACGTACATTTCCGTCGGCGAATCTGGTGGTGGGAGGGTATACAGTGCCATATCGATCAGAAGTCGGATTAAGATGTCGTGTGCCATTATATTCTTTTGTTTCTTTTGTCGTTTTGCAGAGCTGCTATTGGCGCTAAAACCAGCAGTACCATCATTCGAATTGGTATTTGCATTTGCAGTAACGGCATTTGCATCATTCACTCCTTCGTCTTCGTCACCGACGACCAAGACGCGAAAGAGTTCCAATGCCAACAGTGTCACTTCCGCTTCAGACGCTGACAAATACGGAATCTTATTCTTTTTCCCTGCATCACCACCCTTGCCACCACTATTCCCATCATTCCCCCCATGTTCATTTCCATTTCCATTTCCATGGTCATT
>Ga0209712_10005404_pt1 | contig 9998 bp, 12 predicted proteins | sample ArcOceMetagenome_FD_187443 | JGI IMG/M metagenome (GOLD analysis project Ga0209712, IMG submission 187443) | Marine eukaryotic phytoplankton communities from Arctic Ocean - Arctic Ocean - Greenland ARC118M Metagenome (SPAdes) (version 2) | ecosystem: Environmental > Aquatic > Marine > Oceanic... | reverse complement strand
AGTACACTACATTGCACTACTCTACTATTAGTATTACATACAATTACTATAACTAGTATCGTGACCGACTGTATCAATATCGATTGAAAGAAGAATGCTCCGAAAGCGCAAGACTTCATCATCCTTTGCATCAGATGGTCGCCGGATCCGCTGCTGCAGCAGTGCGACTACAATTACTACTACACTATCCACCAAAATCAACGCAATGCCCGCCATGCAAATCCAGCGACAAGCATTCCTGCCCTCCCTCTCAATGCCAACCCTAAACCAAAAATTCAAACGGCCAATGACCAAACGAAGATCCTACGACAAACAAGCCAATGCCGCACTCAAATCCTGTTCCCTCGGACCCAGGAGACGAATGGACGGAATGAGCAAACTCATGGCCAGAGCTGGGAAAGGGCTTAGTTATAAGCTTCCCAGTCATAATGATCCCAATCGGGATGGTGAAGATAGTGATGAAGAGGGTGAAGAGGAGGAGGAGAAGGAGGATGAGAAACCGTTTGAGCCATTGATGATTTGGCAGAGTCCGCATAATGGCGGTGAATGTGTTGGTTTGCCCAAGCAATTGTAAGTTTTTATTTGTATTTTGACTTTGACCTTGACTTGACTTTGTTGGAATATTTGTTCAAAAATTGCAACAATCGCTTGATTTTATTGCAATTCACTCTGGAATATTGAATGTATTTGACATTTCCCAACAAACAACTCATGGTCCTATCACTATTCACTGTTTCTTCGAATCAACCAATCAACCAACTTATCAACTGGAACAGAGTCACAGAAATGAAACCAGACGAATATGGCGTCGAAGCCCAAGTCACCATCCTTCGACCTCCACCCCTCCACGCATTCGTCAAAGAAGACCAATACGTACCACCCATACTCGCCAAATGGCTACGACCGCATCAACGCGAAGGAGTACAATTCATGTACCAATGCGTCATGGGCATGAGGACCTTTTCAGGAAACGGATGCATTCTAGCAGATGATATGGGACTCGGAAAAACACTCCAATCCGTTTGTTTGATTTATACCCTCTTGAAAACTAGCATTGTCCCCAGCAGAGAACCGACTTCCAAACGGATCATTGTCGTATGTCCCTGTTCTCTCGTGAAAAATTGGGATAATGAATTTGTCAAATGGCTCGGACCGGGTGTAATAAAAACTTTGGCATTGGCCGAATCCGATCGGAAAACAGTCGAAAAGTCCATGGATTTATTCGTCAGGACGAAAATGTTCAATGTGCTCATTTGCAGTTATGAAACCATTCGAACGCATATCAAACGGCTCAATTCCAAAGAGGATAGTTGTGATCTATTGATATGCGATGAAGCGCATCGTCTAAAAAATAATGAAAATCAGACTTCGAGGGCTCTCGCTAGTCTGCCCTGTAAGAGGAGGGTTTTGTTGACGGGAACGCCAATGCAGAATGATTTACAGGAATTCTTCGCCATGGTGGATTTTACCAACCCGGGCGTTCTGGGGACCCAGGATGAGTTTCGCAAAAATATCTTGTTTCCTGTGTTGAGGGGAAGAGAGCCGGATGCAACCGAGGGACAAAAGAAGAAGATGATGGAGAGGCAGAATGAACTATCTACCATTACGAATGAGTTTATTTTGAGGAGGGTGAATACGTTGAATGCGGAGCATTTGCCTCCTAAACTTGTACAGGTTGTTTGCTGTAATCTCACGGATATACAAAAGAATATGTATCAGCATTTGATTTCTTCCAAGGATTTGCAGCATGTGCTGGACGGGAAGCAGGTGAATTGTTTGAGCTCGATTCAAATGCTCATGAAGTTGTGTAATCATCCCAGGCTCGTAGCTGAGGAGGATCCGCGGGGTAAAATGTCTAGTTCAAAGGGTCGTCGGGCAGCGGCCAAGCAACAATCTTATGCTGAGGATGAGAAGAGCAGCGCTGCTCCTGGTGCAGATGGTGTGGGGAGATTCATGCCCCTAGACGTCGGTGGAGGAGGGAGAGGAATGAATACTCCAGTTCGACCAGAGTGGTCTGGAAAAATGTTTGTTTTATATCGTCTTATGAGGGAGATGCGCAGACCTGGAAATGGAAGTGATAAAATTGTCATTGTTTCCAATTATACTCAGACTCTGGACCTTATTGGGAAAATGTGCAGGGAGAATACTTGGGGTTTCTGCAGATTGGATGGTTCTATTTCCATGAAGAAGCGCCAAAAGATGGTGGACGATTTCAACGATCCCAGTTCTTCCCTTGTCGCCTTTCTTTTGTCAAGTAAGGCCGGAGGGTGTGGTTTGAACCTTATTGGAGGCAATCGTCTTGTTCTATTCGATCCTGATTGGAATCCAGCTGTGGACAAACAAGCAGCAGCACGCTGTTGGCGCGATGGACAAAAGAAGCGCTGCTTTACCTACAGATTCCTCGCAACTGGTACAGTTGAAGAGAAAATTTTCCAAAGGCAGCTTTCCAAGGAGGGTCTCCAGTCAATTGTAGACGATAAGGAACAAGTGAACGAACTTAGTACCAAGGATCTTCGCAATTTGTTCAAGATGAGGACGGGAACGCCTTCTGATACACACGACAAGCTACGGTGCGAACGGTGCCAAACTGTTGACGACAATGCTGATCACGACGCCATGACGGTTCTGCCCAAACAGCTTGGAGCTTGTAAAGATTTACTGGAAGTAATGCTTGCACATGAAGATGGTCAGTGTTTTGGAACACCGCTCAAACCCGAGGAGCACGGGGTGACAGCGGAACAATATGACAAAATTGTGAAGCAGCCCATCGATCTTGGTACCATCAAAGTGAGGCTTCATGCGGCTATTGCTCAGCCCAATTCATACAAGAGTCCTTCCGCATTTTCTAAAGACGTCAATCGCATCTTCGCAAATGTCATGAAGTTATGGGATCCTGGGCATGAGCTAGCGGACGCTTCCCGCCGATTACAGAGTTGGTGGACTGAACAATGGACTTCCTTAGTACCACGTTTGATGCAAATGAAACCAGACGACGACGAGGAGAGTGGTCCCCTAGGCATGGACGGCGAAGAAGGAAACGGGTCTGAGATAGCATCTGCATATGTTCACAATGAGAGAGGAGAAGACTTTCAGGAACAGATTGGTAAGTATTCACTACGACACTTCACATGTACACATGCAATCAGTGTGTAATCATATGCTCACAATTATGAATCTATTCTTATGAATCTAGGTATGCCAGATGAAGAAAATATGCGTCACTGGTCTCACCACCAATCATCTGATACGGTGGACGACCCTGTATTTCGTGCGGCAATGAGAGGATATGATGCAGTTTCTTTCGTTTTTGGTCTTGAGGTTACATGGAGTTTGATTCAGCAACGTCGACAAGAAGAGGATGAGAAACAAGCTCTGAAAGAATTAGAGGCTGCACAAGAGCTTGGGTGCGTTATTGAGGAATTGGACGAGGGGCGCTGCGAGAAATCCAATGAAGAGAAAGCCTCGGACGATAGTTGCAGTGCCACCGATGGCGAAGATAAAAATGTGGTGACAGAGCAGAGTGCAAAAGACCCAGCTGTCACAATTGAAACCGAAACTGAAAGCGCGGGCGAGGATGACGGAGTATGGAATCTCTCGCATATTTACTCAGTGGAGGAAATTCAATCTACAACTCCTCTCATCTGCACCTCTGATGGATGCAAGAACATTGCGTGTTGCTTGTGGAATTCAGATAACGGAGGGGAAGAAAAGGCATGTCTCAAATGCCAACATGAAGAGTTTGGAGGGTGGCCTGATGGTTTGGAACCTCAGGACGCTGTGCACAAAGAATGTATTACTAAAATCTGTACTCAACCCCCAGCGCAAATAATGACTGAAACAAACCAATCTGCTGTCGAAAAGCATCCTCAGGATGAAATTCTTCCTGAAGATGAAGGCGTTTCTACGCTTTCAGAGGCAGAATGTTCACAATCGGAAATTATGCCAACGTCTCCGCCATCAAAGACAACCAAATGGACTTGCGAAGTGTGTACGTTTCAGAATGCAATCAAAGCAAAAAAATGCAAAATGTGTCAGACCTTGAGATCGCCGAAGAAGATGAGATTCTGAATTCATTGGCAGGGGTGGCAAATAGGAAACGTCAAGAACAATCTTGTTACGGTTTGTTGGCAGACGACTTCTGTCATGAAGTTCAATACAACGAGTTCAACTGTTTGCTTGTGTAGCTCAGGAAAGGCAAGAAAGTCGCACTCTGCTTTGGCAAATATGCCAATTATGTAGTTTTATAAATCATAGTACAAATAGCTACGGAAGCTATACACTTCCTTCTTTATCAAGATCCTCTTATCTCACCCATTGGAGGCAGGAGAGATTGCAACCTTGAGCAGCAGCATTACAAGTCTCCTCGTTCCAGGGGCACCCGGTCTCTCGCCATTTGGAGGCAGGAGAAATGGCATCATGCTTTCTAAAGCACTATTGAAACTAGTACAAGGGGTAATGCTTTTGTTTATTAATACATATACAAGACTGGTGCCGTTTTTTTACAGAGCCGAGCCGAGCATTGCTAGCCCGCCACTTTCTGCCGCCATAATAGCCTACTGCCAATGGTCATATGACCTGCTGTTCTACTCTCAATTTTTTGAAAGTTGATACCCTACCTTTCACATCAAACAAAATATTGAAGACGAACAGCCAACACGAATTGTACACGAACCAAATCCCTTGTTGATTGGATCGAAATTCCCAATGCGATCAAGTCTACTACTAGAAACTGTTGAGAAGTTGTCACAAATCAGAAACTCTGTTCCTTACGAATAAGAACATTAAAAGCTAAATAATGCAAATGAACATGATGGATCTTGCTGATTGGAATGAACACGGTGTGCTACACGGACCTCATGCTAAAGAAGTTGGGCTATCGTGCGATGGAATTGTGTCGAAAGCATCGAATCGATTGCTGATCGACTTCATTGAGTTACAAGCCATCAAATGTCTGGAGGAAACAGTCAAGTCCATAGTAGTACACGCATACATATATTCTGAATGTGAAGAATCGCCAGCGACTGAAAGAAGAAGTCTCATTGAATACATTGACAGTGATGCTCGAAAGAAGATGAGTTTTCTTTTCAAAGTTTTTGTGGCTTTGCATACTGACGAAAATTGGGTCACGCTTGATGATCACATATTTGCCGCAATGAATAGGATTTATTTGAAGAGCAAATCCCTCTCAGAGCGATGCCTTGGTAGATACCAGTATAGGAAAGATGATTTGTGCACAGAAGCTAACTGTCGAGTCCAAGAATTTTTAGTGAGAGCGAACGCACAATTTGATGTGCACTTGCATCTAGGGGGCAAAGGAGAATTATAAGTTGAAAACAAAGAAGATAAATGTTTTGCTAACTAGAAAGATGTACAAGTTGACAACAGCGTTTCTGTGTTTTGTGTTGGGCTTGAAGTAGTACCAAAAAATCAAGGAATGGAAATCCATGATTGTTATGGTGACTGTTGGCAGTCTGGCGGTGTAATAGTGAAAATATGACCGTATTCATAGGCTCGGGACTGTAAATAAATAGTGGCTTAGCTTTTATAAGTTTCAAAAACGCATTTAAACGAATCGCAAGTGGGAATAGTACCATGTAGTATTGCCACTAAATCTCATCATCCTTTTGTCCGGCCCCACTGCGACCGTCTTCTTGTTCGTTAGAATATACATTTTCATAAAGTCCATCTATTGGCACAGGTGGAAGCAGCGCTCCACGGAAAAGAATAATGAACATTCCAAGTACAAACACAATTGACATTGTGCAATAGATCCATAAGAATGTTGTCGGCGAGGAGGTACAGATAGCGTCGTGGCAAATAGCAACAAACACACTATTGATTCGCTCGCAATCTAAAATATCTTTTGCCGTTACCGCAACGTCCTCAAAGTCAGAAAACGTCTTTATGGTAGTATCGAGAAGATTCTCGATTACGAGCAACCTATCTGCATCGAGACCACACTTATCTGCTATATCGTTGTCACCAGACAACAATCCTTGAAGACTTTCTAACTCTTTCCCTCCATCAAACAGATCCGTGACAAGGCCATCAATTTCATCCTTTTGAGAGAATTCACCCTCGCAACTCTGTGGTCATAGGAATTGAATGAATCAGGTTCAGTCAAATCATCTCTGGTACGTGTAGTAGCAAATTGCTTCATGTCAGACAAAGAACGCCCAGTGCGAAATACTTACATTGATAATATAGTAGTTTAGTGCCTCCAAAGTAACACCATCAAGACCTACCTCTTCGACTAATATCTCCACAGTGCCTTCAGGAGTCTTACTTTCGCCACCAAGACAAATATCTTTTTCAAATAAAAATAAAGTTCCAATGAGGTTCGAGTTCAAATAGAAATGGGCATAAGAAAGCATCCATAAAAAAACTTACCAGCATTGACTTTGAGCACAACGCTACTTACAGCAGCCAGAACAGCAACAAACACAATCAGCAGGATGAAGATGGGAAGAAGTACCCATGTTTGAATGCAAAAGTAAGGTTTACATCCAGATAGACGCCACGCAAGTAATCCCCCGATACCGAAAATCAAGCCGAAAAAAACAATGGGGGCAGCAATATACATTGGCTTCGAATATTTTTCGCCCGTGTCTGCCGCGTCCATGAGTTGTCCACTGTAATCGCCAAAGTCTTCATCAAATGTTTTTCGAATAGACGTCAAATCATTTTTAGCGAAATCTTGCAAATCCGTCAGAGATTGAACAACTACCTGCGCCTGAGTGTTGATGCTCGTCGCGAGGAATTCAAAAGAAGTGTCAGATGGATTGCAAATACCCCCGTCCAGCTCCAGCTGAAATAGGAGACTGTCCTTCAACGACAGAGTGGATTCCCCCAATGCTATGGCTTTGTCCGTACTCGACACAACTAAATCTTCAATAACTTTCAATTCAGAAGCGCCATTGTAGATATCTTCAAAGACGTTTTGAGCACTCTCGGCCCCTTTAACTAAGAACATCACTCCCATGCAAGCAATTATAAGCGAAGCTGTAGAGACAAGGATTGGGCCAGTGCCACATCTCTTCTTTGCCTCATCATTTTCTTGGTCAACTGGATACCCAGCAAGAATTCCAACTCTCCTCCCGAGAATCTTGCAAACGATGAGTATAACGATCCATAGTAAGAGAAGACTAAGGCACAACCCTGGAATGAAAAGGGTCCCACGAATGTAATCAACATAATTGTCACCAGCACTTAATCCGCCGTCAACTGAGAATATATCAGTGATCTTTGTCGTATGTCCAAACGTAGGCACCGTACTGAACGTAGATACGGCAGCGTTGGGTCGGTACGTGGATGCCAGGAATCTCACATCCATCATGATTACAATGCAATAAATGAATGGTCAATGGGTTGTGTTCAACTGTGTTCTGGTTTCTGGTGTTCTGATATGAATACTTACAAGAAGGAGGAAGGAGGGGTTGATCATTGATCATGATGAGCCCAACACGTAACACGTCTCACTCAAAACACGAAGCCTAAATCAAGCGCCTAAACTTCAATAATAACAGCCTCATCTTAAAAATTCAAATTGGCGCGCACGACTCGACTCAACCACACACATTTTCAAGGGTACTGTACGACTTGTTTCAACTCACAAAATACATGGGGCATGATAACGGTATTTGCGACCCACCCAACATGCGTCTGTCAATCATGCAAATGCATAGCATCACCGACAAGCGTCCATTCAGAAAAAATGCAAGCATCTATACCACCACCGCCAGCGCTATCGTGACACCTCTTGGTTACAAGATGTACAAAGATCGAAGGAAATACCAAAGAAGTTCAAAGAAAGACGTTTCCTATTCTACAACAAATACAACATCGATATCGCATCAATTGGGTGAGGCAGATGCTAGCATATGTACTCTAACATGGTTCAAGGGTGACTTCACAAACACCAAGTCGCAGTTAGAGAAACGAATGATACTTTTGATCCAGAAGAATCCGTGGCTTCAACATCTGATTTTCACCAAGAGTTTCTTCGGGGAAACTTGTCAACTCCTACTCGAACCTCAGACAGGCAACTTCTGACGTTCATATAGAAGAAAATTTTGGAGTGCTTGCCCCAGACGTGTCTCCAATATCGAGGCTGATAAAACTTCGGTTCACACGATCAAATCTTCTTCATGCTGGACGCCTCGGATTTGAAGATAATTCACTTCTCTCTGATATTGGAGGTGCCATGGCTGTATCTGTATTGTATCCTTTCGATTATTTCTTCTAGAGTGCTGTACGTTACTAGCAGTACTCTAGCTCGCTACTCATGCCTGGTATTTCACGGCTTGCAGAAGCTGCAGCAATTCCAGAGGACAAGAGGAATGATACGCCTTTCTTATATCGAATGAAGAATGTACCACCTCCACTCAATTCAAATCAAGGATGAATACAGAAACTGAATGCTGTCCATCGGCACCGGCACCACAACTTCACACAAACAATCCAAATCAAGTAATGGGACAAGCGAGTAACAAGAGGATCAGCCACTTGCCATCAAGATCCTTCGGCAAAGAAGCAAAATATGCAGAGATTGTCAATGGCGATGACGATGATGATGACGATATCGATAACATCAGTAACGGGGAGTGGTCAGATGATGGGTTTGGATGATCTTGATGATGGGCCAACTGCAACGAAAGACAATGTTAGCTCTGTTTTAGATGCAAAGGGTACCACTCCACTACCACATCCAGTAAGCGAAGAAGTTGCCCACAGGCACATTGCATCAGTTGGCGCCCAATCAACAGAACCAATTCTAGCGACAATACCAGAGCAAGGCAACCAATCATCCAATGCACCGCCTCCACCTGTCACACACGAAGTCGACGCTTTGGGACTGACTCCTGAATTGCGAGCAGAGCGTGACATTCTTCTCCGAAAACTTGACGAGATTGCAGAGATCAAGAACCACTTTCGACAATATAACAAGGAAGGCGATGAAGACGTTGAGCAACTCGCCACAAGGAAGCGATTTGTTTCTCGAGCAGAAATGTTTAATAATTACTGAGAAAGTTTCTAATGTAAAAAAGGAAAATAGGAAAGTAAACTCCGCGCGCAGTGCAGCTATTAGTATTATGCATTAAGACCTAATATAACCACTAGATCATCATCTGGCATCAAAGACAGAAGCAACAATTTGTTGTCAGGTTTTCTTCAGCAGCATCTTCTTTCAAATTCATAAGTAAATGTGTATATTTCCCCTCGGCATGAAGTGCCACATGTCCAGGAAATAAACTAACCATCCCATCATATTGATTTCGATATCTTTGTTACGTCATTTGGAGAATCAATCACCAGATCGCCAAGCTGATACTCAACAGACTTCGATGGTGTCACAAATGGTAAATTGTAAGTCTTGACCTGCAATGAGCGGTTTGATTCGTCAATCGAAATTTCACTGACCACGAGGGATTTGGGATAAAGCATAGATCCAATTGACATGAAATTCGACAGTCTAAGAAGCCCAAAGAAGTAGCCTACCAGGTACTGTTGAATCAATTGCAAATAGATCAACGGTTGTAGCTCTCAAAGCAGGTGTAAAGTCCAAAACATACCAACGTATGTATCTTAAACATTACCAGTCCATCGGCAATGTGCAGTAATAGGTTCAAAAGACTGGTACCAAAAAATTAGGATGCATATACTTTGGATAAATGAAAGAAATGAAGTCTTCGTCAAGACGCACACGTACAAGGCTCATACATTGAAAAAACGGTTATCGTAATAATAAAATCTGCTTTACTGTATTGCTATGATGTGCTTCTTTCATAATCTTGCATCAAGCGATATCGTGATTGCGTCTTATGTTGCTCCCTCCCTCAGTTGCTGGTACAATTCGTCTCAGCATTGCCGGCGCTATGTTCACGGATGTTACTTGCAGTGTAATTTTGGGAGTTAGGAAACAAGGTTCTACCAAAAAGATTAGCAGGAGCTAAGGGCTGATATGTTCCAAAACAACCGTTAGTTGAGAATAGAGGAGG
>Ga0209712_10005401_pt1 | contig 10006 bp, 8 predicted proteins | sample ArcOceMetagenome_FD_187443 | JGI IMG/M metagenome (GOLD analysis project Ga0209712, IMG submission 187443) | Marine eukaryotic phytoplankton communities from Arctic Ocean - Arctic Ocean - Greenland ARC118M Metagenome (SPAdes) (version 2) | ecosystem: Environmental > Aquatic > Marine > Oceanic... | reverse complement strand
GAGATTATTTTTTTCTCAGTTTTTCTTTAAAAGATGGAGTATTGTTGATACTATGACTGATTTTAAAGGAAAAATGAGGACAAAAGATGCCGTCCAAATGGGAAAGTTATTTTTTCGCTGTTACTTAGGTTAAAACATGATTCTCTATTAATTTTTTTATTCCTAAAAGAAGAGTTCAACAAAATCTACGAAATCAGTAAATTCGAGTTCTGTCCCCTTCTCCTTTAGGAGAAGGATTAGGGATGAGGTCAATTAAAAAAAGCGTCCTTTTGATTCAAATCAAAAGGACGCTTTTCCGATATGTTTAGTCAAAAACTATCAACTACAAGCTATCAACGTTTACTGTACATCCTTATTTTTTATCACTGCACTTTTTCCCCATTTCATAAAGTTCGAAGCCGTTGTAGTTCCTTCATGTTTTCTCAAAAGTGTACCATCTTGTTTCAAGAAAATTAAAGTCGGATAAGCTCCAACTTCGTATTGTTGAGCCAACGAAACACCATCAAAATCTTCTGCATTTACTTTATAATTGATGAAGTTTTCATTATAATAATCTGCCACACTCTCTAACTGAAAAACATCTTTTTCCAACCATTTACACGGAGCGCACCAAGTCGTATAAAAATCAATCACGATTGGTTTTCCTTCGATTTGGGCTTTCGCCAAAACTGCTTCATGAGTTTCTCCTTCTATGAATTTGATACCTTCCTTTACCTCCGTATTTCCTGTATTTCCTGTATTTCCTGTTTTTCCTCCTATACAACTTACCGCAGACAACAGAACTGTCATGATAAGCATTAATGATAATCGTTTCATAGTCTTATTGTTTTTGTTAATTACATTGGTATTCAAGTCTTATTTTTTCAAACTTCTTGCCATTAAATAACGAACAATTATACTGTTTGATTACTAACTTGTTTCATTATTACTTTAAACATACTCTAATAATGACACAACAAGCGACAGAGAATCGGTAATAATGAAACAATTGATTCATGAAAATCAACCAATATATTCATCAAACAAGTTCTTTCTCATATCATCATATTCCACTTTCGTAATAATTCCACTTTCGAATAATCGCTTCACGTCTTCCAATTTTGTTTGTAAAATATCTTGTCGAGAATTTGATTTTGGAGCTTCGGTTTCTTTAGATTCTTTCTTTTTATCTTTATCCATAGAGTCTTTCACGACTTGCTTTCCTTCTTCTAATTTTTGCTTATAAAATTTACTAAAATCTTCCACATTCAAATCTTCCATCGTTCCGCCACTTTCAAAATGTTTAGCAAAAACTTGTCCGATTGCGTAAGTCGTCGCACCAGATAAAATTGACATCGAAACACCACCTAAAAACGAACCAATGCCTGGAATTGCTTTTATTAATGACGAACCCAAACTAGCCAAAGACGTTCCGACCAAGGCACTAATCGCTGATTTTCCTTGGTTTTTATAAAAATTGACATTATAGATTTCACATAAATTCTGCACCAAATCTACTTGAATGCTCGAAACCGCCATAAAGTCGATAATCGGAATAGGAATTAATCCGCCACCAGCGGCATATAACGCATGATTATTAATCGTTGATTCTGCTTGAGTCTTCATGTTTTTTTATGATTTCTCCCGTAGATTTCGCAAATTCCATAGATTTTTTTTGAAATTAATACGATTTGTAAATTCCTAAAGGAATTTACAAATCAAAAAAAGCGGCGTTATCTGCGAAATCTGCGGGAGACTATTTTATTTCAAATCTAAAGTTTTTTTTAGTTTCGATTTTAATTTTTCTATTAATCGACCATTTTTATAGAAATGAATTAATTGAATTTACATTTATTTTTGAATTTGAGCTTGAATTTGCATTTTAACTTTCCTCCCTTTCATTCCATCGATTCCGTAACCAATTTGGAATAATAATCGCACCGGCAATCAAATAACTATAATACGACATCAGTCGCCAAACTAACGCAATAACCAAAGCCGAAGTCACTGGAATATAACCGTGCATAAATGCTGCGAAAGCCAATTCTGCAAAACCTGCTCCGCCTGGACTTGGGAAAAGTAAAATCAAAATGAACATCGTTTTTAGCTTCGCAAAAAATAGAATTAACAATAAAAAATCCGTTTGAAAAGAAGGCACTAAAGCGATGATTATCGCAATGATTAATAAAAACTTTCCGGTCCAAGCCCCAGCCGTTCCCAGAAGAGCACCGATGTGATATTTCCAATTTTTCGATGTTACCTCCTCCGATGTTCGCATAATATCATCGCCTAATTGACTCGTTTTGGCTTCATAACGTTTCAAAAAAGGTAATTTACAAACCAATAAAAGAAAAGATTTTATACCTTTGGGATTGATAAAAACGCCCCAAATAAATAGTAACGTATAACTCGCCATTCCAACGTAAGTAATCGCCAAAATAAACTTCGCACCTAAACTTCCGAAGAATTGAGCATCTTCAGATGGAAGGATTAAGTTCTTAAAAATTAAATAGAAAATTGGAATACCTATTAAGAAAAAGATAGCATCTAAAATAACCGTATAAATGACAATCGTTGCTGTTTTTGCGGTCGAAAGTTTCTCTTGAGAAAGTACTAAAAATGCAACAGCAGAACCACCAACACTTGTGGGCGTAACGGCTGAACTAAATTCCCAGATAAAAATTAGCTCAAAACATTTTCGCCAACTAAATTCACCTTCTGCCAAAATATATAATCGAGCCATGTAAGCAAAATGACGAAAACCCAAAATTCCGAAAGCAATAACCAACCAAAGAAAAGTATGTAAAGTCCATTGAATTCTATGAAATTCTTGCACATCAAAATTTTGCCAAAGCAAATAAATGACGACACTAATTCCAATTAAAATAGGTAAAATAATTCGAGAAAGTCGTACAGATTTTCTAACCTCATCTTGCTTATTTTTAACTTGTTGTTTCTGGAAGTTTGTCATCATATTCTGCTTCAATAAGACTTTCCATAATTTCATCCGTAATCTCTCTTTTCATAATCCAAAAATTATTCATGCCTTCACCTATAACAATGTCCAAAGCTTGAAGTTGCAATAAATCCAACATTCCCAAAAACGTAAAAATCGCATGGATTTTATTTTCACAAAGCTCAAATGCCTTTTTGAAATCTACTTTTTCAACAACAGAAACCAAATCAATCAAGTATCGTTTTTGACCTTTTATCGTATATTCATATCGAATCACTTTATGCAAAACCTCCTTACTCGCTTCCTCGAATCGCTCCAAAACCTGCTGAAAAGTAGTTAATAACTTATATAAAGAAAGCGATTCCAATTCTGCATCTACCAATGCTTTTTCTGCTATTTTCTTGATTTCTTTTTTTGTATTTCCACGAATTTCTTTCAACGAACGGTCTTTTTCCAAATCCCTCAAATCCTCCAAAATGCTCTTATAACGTTTGTATTCCAATAGTCGCTCCACCAACATTTCCCTCGGATCAATCTCATTTCCAGCCTCATCTAATTCCTTGCGAGGCAATAACGTTTTCGACTTCACTCGCATCAACGTAGCCGCCACCAAAATAAATTCACTCGCCAAATCAATATTCATCGCTTCCATCATCCGAATATATTCCAGAAAATCATTCGTCACTTTCGCAATCGGAATATCATAAATATCCAGTTCATCCCTTTCTATAAAGAATAAAAGCAAGTCAAAAGGACCTTCAAATTGTGGTAAGTTAATATTATACATGTATTGGTAAATTAAAACTTCTTCATACAAAAGATTAAATAAAAACCGTCATACCGACGGAGGTCGGTATCTTCTCAAGGCAACAAATCCGAATTTCAATTAATTCCAGAATAAAAATTGTTAGCTTTTTTTAAATTGAGCCTTTGCAGTCAGGAGATACCGACCTTCGTCGGTATGACGGACTTTATTATCTTTTATTCTGTAAAAATGCTGAACATTTCGAATTCCTCACTAAACCATTCCATTTTTCAAAGCCTTAATTACGGCTTCATATTTAGAATTAACTTGTAATTTTTTATAAATATTTTTCAAATGATAACGAACCGTATCTGGACTGATAAATAGATCATCCGCAATCACTTTATAACTTTTTCCTTGACACAATAAATCTAAAACCTCCTTCTCTCGCTTCGTCAAATTCGCCGCAGGTTTTCGAAAACTATTAAAGGACGAAACCACTTTCCGAGCAATACTCGAACTCATCGGAGAACCGCCACTTTTTACTTCCTTGATAGAATTCAATAATTTCGATGGAAAAATATTTTTCACCAAATAACCAACAGCTCCAGCTCGCAACGATTCAAAAATATAATCGCTATCAGAATGTACCGTTAACATAATAATATCAATTTCAGGTGCTTTATCTTTTAGTATTTTCACGCAATCAATTCCCGACATTTTCGGTAAACCAATATCCATCAAAACGACATCCGGTTTCACATTCGGTAACCCTTCCGCTGCTGACTCTCCATCAGAGTAGGTCGCCACACATTTGAAACCATCCGCATTATCAATAATCAATTGCAAACCTTCCCGAATATCCCGCTTATCATCCACAATCGCTACTTCTATATGCTGATTCATAACCTATTTTTTTGATTTTCATCGCAGACCTACCCGACAAATCAGCAGGCGGATTTTTAGGCGTTTTACGGAGTTTTCTTATTTCACTTCGTTCAACTTTCTTTAGTTAAAACCTTTAAACGATTTTACTAATTTCAAAATTAAAAAATACTTCTCTTATTGCGATAAGCAATTATAAACAAAAATGAACAAAGTGAAAACAAAAACGCTGCGAAACTCCTAAAAATCTGTGGATAACATTACCAGAAATCAAATTCCAATTGCCTCGGTAAACTATCTTCTTCTCGTCTTAAATTAGAAATCGAAACACCCAACAACCGAACACCAACTCCGTTTTCCATATTTTGATATAATAATTCCTTAATAATCGTCGTCATATCCTGTAATCGAGTAATATCCCGAGTGACTGTTTTACTTCTTGTAATAATTTGAAAATCCGAAAACTTAATTTTAATTGTTAATGTTCGACCGTAATTTTCTGACTTTTCAATACTTCTAAATAGTTTTTCTGCAATCAAACGTAGCTTTTCAAACATCAAATCTACCTTAAAAATATCTTCATTAAAAGTTCGCTCCGCTCCAATCGACTTCCGAATCCGATTCGGATTCACCGCTCGATTATCTTCACCTCGAACAATTTTATAAAAATATCGTCCTATTTTTCCAAACATCCGCACCAAATCCAACTCTGACCAAGCCTTCAAATCTCTACCATTCCGAATACTTAACCGACGCATTTTATCCGCCGTCACTTTACCAATTCCATGAAACTTTTCGATTTCCAAGGCTTCCAAAAAAGGAATCACTTCATCCGGTAAAATCACCTTAATTCCATTCGGTTTATTAATATCCGAAGCCACTTTTGCTACAAATTTATTCACCGAAATACCAGCCGAAGCCGTTAATCTCGTCTTTACTTCAATCTTTTCCCGAATCTGTTGAGCAATTAAAATGGCCGAAAAAATCCCTTTTTTATTCTCCGTCACATCTAAATATGCCTCATCCAATGAAAGCGGCTCCACCAAATCCGTATATTCAAGAAAAATATCTCGAATCTGCTGCGACACTTCCCGATACACCTCAAACCTCGATGGAACAAACTGCAAATGCGGACATTTCCGCAACGCCACCGAACTCGGCATCGCAGACCGAACACCAAAAATCCTCGCTTCATAACTCGCAGAAATCACGACACCACGCGTTATTCCACCGACGGCCACAGGTTTACCACGCAAAGTAGGATTATCCCGTTGCTCCACTGAAGTGTAAAAAGCGTCCATATCAATATGTATAATTTTGCGGTTCATTTGAGTGATACTGGTTGCGAGTGACAAATTACCTATTGCGAGTTTTATCGCAATTACATAAGCCTTTTGGCGGATTTTTTTTATACATTTCCTTTCGGTGTATTTTCAGCGTCATCAGCGTATTCATTAGCCTATACCGATTTTTTTCGGAATTCCAATCACGTCAGAAGCTTACGTAATTGAGATAAAATTCTGAAACAAACAAAAATACCGAATCTCAAGATTTGAAATTCGGTACTTTATAACTTTATTTTGTTTGTAAATTCACTATGATAAAACGATCAACTACAAACTATTTATTCTGATTCGGATAAACATGACGTTCCGCATGATAAGACGAACGCACCAAAGGTCCACTTTCCACAAAATCGAAACCTTTTTTCAAACCAACCTCCTCATATTCTTTGAATACATCCGGATGAATATATTCCGCCACATCCAAGTGCATTTTCGTAGGTTGAAGGTATTGACCAATCGTTAAAACATCACAACCATTTTCTAATAAATCGTCCATGATTTCAAAAATCTCTTCTTTCGTTTCGCCCAAACCGACCATAATACCACTCTTAGTACGTTTTCCAAAATCCCTAATTCTACGGATTTCTTCTAAACTACGAACATATTTTCCTTGAGGACGGACTTTTCTGTAAAGTCTTTTGACCGTTTCCATATTGTGAGAAACGACTTCTTGACCAGCAGAAATCATCAAATCCAAAGCTACCCAATTCGCACGCACATCAGGAATCAACGTTTCAATCGTAACATCCGGCGTTCGTAATTTAATTTCACGAACCGTCGCATTCCAAACCGAAGCACCTCTATCCTTCAGTTCATCACGATTCACAGACGTAATCACAGCATGTTTCACGCCCATCAAGTCAATTGCTTCTGCTACACGAAAAGGTTCGTCCTCGTCATATTCCATTGGTCGGCCAGTTTTTACCGCACAAAACGAACAAGAACGAGTACAAGTATTCCCCAGAATCATAAACGTAGCCGTTCCTTCACCCCAACATTCGCCCATATTCGGACAATGTCCACTTTGGCAAATCGTGTGTAGCTTTTTCTCATTTACAATCGCAGAAACCTTACGAAAATTTTCGCCATTTGGCAATTTCACTCTTAACCAATCTGGCTTTTTCCTCCTTTTTGGCTTTTCCTCTATTTTATCAACAATTGGTAATTCAATCATTTTATATCTAATTGATTGTCTGATTGTTTGATTGTTTGATTGATTTCATCAAAAAATTAAACTATCTAAACTATTATCAAAAATCACTTTCAAAAAGTGGTGCAAAGTTCGTAAAAAAACGTTAGAAAATAGATTTTCTACGAAGTAGTCATTCGGTGAATAAGTTAAAACTTGCGAAAAAGATATTAATTTTCGAAAAACCAAAAAAAACTCATCAAACGACTTGATTTAAAAAACAAAAAAGCCTTTGAATAGTTGTCTAAAATATTCAAAGGCTTTTCAATCGTTTGTAACTACCAGCTACCGATTTTTTTTACTTCCGCTTTCCTAATTCTGCGGAGAAATACAAATTGATGAAATATGGTCTATTCTCTGCTTCAATCATAATCGGAACTTTTTTGGCGTAGACATCAATCATAATTCCAACCTCTAATGCCCGAATAATCTCTTCAAAAGCACCCCAATCTAAATGCAAAGCAACTTTTGCATGTCCACCAGGCGTAATACTCAAATCATCAAAACCATAACCGAATCCAGCACCACCGGCTATCGATCCACGGTTTAAGAATAATGATGCATTTTCTTCCGTGTAAGATTGAGCAATCGTTCCTTTTGGTAAACCGTTATTATCAAAACTGTATAATTCTAAATAATATGGTTTTATTATGCCCAATGATGGACCAACTGCATAAGACATTCCTACAGCAACGCCTTGTTTTTTCGCTTTTCCTGAGAAATAATATTTTTGACCATAACCTGCATGAATCCCAAAAAAGCTATTTTGTTTGCCATAAACAAATGAACTAGCAGAGTTTCCAGGACGCATAGGAGCAAACTCGACTCTATCTAAATATTCTCGAGAATCCTTTAAATGTACAATTTCGAATTGCCAAATATTCGTCTTGTAGTACGTTTTTAGCGTTCCATAATTTATTCCAATGGCATAGCCGTTCGTATGCAGACGTAACAGACCTGACATTTCTGTATTATAAATAATACCCTTCGGTTGTTTTTTTAGTGATTCTTTCAGCGTCTGAGCAGGAAGCACCGCAACAAAGAGAAAAGAAAATATTATGAAAATTGAAGTTTTTTTCATCATCGGTTGATTGTTTTAAAATGTGATACTCACTAATAAATTTACAAAAAATAACGAATAAAAACCAGTAAAGTATTGGTTCTCAATTCAAGTTTTAAATAGACTTTAATAGAAAATCAATATTTTGTCCCATAAGCAATCAAAAAAATCCATTTTTTTCTGTCTTTATGACAATTTAAATTAGATACTTGTTCAACAAAATAACGGATTATTTGGGTTAATATATCTAAGCATTTCCCAAATCAATTTTTACGAGAGAATCAATCTAGCACTAAAATTATTCGATTATATTGAAATAAGCACTGTGCGATCGAAAATAAAAGCTCAATTAAGGGGTTTACACAGGTTAAAAATCTACCTGAAAAAGCGTTTTATGATATTACGATGTCCACAAACAATCACTCTTTTTTCACTAAAAAACACAATAATTTTATAAATTTTTTAAAAAATCATTTTTTTTTTAAATCATTCGTATCACTTTCTCAATTAAAAATTTCGACTTCACTATTGCAAAAATTTCATTTTCTTATCAATTTCAAACTTTAATTCCAATTAACAAACTCAAGTAAAATAAAATTGGGTGTACCTTTTACACTAAGAATTATTTAGTTGTTTTGACAATTATTTTCGAAATAAAAAAATGTTGCTAAAAATTTGCGAATTTTCGCTAAAGCACTTATACTTGTAAAACACAAACGGAATTTCGCTAATAAAATACATAGAATTTCATTAACAAAAAAGTATTAATAAATAAATTTATCATGGTCGGAACTACTTTAGAACCGAAGACCTATATCACACCGAAAGGCGTTCATATCACAGGTCTTTATAAGGATAATTATGCCAAAATTCTAACGCTCGAAGCATTAGAATTTATTACTCAATTGCATCGTTGGTTCAATCCTATTCGAAAACAGCTTTTAGAAAATCGCTTAATTGTTCAAGAAGAAATCAATCATGGAAAATTTCCAACTTTCTTGAAAAATACCAAAATGATTCGAGAACAAGACTGGAAAGTTTTGCCTGTTTTGGAAGATTTACAAGATAGACGAGTCGAAATCACTGGACCTGTAGATAGAAAAATGGTGATTAATGCCCTAAATTCTGGAGCAAAAGTTTTCATGGCGGATTTTGAAGATGCGAATGCTCCGACTTGGGCGAATAACATTGAAGGACAAATTAACTTACGAGATGCCAATCGTCGCAATATTTCATTTACAAATCCTAAAAACGGAAAGCAATATGCATTAAATGAAACGACTGCAACGCTGATGGTTCGTCCGAGAGGTTGGCACTTAGACGAAAAAAATGTGACGGTTGATGGTGAATTTATAAGCGGTTCACTGTTTGATTTTGGTTTATATTTCTTTCATAATGCGACCGAATTAATTCAACGTGGAAGCGGACCTTATTTTTATTTACCAAAATTAGAGCATCATCTAGAAGCTCGATTATGGAATACTGTTTTTGTATCTGCACAGAAAACATTGGGAATCGAAGAGGGCACAATCAAAGCGACGGTTTTACTCGAAACAATTTTGGCGGCTTTTCAAATGGATGAACTTCTATGGGAATTGCGTCAGCATTCGGCTGGTTTGAATTGTGGGCGTTGGGATTATATTTTCTCGTTTATCAAGCGTTTCCGCAATCATTCGGCATTCGTGATGCCTGACCGAGGTCAAGTAACGATGAATGTTCACTGTATGAAATCATATTCTAAATTGTTAATCAAAACTTGTCATCGCAGAAATGCACATGCAATGGGCGGAATGGCGGCTCAAATTCCAATCAAAAATAATCAGGAAGCGAATGAAATCGCATTCGG
>Ga0209712_10005399_pt1 | contig 10007 bp, 9 predicted proteins | sample ArcOceMetagenome_FD_187443 | JGI IMG/M metagenome (GOLD analysis project Ga0209712, IMG submission 187443) | Marine eukaryotic phytoplankton communities from Arctic Ocean - Arctic Ocean - Greenland ARC118M Metagenome (SPAdes) (version 2) | ecosystem: Environmental > Aquatic > Marine > Oceanic... | reverse complement strand
TTGCCGCTTGACCGTTGGTAGATGATGTTAAATCAAATTCGGCTAGTGTGTCTTCAATGTCTGGTGCACTAGAGTCGGCACCTGTGCTTGGGTCAGTGACATCATTTATATTTATTTGTGAGACTGTGCTAACGATGAAATTTTTGACTCTTTTATTAAAATAACTCGCTGAAATATAACTCGAAGGTTGGTAATACCATTCAAACGTTAGGTCGAGGTTAGTCGATTCAAATGGTTTGAGATTTGGGTTGCCTGAGCTGGCCCTTAAGTCACCACCTTGACGAGTGGTATTGACTAACAAACTTGGTGACAGCTGCGTCATAGTGGGTCGTGTTAACGATCGAGATATGCCTAACCTGGCAATGATATTATTTTTCCATTCTGCTTTTGTCGAAATGCTAGGCAGCCAATTATCATATGACGCAGATTCTGAAATAGCTCGACCAGGTGAGTTAAGTTGGCCCAGTTCGGTTTGATCAAGAATTGTTAGAGCTAATAAGTCTGATTCAAAACCCTCCACCATAATATTAGTGTTTTCAAAACGAACACCATATTTTGATGAGAACTCAATATCATGCCATTCCGATCTTTGCTGTCCTTCAACGTAGGCCGACGTTACGCTCTCAATTATCGTAAAAGAATTATTTCGTATCACTGCATCGAAATTAATATCGCTGACAGATTCAAGAAAACTAAACAGGTTTTCACCATCATGTCTTAACCAACGTTTAGGCAAATTTTCACTGCCGCTGACACTACTCAGAAAATCACTACCTGCATCAAATACTGATTGAAAATCATCTGGAAGATCGGGAACTGGAAAATAACCACAAAATGAGCAATGAACTGCATTTTTTTCATTATCCCAACGTTCGTTGCGTTTTGATTGTTTTGAATACATAAAGCCGAACTTAATATCCACATTACTATTAAGTCCATCGAAAAGCGTAATATCAGTCTTTAGTTGATCAAATTTATCTTCAATATTCCAACCTCGACGCAACATTACATGTGCACGACTGTTGATTGGGTCCAAATAATCAGACACACCAGTGACATTTCCTAACGCATCAACAATGCTTGAGTCTGACGTTTCGAAGCCTCCGATGTGGGGCAAAATATTATTTTCGGATATGGAGAAAGAAGACCGATTCAGGTAACCAATTAAAGTCAAAGCATTACCTGCACCTATTCTATCTTTGGTGCTCGCCTTAGAACTGGAAACATCAAATTCCAACAACACTTTTTTAGAGACATGCCAAATACTATTCAATCCAAGTGCATTCAGACTAGAAGGCCTATCGAATGTGCGAGCGTGAAAGTCTGTAGCGTGGCCTACATTTTGAGAAAACTCTATCGCAGTGCCGTTTTCATCAGTCACCACATTTTCTAAATTACTTGATGTAAACCAATGTCCCAAAGATGTTGAATCAGTTTTCACATTAAAGTCTGACTGAAGATAGTCGAGACTAATATCTAGATTCGGTGTTGCCTTATATTGCAGAACTAAGGTACCGCCACTTCGAGTTCGTTGGTCAAACCGTACTCGCTGATCGTAGTTTCTGGGTACAAAAATGTTGTCAGCGGTAGTCGTGATCTGCTCGACCGGAATGTCAGTATTTAACAACCAGCCATCAGTTTGTACTTCGTTAATGCGTGCCTTGCGCGTTTGGTGCGATAGTGAAACTAACCATCCCAATTTTTCATTACTGTGGCTGAAAAAAACCGTGCCTTGAGGCGTCGTTTCTTGGCTATTAGTATCGAACGTGGCTTTGATACTGCCGGCTACCTTAAAGTCCTTTGATGCCATTGGCCTCGCTGTCTTTATATTGATAACTGAACCAATACCACCCGAAGGCTGGGATGCAGAAAAAGTTTTGTCTACTGTCACCGAGGTAACCAATTCTGAGGCAATAGTGTCAAAACTAAATTCACGCCCTTGATTATCCGTTGCTAACCTGCGTCCATTACTTAAAACAGTATTAAATTGTGGTCCTAGGCCTCGTACTGTAACAAATTGACCTTCGCCTTCAGAACGGTCAATCGATACTCCCGTTATTCTTTGTAATGACTCAGCCAAATTAAGATCTGGAAACTTACCAATTTCTTCCGACTGTATGGATTCGGAAACACCTATTGATTCTTGCTTAATGTCTAAAGCCCAATCCATACTGCCGTGAATTCCACGGACCTCAATGAGCTCGATATTATCCGGTTCCTCAGGAAAAGTGACAATGTTGTCGCCTTTACCCGTAAACAAATCGACTATTTCCTGCAACAATGATTTGTCTTCAATCACCGTGTCGCGAATTGAGATGCGCTTGATAGTCACCACCCCATCGGTTTCAAAAGATGCAGCCAGTCCAGTATTTTCAAGAAGCCTGCTCATCCCTTGCTCAATGGTAAAGCTACCTTTTAAAGAGTTAGCTTGCCGAGATTGCACTTTTTCATAAGGAAAGATGATTGTGAGGTCAGCTTGTTTAGCAAATTCGATTAACGAAACGTCGGCATAGCTTGAGTCAATATTGAAGTCTTGAAAGCTTTGTTTTGATTGAGCCAAGAGCATCTGACTGAAAAAACATACAGCCACACAAAAGCCGATCTTTTTTAGTCTAGTATTGAGTATCTCTGTTTTTGGTAGGTTCTTAAATTTCATGTATTAAACAATACGTTAAGTACGTATTTATTGAGGACGTTTTAGAAATTAAAATATTTTAAAACGTTAACATGTATTAACAAAAAAGTTACACTTAATTTCTACTTTTGGAATGAAGATTTCAACAGTGATTGAGAAAAAGTAGCATCCGACTGGCGGAATAATTGTTGGTAATCGTCTTATGCACAGAGGGTATTTAATGTCGGCAAGAATTAGCGTATAAGAATGCAAAAAAAATCAGCAACTCATACATCTTGGCATCCAATTTTTATGGCTGCAAGGGACAGCATGGCACGCATGGTGTCACGCATTGTTCCGCCTAAAGAAATTGAAGATATAGTTCAAGAAACTTATGTGCGAATTTGTCAAATGGACAAGCGTGAGCCTATCGAACAACCCAAGTCGTTTCTCATGAAAACGGCAAGAAATTTAGCTTACGACCATCTGAAAAAAGCGGAAACACGACTAGCCGATGGAGTGGAAACTTATTCTGATTTTGATTTAGATGTCGAGACTCTGGATCATGATGAAGTATTTGAAAGCATCGCAAGTAATGAAGAGTTTGCTCATTTTTGTGAGGCCGTTCGTCAATTACCCGTGCAGTGCAGACGGGTATTTGTATTAAAAAAAGTATATGGATATTCTCAAAAAGAAATAGCTAAAGAAATGAAGTTAAGTGAAAGCACGGTGGAAAAACATGTCGCCGTAGGGTTTAAACGATGCGCCAGTTACATGCTGGGGTTCAGCCAAATAAATGTTAGATCAAGTCAATCCAGATCTGCAGCAAATATTCAAGGGGGTCAAAAATGAGTAATGTAATTGAAATTAACAAAGACCCTATGGATGAGGCGAGTTTATGGATTACTCGGCTAGACAGAGGGTTATCTGAACAAGAGCAAGTTGAACTAAAAGTCTGGTTAAATTTTTCTGATACTCATCGTGACACCTTTATGCAGTTGGTAAAATTATGGGACAAAATGGAGTCACTGTCACAACTTAGTGAGTTATTCCCTCACAAACCTCAACATTTACCTAATAAAAAGATGCCTCTTTTAGCATGGGCCGCGAGTATCATTTTTGCATCGATTATCTCTTTGGGACTGTGGCTAAATGCTGATATTTTCTTGGGGCAAGGTACTACACAAATCGTGCAGTTTAATAGTGACTATGAAACTAAAGTCGGTGAACAATCTACTTTCTTTTTACAGGATAAAACCAAAATCAAACTGAATACCAACAGCTTGGTCAAAGTGACTTATACCGATAAGCAGCGTGTGTTCGAGTTATTGCGGGGCGAAATGCATGTAGTGGTTGCCCATAATGAGCAGAAACCCTTAAGTGTTTATGCCGGTTCAAATATTATCCAAGCCGTAGGTACTGCATTTAATGTCCAAATTGGCATCGAAAAAGTTGAATTAATTGTAACTGATGGCAAGGTCTTGGTATCAGATATCAATAGTCTGAACATTGCGCCACTCAAGTTAAAAAATGTGCATTTGTCTCCTACATCATTTTCAGTCATCAAAGGACAAAAAGCCCAACTAAAAGCGACTAATACCAGCATCATCGGTAGTGATGAAGGCAAACTTGCTTCTGATTTAGCTTGGCAGCAAGGCAACCTGATTTTTCGTGGTGAAAGTCTGTTTGATGCAATGCAAGAAGTTTCCCGATACACCAACTATCAGTTTGATTTTGGCGATGAAGATACTAAAAGTCTGCAGATTGCTGGACTCTTCAAAACATCGGATATCAGTGGTTTATTAGCCGCTTTGGAAAGTAACTTTGATGTGGTCTTCAAAAAAATGAGTTCCAACAAAATAAGACTGAGTAAAAAGCCTCTGACTGAGTAAATCTAATTCCCCATTCTATGTGCCGAGCCGCAGCCGAGTGTTGTTCCAAGGCTCTTTACTAACCCTAAAAAAGTGAAATTCAAAGATGAACAATAATTCTCAAAAAGAAAATCTACTTTTCATTATTATTATTAGTACTGTAGCAACCATTGGCGGTTTCTTGTTCGGCTTTGACAGTGGTGTAATAAATGGCACAGTTGATGGACTGACCAAAGCGTTTGAATCTGAATCTATTGGTCAAGGATTTAATGTCGCCAGTATGCTATTGGGTTGTGCTGTAGGAGCATTTGCCGCTGGCACTTTGGCTGATTTACTTGGCCGTAAAGGCTTACTGATTATTGCGGCGATATTTTTCGTCCTAAGCGCCTGGGGCTCTGGTATCTCACAGACTTCTGGTGAGTTTATTTTCTATCGCATCATTGGCGGTCTTGCAGTGGGTGCGGCGTCAGTAATGGCCCCCGCATACATAGCCGAAATCGCACCTCCCAGAATGCGCGGTAGGCTCGCCACTATTCAGCAAATAGCGATAATATTTGGTTTGTTCTGCGCATTCATCAGCAACTATTTACTTGCTAATGCAGCTGGCGGCTCTACAGAAATTTTTTGGTTAGGTTTTCAAACCTGGCGTTGGATGTTTTGGATTGAACTTGTGCCAGCGGTCATCTTCTTTTTGTCTTTACTTGCGATCCCAGAAAGCCCGCGCTATTTAGTCATAAAAGGCAAACGCCAAAAAGCATTAGATACGCTCACAAAACTTTATGGGGCGAATCAAGCAAACCATACATTGAGCGAAATTGAACAATCTATTGCCGCAGATGGCCATCAACCAAAATTATCAGACTTGGTATCAGGTGGAAAAGTCAGAACCATAGTTTGGGTGGGAATTGGTTTGGCCATGTTCCAACAATTAGTCGGTATCAATGTGGTGTTTTATTATGGTGCGGTATTGTGGCAAGCAGTAGGCTTCTCTGAATCAGACTCACTCATGATAAATGTGATTGTGGGAGCTGTCAGTATTATTGCCTGCGTCATAACAATCAGTTTAATCGATAAACTGGGAAGACGACCGTTTTTGATAATCGGCTCAATCGGCATGAGTGTTGCCCTGCTCACTCTTGTTTGGGTATTCGCCAATGCGGATGTTGCAGAAAATGGCAATTTAATGTTGGGTGAAAACGGAACCTTAGCCTTGGTTGCGGCGAATTCCTACGTGTTTTTCTTCAACTTGTCATGGGGTCCGGTTATGTGGGTAATGCTTGGAGAAATGTTCCCCAATCAAATTCGTGGTTCGGGATTAGCTGTTGCGGGATTTGCACAGTGGATGGCCAATTTTGCAATTACTATGACATTCCCAATTATGCTAACCACTATTGGCTTGGCCAGTGCATATGGATTTTACGCACTATGCGCATTGTTATCAGTGATCTTCGTTATAAAAATGGTCAAAGAAACAAAGGGCAAAACCTTAGAGAGCATGCAAGGTTAAGTAGTTAATCAAGTCAGTGTTTTTTATATCGTGGTCAAGTAATATTGGCCACGTTTTATAGTTACTCTTGACTTAAGAGTCTGGTAAGCATCTTCCAGATTCTTGGTATTGACTAGATGCACACAACTGTCGGTCAAAATATACAAACATGGAGACTGCCACATTTATCGGTGCTGGTGCTTTGCTGTTTCTATCAGAGTATATTTTTGTATCGTTCAGAAAAATGTTCAACCAAGTGGTCTATGAGTGCACGTATTCTTGATGTTAAGTGTCTGCTCGGCGGGTAGATTGCATTTAATGCGAAATTTTCGATTTTATAGTCTTCAAATAGTAGAACCAGCTCCCCGCTTTCTATAAATTCCTCAAGTATATAAATAGGTACTCGACCAATCCCAAATCCGTTTAACACCATACTCACGATTGCTGCGGGTGAATTTGATCTAAAAGTGCCTTTTATTGGCACAGCAAAAGTATTTCTTCCTTCATTAAATTTCCAATGTGTTGGGTCAACTGATGAGCTAAAAATCATGCAATCATGAGTTGAAAGCGCACGAGGGTGTTTCGGTACACCACGTTTTTTCAAGTATTCTGGAGACGCAAATACAACAACTCTCATATCTACCAATTTTCTAGCTATGAGATTTGAATCTTCCAGGTCACCAAAACGAATGGCTAAATCAAAGCCATCCTCTACGATAGAAATACGCTGATCGGATAATTGCAAATCAATAGATATACGACGATTTTTACTTTTAAACGTATCCAGCGCTTTCATAAGTTCTTTGCTTCCAAACGATGTGGGGGCAGCAATTCTTATGGGGCCTGCGAGTTCTGATTGTTTAGCCTGGATAACCCCCTCAAGCTCGTTAACCTGCTCGAGAATGTTAATACATCTTGCAAGATAAACAGTGCCGGTTTCGGTTAACGTTACACTTCTGGTAGTGCGATTTAATAATTGTGCACCAAGCCTTGTTTCAAGTTGGCCTATATATTTACTCGCAAGTTTGGTACTTATTCCCAGTACTTTTGCCCCGCCAGTAAAAGATTTTTGTTTGGCCACTGCAACAAATGTTTCCATTCCATCTAACGTGTCCATAGCACCCCAGTTATCTACAAATTGTACATAGTCATTCATTATAGAAGGTTATTATCAAAACTACGTTCTTAATTTAGTATTTGTTTTGTGAACTACACAATACTTTAAATAAATGAGGAATTTAATATGTCTAACGCAATCAAAATTTATAGTTTTCCATTATCTGGGCACTCGCATCGAGTTGTTTTATTTGCAAGTATTGCAGGAATAGCCAATGAAGTTATCAATCTAGATCTTGCGAATGGTGAGCATAAAAAAGAAACCTATCTGGCTATAAACCCAGCAGGGCAAGTTCCCGCAATCGTAGACGGTGAGAATGCCATTTCAGACTCAAACGCTATTTTGGTATACCTTGCTCGGAAATATGCACCTAGCTTTTTGCCTGATGATTTGCTGAGTGAAGTAGAAATCCAAAAGTACCTATCATTGGCGGCAGGTGAAATTGCATTTGGTCCCGCAGCAGCAAGACTCATTAATGTTTTCAATACTGGTCTTGATCCAGAGTTTGCTCGTCAAACTTCTAGCAAAGTGTTAACTAAACTGAATGCGGCTCTGAAGGATAAAGACTACCTAGTTGGTAACAGTCCAACGATTGCTGACATTGCGATTTATAGTTATGTTGCGCATGCTCCAGAAGGCGGTATTTCTTTAGAAGAATACCCAAATGTGCGGCATTTATTAAGCAACATCGAATCACTCAGTGGTTTTGTGCCAATGCAATCGACTAAGGTGGGCTTGGTTAAGTAATTGCTCAGCGTTACTACTACTTGAGGCTAATTGTAATGGTCATTTCACCTACCTTTAGTTTATGCCTTTGAATGTATATTCCCAAAGCTTGGCTGTGCGCCCCTGAATCCTTAGGATGCACAGCCAAGTCAAAGAATAATTCAAACCGTAGAGGTTAGATTGAAAAATATAATTAGAATATTTGATCATTCTTTGTGTGGGCATTCACAAAAAATAGAAACGTTTTTAAGAATTATTAAGGTTGCATATCAATTTGTAGAAATTGATTTTAATCAACCCCAGCGAGATTTAACAAAATATATAAAGCGCAACCTAGCTTTACAAATTCCATTTATAGTTGACGGCGATACTATTATCTACGATTCAAATACAGTACTAGTCTATCTGGCACGAAAGTATGCACCCTCATATATTCCGAACAATCCTATTTTCGAGGCTCGTGTTCAAAAATTTCTACCCTTTGCATCGAGTGTTGCTGCGCTTGAGCTTACTTCAGCAACGTTGAGGCGCAAGTATGATTCCAGCGTTAATTTTTTTCTAACTAAAGCTATTCTTACCAAAGCGTTTAGAAATTTGAAAATCCATATTTCTGGAAAAATTTCATGGTGAACAACACACCATCTATTGCTGATATTGCTGCTTATAGCGTTGTAGCATGTGCACCAGAAGCAGACATAGAACTAAGCAAATGTAACAGCATTCTGAAATTCATACATAATGTTGAAATGCTTAAAGGCCTCAAAGAAATTAAGCAAGTGCCTAGCTATAATCTAATGAATAGCTAGATCGTCAATAATGGAAAATATCAGAACTGGAATGCAACAAATCAAGAAAAAACGTGACGGATTTGTTGGGTTGGTAAATAAAAATTCACAAGGGTTTGAGCAAATACGTCTTAAATTCGCATGCGCAAAGTTTATTAACAACAGTATTTTGGAACTATCAACAGGTGAAAAAAATGTCAGTAGTCCAGTATAAAAAGAACGTTTTGATGTTACTTGCAGATGGTTTTGAACTCATAGAAACGTCATGTTTCACGGATGTTTTAGCTTGGGCAAACTTTCAGGATCACGTCGATATCAAACTTATTTCGGCTTCAATTGGAAACTCAGTCAAAGCGGCTTTTGGCGGTTTTACTGTAGCCCCTGAAGCGCAAATTAAAGACATAAATTTGGATAGTTTCGATGGGTTGGCTATACCAGGTGGAATGGAATGGGCAGGATTTTTTGATGATGCTATGTCTGATGAGTTTAAAATCATAATTGAACACTTTGTCTCAAATAACAAACCGATTTCAGCTGTTTGTGTTGCATCATTAAGTCTTGCAAATGCAGGGGCACTGTTGAATAAAAAAGCAACTGTATACCACTCAAAAAATGGCAAGCATAAAGCAACCTTAGAACGATTCGGAGCCATATTTTTTGATAGGCCTGTTGTTAAAGACCGCAATATAACAACCTCTTCGGGCCCAGGGACAGCAATAGAAGTAGCCCTTTCATTGTTATCAGATTTAACAGATTTAGAAACTGCTGAGAAAACTCGACATACGATGAGAATTCCTAAGCCAAGTGTTAGTTGGTATGAACAACAAGTTTAATCGGATTCATTTTCAATAGTTTGGAACATTTTAATACCTACGTAAGTAGCGTTTTAGGTTTAGTTGCCTCGCTCTCTAATTGCGGTGTACTGAGTCCAAATTATTGAATATCACTCTTAATTGGGAAATTGGTGTACGTTATTGGAACCGCAATATAAATGTTAAACTCAACCATGCACACGCAATCCTATGATTTTTTTGTGTAAAATTTTAGAATTACCGAACATTTAGATCTTTGGACTAAAGTATGTTCAAGCGATATTCAATTCGTTCATTTACCTTAACCTCAATATTTTTCATTCCATTAGCGATTGCACAAAATATAATTGAAGATTGTGTCATGCAACATTATGTAAATGCTGACGCAAGTCTGACATTAGCTGATGTCAGGAAACGTTGTAATGTTGAAAACGTTACTGAAGAAGATGTGGAAATTGCAAAGCTTAGTATTACTCCCAACAATGACACCGCACCTGGTGCAATATCCAGACGTATCATTAAAGAAAGGCAAACTGAGTTTAAGCCTTATGTTCTTACAGCACACAAAATTAATTATATCCTGCCAGTGATGACCA
>Ga0209712_10005397_pt1 | contig 10008 bp, 6 predicted proteins | sample ArcOceMetagenome_FD_187443 | JGI IMG/M metagenome (GOLD analysis project Ga0209712, IMG submission 187443) | Marine eukaryotic phytoplankton communities from Arctic Ocean - Arctic Ocean - Greenland ARC118M Metagenome (SPAdes) (version 2) | ecosystem: Environmental > Aquatic > Marine > Oceanic... | reverse complement strand
TATCCCCTTATTTGGACTGTCTCCAAAATTAGGACCCATTGGTAATTGGGGTCTAGAAATCGAAAAAAACGCCATCAAAGTGGACACCTTGGATTATCAAACAAACATTCCTGGCATTTTTGCGATTGGAGATGTCAACACCTATCCGGGGAAATTAAAGCTGATTCTTTGTGGATTTCATGAAGCAACGCTGATGTGTCAAGCTGCCTATAAAATCATCAACCCGGGGAAGAAATACGTTTTAAAATACACCACCGTAAGCGGTATTGACGGATTTGACGGCAGCAGAAAAGAAGCCCCAAAAGCAGTTGTCAAAGCACTTGCATAACTAATTAGAAAAACTCAATTTAGGATGTCAAACATTTATAACGAACTACAAAAACGAATCTTGATTTTAGATGGAGCCATGGGAACCATGCTTCAAGACTATGATTTTTCTGAAGAAGATTATAGAGGCGAGCGTTTTAAAGATTACCCGTCATCCTTAAAAGGAAACAACGATTTGTTAAGTTTGACGCAACCTGATGCTATTGCCGAAATTCATCATAAATATTTTGAAGCAGGCGCCGATATCGTCGAGACCAATACCTTTTCAGGAACCTCCATTGCGATGGCAGATTACAACATGGAAAATTTGGTTTATGAGTTAAATTATGAATCCGCCAAAATAGCCAAACGCGTTGCAGATACATTCACCAAATCCGAACCCCACAAACCACGGTTTGTTGCAGGAAGTATAGGACCCACAAATAAAACAGCCAGCTTATCCCCAGATGTGAACAGACCGGAATACCGTGCCATTACGTTTGATGAATTACGCATTTCGTATAAACTTCAAGTCGAAGCACTCATGGATGGTGGAGTCGATTTACTGTTGGTAGAAACCATCTTCGACACCTTAAATGCCAAGGCAGCCTTGTTCGCTATCGAAGAGGTGAAAGAAGAACGCAACACAGACATTCCGATCATGGTATCGGGAACCATTACGGACGCTTCGGGACGCACGCTTTCAGGGCAAACGGTCGAAGCTTTTTTGACTTCCATTTCACACATTCCACTACTCAGTGTTGGATTTAATTGTGCTTTGGGAGCCGATCAATTGCGTCCGTATTTACAACGCCTTTCCAACGAAACCAGCTTTTATACTTCGGCACATCCCAATGCAGGATTGCCAAATGCTTTTGGAGAATATGAGGAGACTCCAGAAGAGATGACTGCCTTTATTGAGGCCTATTTTAAAGACGATTTAATCAATGTGATTGGCGGTTGCTGTGGCACCAATCCAGCGCATATCAAGTCAATTTTTGAAGCGTCTCAAAACTACAAACCCCGCCAATTAAAAAACAACTAGTTATGGAGAGTGACTGTCAAAAATACCTAACCCTTTCTGGACTCGAGCCTTTAGTCGTCACTCCAGAATCTAATTTTGTAAACGTTGGTGAACGTACCAACGTGACAGGATCAAGAAAATTTTTGAGGTTAATCAAAGAAGAAAAATACGAAGAAGCCTTATCCGTTGCTAGAGATCAAGTGGACGGTGGTGCGCAAATCATTGACGTCAATATGGACGAAGGGATGTTGGACGGCGTCTATGCCATGACCACCTTTCTGAATCTCATCGCTTCTGAACCTGATATTTCCAGAGTACCTGTTATGATCGACAGTTCTAAATGGGAAATCATCGAAGCCGGTCTGAAAGTCGTGCAGGGAAAATGTGTTGTCAATTCCATCAGTCTTAAAGAAGGCGAACAAGAATTTATCCGTCAAGCCAAATTAGTCAAACGCTATGGCGCTGCCGTGATTGTGATGGCTTTTGATGAAACAGGGCAAGCAGATACCTACCAACGCCGCATCGATATTTGCAAGCGTTCGTATGATATTTTAGTGGAGGTCGTCAAATTTGCACCCCAAGACATCATTTTTGATCCCAATATATTTCCTGTGGCCACGGGAATGGACGAACACCGAAAAAATGCGTTAGACTTTTTTCAAGCCACCAAATGGATCCGTACCAACTTACCCTATGCCAATGTTTCTGGAGGGGTGAGTAATGTGTCATTTTCATTTCGTGGGAATAATATTGTCAGAGAAGCCATCAACTCAGCTTTCCTCTACCACGCAATCAAAAACGGCATGAACATAGGCATTGTCAATCCAACGATGTTGGAGATTTACGATGAAATTCCTAAAGATTTATTGGCGTGTGTAGAAGATGTTTTGTTCGATCGAAAAGACGATGCTACCGAACGCCTTTTGGACTTGGCAGAAACTTTAAAAGGACAAAAACACGATGTTGAGGTCGCTGTTTTAGAATGGCGAAATAAACCCTTACAAGAGCGCATCACTCACGGTTTAGTGAAAGGAATCGATGCCTTTATTGTGGAAGATGTAGAAGAAGCGCGCGTATTAGCTCAAAAACCCATTGAGGTTATTGAAGGCAATTTAATGATTGGGATGAATGTGGTCGGGGATCTATTCGGCAGTGGTAAAATGTTTTTACCACAAGTGGTCAAATCCGCCCGTGTGATGAAGCGCGCCGTGGCGCATTTACAACCCTTTATTGAGGCCGAGAAAGACGGAAAAATTGAATTTGCTGGTAAAATTTTAATGGCAACCGTCAAGGGCGATGTGCATGATATTGGAAAAAATATTGTGAGTGTTGTTTTGGGCTGTAATAATTATGAGATTGTAGATTTAGGGGTGATGGTGCCGCCCGAAAAAATCATAGAAACCGCCATCAAAGAGCAAGTCGATATTATTGGGCTCAGCGGGCTTATTACGCCCTCTTTAGACGAGATGGTCTATGTGTCCAAAGAAATGGAAAAACAGGGGTTCAAAATCCCTCTAATGATTGGAGGGGCGACGACTTCCAAAGCGCATTCTGCGGTGAAGATTGCGCCCCACTATAGCAACACAGTCATTCATGTCAACGATGCCTCCAGAGCTGTGACCGTGGTAGGAGATTTACTCAAAAAAGACAACCAACAACATCTTAGCGATTTAAGAACGTCTTACGATGTATTTAGAGAGCAGTTTTTAAGCAGAACCAAACAAAAGGAATACATTTCTATAGAGGAAGCCCGTTCCAAAAAGTATAAAATTAACTGGGATCAAACGAGCATTGTGAAACCCAAAAAACTAGGGATTCAAGTGATTCAAGAGTTTGACATCACAAAACTTGAAGAATTCATCGATTGGAGTCCATTTTTCAGAAGTTGGGATCTTCATGGAAAATACCCCAACATATTAACAGATGAGGTCGTGGGCGAGCAAGCCACTGAATTGTTTAAAGATGCGCAAGAACTGTTGCAACGCGTTTTTTCAGAGAAATTATTGGGAGCCAAAGCCATTTTTGGATTGTTTCCAGCCAATACGATCAATGAGGATGACATCGAAATTTATGACGAACACGGAACCACACAACACACCTTTTTAACCCTTCGACAGCAACTCAAAAAACGAGCGGAAGTGCCAAACATTGCACTGTCCGATTTCATTGCCCCAAAGTCAACTGGGCAAACGGATTATATGGGCTGTTTTTGTGTGAGTACAGGGTTTGGAACCAAAGCACTTGCCGAAGCATTTGAAGCAGATCATGACGATTATAATTCTATTATGATCAAAGCGTTGGCGGATCGATTGGCAGAAGCTTTTGCGGAATATTTACACAAAGATATACGTGTGAATCATTGGGGCTATGCCGCCGATGAAGCCCTATCCAATACCGATTTAATCAAAGAAACGTACAAAGGGATTCGTCCTGCGCCCGGTTATCCCGCCTGTCCAGATCATTTGGAGAAACAAACCATCTGGAAACTTTTGGAGGTTGAACAACAAATAGGAGTGGAGCTCACCGAAAGTTTAGCCATGTGGCCAGCCGCTAGTGTGAGTGGGTATTATTTTGGAAACCCTGAAGCCAAGTATTTTGGTTTGGGAAAAATTACAGAAGATCAATTGATTGATTATTCAAAACGAAGAGAGATTAGTATCGAAGATGCTCAAAAATGGTTAAACCCAAATTTAGCAAACTAAACAGCCAATTATGAAAGTTACAGACCATTTAAAAAACGCCAACGGAAAGACCTTGTTTTCATTTGAAATTATTCCCCCTAAAAAAGGGAAAAATATTCAGGAGTTGTATAATAACATCGATCCATTGATGGAATTCAATCCGCCTTTTATTGACGTCACCACGTCAAGAGAGGAGTATATCTACATAGAAAAAAAGGGCTTATTTGATCGAAAAATCACCAGAATGCGCCCCGGAACTTTGGGGATTTGTGCGGCTATTAAACACAAATACGAAGTCGATACCATTCCGCACGTACTTTGCGGCGGATTCACCAAAGAAGAAACAGAGTATCTGTTGGTCGATTGTCATTATTTAGGGATCAATAATGTGATGGCGCTTCGAGGCGATACGATGCCACATCAAAAATATTTTGAACCCACCAAAGGCGGACACAATTATGCAACAGATTTGGTGCAGCAAATACATAAATTAAACCAAGGACAGTATTTACACGATGTTGAAGAAGTTGACAACAAACCTGATTTTTGCATTGGTGTTGCGGGCTATCCCGAAAAACACATTGAGTCGCCGTCCTTGCATTCGGATTTGTTGCGCTTAAAAGAAAAAGTGGATGCAGGTGCAGATTATGTGGTGACTCAAATGTTTTTTGACAACCAACGGTATTTTGAATTTGTAAAAATGGCGAGAGAAATGGGGATTACTGTTCCCATCATCCCAGGGATTAAGCCCTTGGCTATTGAAAAACATTTGCAATTATTGCCACAAGTGTTTAAAATAGACTTGCCAGAAGCGCTCATCAAAGAAGTCAATAAATGTGACTCAAACGCACAAATACGACAAGTAGGTGTGGAGTGGGCCATTCAGCAGTCCAAAGAATTGCTGGACTTTGGCGTGCCGGTATTGCATTATTATTCGATGGGAAAAAGTGATAATATCAAAGCCATTGCTTCCCAGTTGTTTTAAGTGACTCGATTTGTCAGTTCGAGTGTTTTTTGTTTGCAAAAAATGTATCGAGAACAGATCAATTAGCCCACACTACAAAACAAAAAAATCCTATGAAATTGACTTCACAGGATTTTTTTAATAGTGTATTAAAGAAGTACTTACTCTTTAATAATTTTTACAGTTTTACTTTTGTTATCAGCCTTGATTTGTAACATGTACATTCCAGGGTTTAAAGCACTAAGATCTAATTTATTATTGTTTATTAAACTAGCGTTAGATTTCAACACTAATTGACCTAATTGGTTAAACACTTCAACGCTGTCAAATCCTACAGGACTGTTAATAGTGATCACATCCTTTACAGGGTTTGGTGATACGCTTAAAGCCTCAATTGTAAATCCATCTACTCCTAGTGGGTCACCAGCTGTTGTAAAACTCCAAATATCCGAATCAGTTTGTCCGTTAATATTTATAGCAGTAGCTTTCCAGTAATAAGTTGTGTTTGCTTGCCATCCAGCATCGACTGTAGTTCCCCATAATGATCCGTTGTTTGACGCAGAACCATCGTAGTTTGTATCGGTCAAAACAGGATCGCTAAGGTCAGCATTTAGGCTGTAAGTAGCGTCAAATGAAGTTGCTAAATCACCAGTTGTTGCTGAAGTAAATCCAACTTCTACCCATTTGTAAACAGTTCCATCTCCAGCGGTATATGCATTAATAGTAACATCTGCAGCTGCATTAGCTGGATTTGGAGTCGTTACTGCATCTGGAGCTGATCCAGCTGGTTGTTGTACAACAATATCGTCAATTATATAATAATATGCGTAGTCTCCAGCATATCTAAATCTTACATGAGAAGTAGCGGAAGTTCCAACAATAGCCGTAATGTCAATAGTTTGTGGGTCATATTCAAGCCCAGTAACAGTAGCGTCATATGTTAATACATTTGTCCAAGTTGATCCGCCATCTGCAGATACTTCAACAAAAGCTTCACCGCCATACCCAGCGGTAAACCACTGGTTGAAAGTTAAAATAACCGTACTTAATCCAGTACAGTCAAAAGCAGGAGATGTAAACGCTGAATTTGCAGCACCACCGGCACTGCCATAGGCATCACTATTAAAAATAGCATAGTTTCCTGACATACCACAGCTTGCAGTATAAAGGTAGGTGTTTGGTTCAGTGGTAGCATAATAAGCGTCTCCGCCAGTATCAAGTGTCCATAGTAAACTCGCATCTCCCATTGGTTGGAGGTTTTCATTGCCCCAAGTTGTTGGTAAAGTGAAATTGGAACCTTCAAAGTTTTCACTTAAGATTACTTGAGCATTTGTCATAAAACTAACCATTAAAATGGCTATTAAAGTAATTTTTTTCATAATATTTTGTTTATTGGTTAATATGTAAACTTAAACAAAATAATCAAATAATCCAAATACACTATTGCATTAACGCTATCATTTTGAGGTTTCTATTAAACAAACTGGGGTTTTGACGTAATAATATAGTTTTATTAATCGAAAATGAAGATTCAATACGGTGCATTTCGCAGTTTCAATTATTTAACGTATTTCTAAGAAACAATACGTTTTATATGTGTAATTTTGAATTTCAATGAAGACTGTTTGAAGAAAATTGAAACCATAAAAAAACCAATCACTTATGAGATGGAACTTTTCGAAAAGAAATTTCGATTGTCCATGTCCAGTCGGGTGGCACTTCTGAACCGTATTACGCATTACATTGTCAACCGCAAGGGAAAACAAATGCGTCCTATGTTTGTGTTTTTGACTGCCAAAATGATTTCCAATGGGGAAGTGAGTGAGCGCACCTACAGAGGAGCATCTGTCCTTGAATTGATTCACACCGCTACTTTGGTGCATGACGATGTGGTGGATGAAAGTGACCGTCGTCGAGGTTTTTTCTCCATAAATGCGCTTTGGAAAAATAAGATTGCCGTTTTAGTGGGCGATTTTTTATTGTCAAAAGGCCTTTTGCTGTGCATTGATAACAACGATTTTGATCTCTTAAAAATAATCTCAGTAGCCGTTCGTGAAATGAGCGAAGGCGAGTTGTTGCAAATCGAAAAAGCCAGAAATTTAGATATTACTGAAGCCATCTATTACGAAATCATTCGTCAAAAAACAGCCACGCTTATTGCCGCCTGTTGTAGTTTGGGTGCCGCCTCCGTGAAGCCCCTTTCTGAAGAAGTGGAAACGATGCGTAAATTTGGAGAACTCATTGGAATGGCGTTTCAAATAAAAGATGACTTGTTTGATTATGGTACCCAGCAAATTGGGAAACCTACGGGAATTGATATCAAAGAACAGAAAATGACGCTTCCACTCATCTATGTGTTGAACCACTGTTCTAAAAAAGAAAAAAGTTGGCTGATTAACTCTGTTAAAAATCACAACAAAGACTCCAAACGTGTGAAGGAAGTGATTGCTTTTGTAAAAGACAATGGCGGTTTGGACTATGCGGTGTCAAAGATGAATGCATTTCAAGAACAGGCTTTAAAATTACTCGAACCGTTCCCAGAATCGCCTTACAAAAAATCTCTGATTTTGATGGTGAACTACGTCATTGAAAGAAATAAATAAGGCAACTAAAGCCCTAGATATTCTACCGCTGTACTTCCAAATTCATAGCCATAAGCCCTCCATGAACTGTTTTCGCTTTCATACTTCCAAACAACATCTCCGTTAGGTGTGACTTCCCACATTCCAAAATCACCTTCACAAATGAGGGTGTTTCCATTAGCCAATCGGTCCGCTCCCGAAATTTTGCCAAAGTATAGTTCTTCATCCGTAAAACTCCACACGGTTGTGGGTTCATTGTTGGTGTTAGGGAGCAATGAATAAGGTTCAGGAAGCCTCATTTCATAAACGGTAGATTGTTGCAATCCGTCAGGTCCAGAATTACCATAAATCAACATATTGCCTGCTCCAGGCACTCCATTTTTTAATAAATTAGGAAAGTGGTTGTTGTAAAACGTTCGTGCTCCAGATGAATTATTATAGGCCATAGGGTTTCCAAAACGGTACAGTAAATCGCCACCTTTATTGTAACTTCCACCGGAGTTACTGCTTGCTTCACTAATTGTGGTGCTGTGGTCGATAGCCCACACCTCATTAAAGTAGTTGACACTTATATAGACAATATCTTTGGTAGCGTCGTAACTGAGGCCATTGGCATGCATAAAATCGCCGTTAGGGTTTATGTTGTAGTTGATATTGATGCGTTGTGGGTTGTCTGATATTGCGCCGTAATTAGGGGCATTGGAATCATGTTCTTGAATAATGTGATCCCAGCTATGCCATTCCCATTCCACTTGATTGGTATTGGGATTGACTTCGATTAATGTTTCTGCATAAACGTTTAAAGTAAAATCGACTCCAGCAGCTTGTACTTCAGCAGCATCAATTTCCTCCCAAACTAAAAAAATCACATTTCCATTTGGCAACATTTCAACGTCATGGTGTCCGATGTCGTTTCCGTTGACGTAATTGTAACTCCAAGCTTCGGTTCCGGCTTCATCAAAAATTTTGACGATGCCTCCATAGCCTCCAAAACTAATACTAGGGTCTGATCGTTTAAACATTCCAATGCTTTTTCCATCGGGTAACAGTTCAAAGTCATTTCCAAGATTTGTTTCAAAGTTCCATTCATAAAGCGTATTCCCTTGTTTGTCTACTAAAAGGGATGTTGTACTTGCGCTTTTAACAAGTAAACTTAGATGGTCATGAATTTTTTCAGAATCATATACTAGAACGTTATCTGTTAAAATAACTTCGGGTTCAGGGGGCGTAATTTCTGTGTCGTCTTTACAGCTAAAACTCAAGAATATAAACAGGAAAGTAATTGTAAGGTAATATCTCATGATTCAAAAATAAACAAAAAAATGTGTAATGTATCTAACTTAAATCTTGTATTTTTATGAGCCCGAAAAAAATCTTTTAAAAAAGTATTTAATTTGATATCAAAAGCCACCATAGATCAAGTATTTGACACTGCCCGTGTAGAGGAAGTGATCGGCGATTTTGTGCAATTAAAAAAATCGGGGAGTAACTTTAAAGGTTTAAGTCCTTTTAGTGAAGAACGCACCCCAAGTTTTATGGTGTCTCCTGTAAAACAAATTTGGAAAGATTTTTCAACAGGAAAAGGAGGGACTTCCGTTTCATTTTTAATGGAACATGAGCATTTTACGTATCCAGAAGCCATCAAATATTTAGCGCGAAAATATAACATTGAAATTGAGGAAACCGTACAGTCGGACTCCGATAAAGAAGCTGCTGGGGAACGCGAAAGTATGTATTTGGTGAGTGAGTATGCAAGAACCTATTTTCATAATACACTGCTTAAAACCGATGCTGGAAAAGCGATTGGCCTTAGTTATTTTAAGGAACGTGGATTTACCGAAGAGACGATCAAAGATTTTCAGTTGGGGTATTCCACCGATGCTTGGAGTGGATTGACAGATGCAGCACTTAAAAAAGGCTACCAGCTAAAATATTTAGAAAGTACGGGTCTTTCGATTGTGAAGGAAACCAAACAGTTTGACCGGTTCAAAGGACGGGTCATGTTTCCCATTCATAGCATGTCGGGACGGGTGCTTGGATTTGGTGGAAGAATTTTAGCTAAAAACGAAAAAGCAGCCAAATATCTCAACTCTCCAGAGAGTGATATTTATCATAAAAGTAAAGTCTTATATGGAATTTACTATGCCAAACAAACAATTGCCAAAGAAGATAATTGTTATTTGGTAGAAGGCTATACCGATGTGATTCAATTTCATCAAAAAGGGATTAAAAATGTGGTGTCCTCTTCAGGGACTGCTTTGACGCCTGATCAGATTCGGTTGATCAATCGCTTGACAAAAAACATTACAGTCTTGTTTGATGGCGATCCCGCAGGAATAAGAGCCGCACTTCGTGGGATCGATTTGATTTTGGAGCAAGGCATGAATGTCAAAATTTGCACCTTTCCAGAAGGTGAAGATCCGGACAGTTTTGCAAAACAAAATACGCTTG
>Ga0209712_10005395_pt1 | contig 10011 bp, 9 predicted proteins | sample ArcOceMetagenome_FD_187443 | JGI IMG/M metagenome (GOLD analysis project Ga0209712, IMG submission 187443) | Marine eukaryotic phytoplankton communities from Arctic Ocean - Arctic Ocean - Greenland ARC118M Metagenome (SPAdes) (version 2) | ecosystem: Environmental > Aquatic > Marine > Oceanic... | reverse complement strand
GAAGCTAGTGCCATCGAGAAAACTCATTTGATTTATGGATCACGCGGAAAGGATGATATCCTTGGGAAAGAGATGCTTGATAACTGGTCAGCAACTCACGCAGATAAACTTTCTGTAACACATGTCCTTTCTAACGAGGAAAGCGAAGTATCTGGTGACTTCAGAAAGGGATTCATCAACCGCGAAATGATTGAAGAATTGGCGCCACCTCCGAGTGCTGGAAAGGATGTTCTTTTTTTTGTATGTGGCCCGCCAGTCATGTATGATATCTTCTGTGGACCTCGTGGCGAGGAGGAAATCACTGGAATTTTGGGTGAACTTGGATACACCAAGGATCAAGTCGTTAAGTTTTGAATTGGTAGGAGAAGGAAAGCATCGAATGTAATTAAGTGCAAATATGTAAATGACAATTTCTATTATTTCTGCTGAATTGTAGTAGACTACTACACGTATAAAATTTGAATTAGGAACTGCTATTCCCTATTGCAATGATAACCAACGAGATAAATATTCTGGTTTCATCAGCTGCTTTTACTACTTATTATTCTCTAGAACAGAATGATGTTCCAATTCTGCATTCTGAATTCGTTTCACAAATAAAAAAAAAAAATAAGATTTCAAATTGGGCGCGCCTCTGTTTGTGATGGATGGTGACGTGTTTTCAGCCTCGTATGTAACATCATAAGAAGCGTCGTTTTACGAGATGTTTCGAAGCACAACCTACCACATCACTCACTCACCATTCTGCTGCTTACATGCTTGGCTGTTGGTCGCGAGTGTCTCTTCACCAACTCTCGAGGCGCACGATTCCCCCTTCACATTAATTTCTCCAAATGCGCGGTACGAGTAGATCCCTTGCACTTATTCTTGCGTCGGCAGGAGTGAGATGTACTTTTGGTTTCCAATCACTGCGGAACAAGGTATCTCTAGTACAAAAGCCAGAATTCACATGCCACAGTACCAAGCTTTGTGCCAAGTTCAAGCTTGATAATGGAATGGACGACGAAGATGATCGAGGATCAAACAAAATTCCATCTTCATTGAGAAATATAGACTTGACAGAAGAAGACTTTGAAAACGTTGAACGCACCAATGCGCCTTCTACTACATTTGGCGCTGAAGGTGTTCCATTGGAACAAAGGCCAGCAAATGAATATCTCGACCTCATCTCGGCTCCTTTTTTTGATTGGGGAAATAGGCCAGGCGGGGATACATCACTAGTGATTAGGCTTGGAGCCCTATACGCAGTTACTTTTGCAGCTGTATGTTGGCCGATTAGTGGGGCTACATTCACTATGGACGGCTATCTCTCTCACAAAATTCTATCAAGTACTGTCGGGGCACTGGGATTTATTTTAGTTTTCTGCGTAAGATTGTATTCGGGTTGGGGGTACATTGGTGATCGCCTCACCAGCAAAGGGATCGAATTTGAAGAGACAGGATGGTAAGTGATGACATTTGAAAACTACAAGCGACATGTTTGCGATGCGGGCGTCCACCATCTGCTATTATTTAATACCTATACACTGACTATAATGACGCAATCCTCAAGGTTCGATGGTGATGTAGAAATGAAATCAGAAGCAGAAGTTGCGCGTGATTTGTTGTTGTTTAGGCAAGACGTGAAACCGGTTGTAGAACGGATGAAAAAGTTTTCTCTTATTGTAGGCGGTGCATTTATTGCATCTTGCGTCGGTCTTAACGTCGTGTTCCAAGCTAAGCCACTTTTCAATGAGTATGATGCTGGCATGTTAGAGAGATTGGTTTACGATGATAAAATGGCGAATGTCGCTGCTGAACAAAGTGGCGGCATCCCGACTTATTGCAATTCGCGCTACTATCAAGCTGTTGCTAATGGTGGGCAGGGATGTAAGTGAGAATAAAGAAACAAAAAGATTCTCTTCAAAAGAAGCTACTGTTGTATTTTTTTGCTATCGTTATCAAATAAGTTATTTTATATTTTTACGGTAAAAGAGCGTTACGCAGAACGCAGCAGTATAACAACACCAACACACAACACACAACAAGTAAAAACTATTAAACATTAAACATAGTTCTTGTAAGTCAACTTTGACTGCGAACAATGACTTGCAACCACAAACACCCCAGATTCTTAGAAGCTTCTCTCTATGCATGCGTTATATCATTTTGCTTTGTATTCAACCTTTACTTGTTGGTTCCAAAACAAGTAACAAATCTACCGAGGTCAGATGTCAGACAGATCAAATGGCGGATCTTTTCTGTCGTGCTAACCATCATGTTAGCAATCGCCACATACCCATATTTATTCTGTGAAAATGAAGCAATATTTTGGAGTTCAGGATTTGATGCGATCAAGAATATGCTAGGGTGGAGATCCATTGACAGAGCAACGTTCGTCCCATTGCTACATGTAGTAATTCTTTACTTCGGTTCTTTTGTCACGTCCATTATGCAACACAGGCTCGTGTACATGATAAAGAGAGATTCACACGAAAACTATCCGGAGGAAAACTTCTTCAGATTCATAAGTAGGCGTGTCATCTATACGAACAAACAACGCTTCTCCAACAGATGGCAAGCAAGTAGGGACTTCGTCGTTGCTCCTTTGGCAGAGGAAATCATATTTCGTGCATGTATAATTCCTCCATTTCTACTTAGCGGAAAGATAAGCGTCGTGGCAATATGCTGGCTCGCTCCCCTCTTTTTTGGTGTTGCACATGCTCATCATGCGGTGACAAAAATCAGAAATGGAGCACCGCTGAAGGCAGTTTTGTTCAGCACTCTATTCCAACTTTTGTACACGACACTTTTTGGAGCTTACGAAAGTTACTGTTTTATCAAGATTGGATCATTACCGGCATTAGTGATGGTTCACTCTTTTTGCAACTTTATGGGCTTACCCGATGTATCTGTATTGTTCGGCACCATTAAGGGAAATGGGAACGAAAGGGTAATGAAATCTGTGAAGATATACAGGTTTCTGTCAGGAATAGCATACGTTTTTGGCATCGTATTCTTTTGGCTTTGCTTTGGCAATAAGACAATTAGCCTATTTCCTAAGGGTTATTTGCTACATCAAAGATTAGTGATAAATACCTAGAAAGAATTAAAGAAGGCTGCAGCTGCACTATTTCAAATCATCTTATTCGTTATCATGTTCTCTGGAGAAAGAATATGAATCCAGACTGCAAGTTGCAAAATGTTACCTTAAACGCTGTCTGTATTATCGACGGAATCACGCAACGCTGCTATCACCTCTTATATTGGGGTATTGATGTCATCGTAAGAAACAGTTTGTGTTTTAGACTAATAGATCGTCACTCGAGCCTATACACGCATCACAAAAGCTGTAATAGTCCATTGTCGTCAACAACTCTTTCACCTTTTCCATCGTTTGGGTTTCTTCCCAGATGCACTCCTTAGCTCGATTCCGAGGGAGATTAGAGTCTCGGTGGGCATAATCAGACTGAATTCTCTTCAACTGAAGTTTTGGTGTGATGTAGTTCATATAATCTGTGAATTGTAGCTCGTAGGCATAACATTTCACGCTCATATTCTCGACAGTCAAAAGAGTATTATTAAATCTGTTCATTGCCGACAAGCAAGATTTTGTTTCTGCCAATAGATCAATACTCGAGCAGTTGAATTGTCGACCCGAATTGTTGCATTGAGACATCAAATGATCAATGGGATCTCGGCAAGGGACATGCAGTTCAATTGGAATATTAACAAAAGATTCAGTAAGGTTTTGCCAAAATCCCCATGGGCGTTCTTCGCTGATGTAATCACAGTCGTGATAACCAATTTCGGTGCTAATTATTGCTGGTACTCTTCCCCTGTTGTATTTTTTCACCTTTCGTCTTCGGTGGCTACGATGGTCCGTTTCGTTTCCTTTCTGAATAAGCCTACGTGTTGTGGAATTATCAGTTTCCAATGACAACAACTTCTCTTTCGGCGTAAAATTTCTACGACGGTTGTTCTTGTGTAGGTAACTATGTTCCGCAAAAGTAAACGAATCCTCCACTTGGTGCCAATCAGTGCTACTATTAACACGCTTGTTTACGAGAAATGCGTCATATGACCAACCCTGTTCGTGGTTTGGAAGTGAAAAGAACGTTCTTGTCAGATGAATGTAATGTCAACAATTAAAGAAGGTTGTGATGCAGGCATGAAGAACGTCCGCCGTTTGTTGTTCTTGCTAGTACACTTACCTTGTGGCCACAAACGCGCTCGTAGTTTAACGCCAGCTCGCCATTCAATGTAGTGCCTCCTGTCTTCATAAAATGTAAATGACCAAAGATATGAGGCTCCCTGTGAAAACCATCAGCATTACGAGTATTGCTGAAGTGTTTCTTGAGATTGCCCCCGTTGTTGTATAGTAAATGATTGTTATTTGTCACAGACCACGACGAAAGGAGAATCATGATGTGGTGTACATTGTAGATTGTTAATACTACTATTAACAGGAAGAAGTTTAAAAGCCTCCAACCCTCGAGAACAATTCTCATGTTGTCCTAAGTATTTTGGAACTGTTTATATGTACAGTCTTGTATTTTGGAACTGTTTATATGTACAGTCTTGGTGCAACAGTGCATGCGTAATTCAACAATTCAAGCACTTGTCATTGCAGTATTGCAAGCTTGCAGCACTCAAACTATCTACTGTTAGATAGGGTTGACTGGGATGTCTTTTTAACCGTTGCTATTCCAAAATATTAAAAGTCGTCAAAATATGTATTTTGCTATTGCCGGCTCTAATTTCGCTTGTATCTCTCTTCTATCCAATGTCAAATAATGGCGCCCACTACTTGTACTACTCAACCCTTTTTGCTTTTCATATCTTTTGTTTTTCAATCAAACAGCATGGAGCATGAATGGAATGAACCTGCAAAATAGGTTTGCTGGTTCTCCATCCAACAGGAAACTAAGTGGGCACACCGGTAGGACCTCAAGCACAACTTCAAGCATGTTCTTTCCTTGCAGCATCCTGCAGCAATAGCTCTGTATCGAATTCTCCCGTAGGAAGCTGAACATATCTCACTGCACTACCTCTTATGAAGCAATTCTTTAGCGGCAATAGTTGAGGTTTTTTTTTGTTTCACATTCAGCTGGTTGATTACCAGGAGGGAGAAATATTTCATGGTAGTGTACTTTGTAATTAGAATGACACTGTGTTTGATTGTGTCAGAATGAAGGTAGTGTTGGGGGGACATCTACCGGTAGAATTCCACGGTGGAATGGGATGGAAACTCTACCTTGCGGAACCAGTATTTCTTGCATTCCAATCCACCCAAACTCCATCTCCCTCGCTTCGTTGGACTGAGAGTTCTGCGTTTTCGAGAGCACCTCCATCCTAGCGTGTTTTATTTATGCATACCCTACCAACTTCGAAACTCTTTGTCTCAACAATCCTCAAGGCGATATGGCATGGCACTACACGTCCTTCAGTATAATTTACATTTTTTCGGATGAAAAGCACCTTCTTTCGACAATTCAAATGAATTGCTACCATCTCACTCAAAAATGAACCTAATCCGAACATGTAACCTTCCATCACTTTAAACCGTTTTTTTATTTGGGAATATTCTGCCATTGGGTTATCTGGTGAATATAGAAATGCTGTCGATCTGGTATGTTCCTCGGATTTTTCTAGAATGTAATCATGGAATGTCTATAGCATTGCTCGAATATGTTATGGTTGGCTTTTTACATGGGGAAATCTAACATATGAGCGCGAGGTCGCTGCTTCTTCCACCGTTTCCTTCGTCCATTCATACGACTGACGGCATTAAACTGCCCACTAAGTAAATTCTATATCTGTTCGCTCTTGAGTTGCCAACGTAGATTGTTGTGCAGGGCAAACGTATCATCGCCACAGATGTGGAAGTAATTTAAATGATTGCGATAGTGCTCGTAAGCATACAACCACAGGCGTGGACCCTTTGCCACACGTTATCATATGATTCTGTGCCTGGGAAATTCAATTATAGCTAAAAGGCTCGGATAGGTACATTAGATGCAACAATGAAGCCATCGCATTGCCTCTCCCACGCGCACGTGTAAACAATTATCCGAAAGGACGTTTTGTGGACTTTTGGATCATGATAGATGTTGCTGCTGCTATCGTTTGTTGTCGGCAGTAGTCTGATTACTAAGCAATTGCTGATGTAGTTCTTCTTATTTTAAGATCCCATTTCGAACATTCTGGCGACTGCATGTGATATCTCATCAATGGACTGTTTTATTGCACGCATGAGTTTTCTACCAAGAGCACGTTTCGAACTGACGAGGCTTCTCGAAGATGGATCGAAACGAATCGAATTTGGAAAGGGATCGTCACGAATCTCCCCTCTGTCGCAGCTGCGTCAACGAGAGGGAATGTCGATAATACTGCTTTATAAAATAATTTGTGCGTGAAGAAACAATCTGTTGTCTCAAACCGCAAGCATCAAATTTGAATTTAATGCGCAAATGGACATCCTTCAGACCGCCACCGATGCCCGAGATCTTTATGTTGTCGGACCGAACTCGTTTCATTCGAGAGCCCAAACTCTGCAACCGACAGATATCAGTATTATTCTTGAAGTCGTAAAAACACTTTAGGCCCTCCTGTCATTGGTTTGGAAGTCTACGGCACGCACTTCGGACTGAAGAGATGCAAATACAAACATGTCACAGTATAATCGACACTTGCGGGCGTGCTTGAAACTGTTATCAGCTCAACCTTTCTCATGCCGACATTGTGAAGTTGACAAATTTGAAAAACAGGAGTAAACTTGAGAAAGACTGACTTACTTCCTCGTGGCACTGAGCAAGAGGAAGGGCACAGGGCAAACATTGAATGCGTTCATTATCGTAAATTCGTTTTGTACTGATATCCTTATCATTTCCTCTATCTCGACATAGTCTGAGCCCTTTCGTCGTAACGAACCAGCAATTTTCTACCGTCCAACTCTGCGCCGTTCAACCTATTGATTGCGGCTTCTGCGTCATTAGGATTGAAGAATGTTACGATTCCAAACCCCTTCTGTTTTCCATCATGCCCAACGATTACCTCAGCTCTATTCACGCTACCTACGGAAGCGAATAAGTCCTTCAGGCTTTTCCAAGTTGTCGCATAGCCAAGGTTTCCAACAAATACCTGGTTATTGCCAACAGGAGGGTCTGGTCTTTTGCCACCGTTCGAGTTTCCTGTGTTAGTCTTCTCTCGATCCTCTCGAACAGTCATGGGCCTTCCTTTCAACACGGAATCGTGCAATTGGCGAACAGCACGTTGAGCGTCTTTTGGCTGTTGGTAAGAAACAAGTCCGCATCCTTTCGAGCGCCCATCGGGATGTTCCAGGATTTTGGCATTTTCCACGTTTCCTGCCTTCCTCATATGGTCTTTCAAGTCCTGCCAACTGGTCTCAAATGCTAGATTTCCAACAAATACAGATAGATCAGGTCGGGCAGTACTGTGGTGAACCTTTTGCTCATCACGATCCTCGCTAATAAAGATAGTTCTACCGTCAAGTTCAGATTCAGCCAACTCGCGTACTGACCTTTGAGCATCTCTGGCATCTTGAAAAACAACAATTCCGCACCCCTTGGACCTTCCGTCGCTTCCCTGAATAATGGTAGCCTTATCGACATTCCCGACTTTCCTCATGTGATCTTTAAGGTTTTGCCAAGATGTTTTGTAAGACAGGTTGCCAACAAAGATGCTGCAGTTGCCGCGGGCGGGTTGATGCCCAGGCTCTGCCCTTTGCTGGCGATAAATTTCTTTCTCGACGTGCCCTTTTGTAGGTTTGGGGCTCTGGGATATTCCCCTTTTCGCAGCCATCTTAGCATCGCGCTTTGCTTTATTAGATCCAGTAGCCTTTTGCGCAGTGGTAGGTTTTGATTTCTGCTGATTCTCCTTTGACTTGATGGGCGTACGCTTCTTCGCCGCTTTTGCCTTTTCCTCATTCTTCTTTTCGGAGCGGCGTTGCTTAATAATGTCATCAAGCGAAAGACTAAGGTTTGCGGATGGGTTGGGGTCTGACATGGTGGCAGTGATGGGGATAGTATGTTCAATATGCGTTTCCTGTATCTACGAGTTACGAGAGTAAGTAATGCGGTACCGGTACTGGTACTACATACCTTGACCTGCTGCCTGCTGCTGTGCCTTTCTTGCCGAGTTCCTTGCACTTCTTTTGCAATCTTGCAAGCCAGTACAGACTACAGAAGACCACCTTGCATTTTAAAAGGCCTAAAAGAATAAAACCGATAAATAACGGACTAACAAGAAAGAAGGCGAGTTTTCTATTCCTTCCTGACAGTTCTCTCACCCCAATACAAACTGCAACCATTCACAGACATTCAAAACCATGGGTATTTACATTGATGCCAAATATGAAAGAAGCTTGGTGACACACTTCTTTACTTTACAATGCATTTTTTATACCATCTTCAACTTCCTTCGAGCGTTTCTCAATGGCCGATAATAACTTGCTACACATCTCCTTCACTTCTTCAGACATGTCGATTTCTACTTGACCAGCACCTAGAATAGGATTATATATTGCATGCGCTGCCAACAGCAACCAATCTTTCTGCCGCTCTACTTGGCCTCCTAAATCAGCATTGGTCCAATCTTTTTCTGCGCCAGAAAGATTCAACGGAGGGTACATCACACAACCTAAATCTGTTGCACCGTCACCTAACTTCCGACAAGTCTCGTGAAGATTACTGATCCATTGCAGTATAAGCACTTTTCGCACAGCGTTCGCATTTTTATCTTCGGAGTGTGCGGTTTCTTTGTCTAAATTTGCAACAGCCTCTCCAGCGCATTCGCATGCTTTCAAGGTGAGACTAATGATTCCTCGTGAACATTTGATCAAGGCTAAAGACGCTGTTACAATTGAAATTTCTTTGGTAGAATATTGCTCTCCAGTGCCCATGTTGTCACAAAAACGATCCCACGTGTCCTCGTCCGACTTTTCTTCTTCGCTAGTCTGAGCATCCTCTTCGGCGGCGGGACCAAGCTCGATCAATGCATCAAATTCTTCCATAGTCTCATTGCAATCTTTTACCCATGTAAACAATTCTCTTCGCATGCATGCCCGATTACCCTTTGGTATCTTTTCGAGGACTTCATCACATGCTTGCCACACCGCGCCTGTAAGCTGTGCACCAACATTTCCATCAAGCGCTTTCAAGGATACGAATGATTCCACTAGACTAGTAACACTGTTCACAATTCCTCGGGATTTTTGTTTTATAAAGCTCCTAGTAGGACGGGCGCAACCACAAGTGGGCTGATGCACTAAGAATGCAGCTGTCGAAATGAGTTCACAGCCCTGCCTCAATTCCGTCGAATATTTAGATCCATCCTCGATGCTTATCTTACCCATGAGTGTGTATTTCGTCGAAATAGCTTTGATGAGTTCAGCGCCATCGTTGATCATTTTGTATGCACCTTCAACGTCGGCTGGAATATCTCGCCAGTGACCCAAGGGTATGCCAGGATTAGTTGAAGTGACAACACTCTTGCCCCTCTCGTCGAGATCTTTGAGAGCAGCTGCCAGGCGTTTCAGTGCTGTGATGGTATCATTATTCAGATTGCGATTCTCTACCTTTGCCTTGTTTTTGTTTGACTTTTTGTTGCTCGGCATAATGCAGATTTTCCTCGAAGGATACAAATGTGTTTTTGATATGCCGATGCTGCAGACCTTGTGTGGTGACGGTACTACTACTACTGTTTGTTGAATCTATATACCCCTGTGGTGTTCTTCCTTACATTCATTTGTGGATTGTGGCGCGAGATGGATAGAAAAATGAGTGGTCGACATGTGAACCACCACACAAATACGAGCGCCTGGAAGAGATAGGCCTTTTGGTTGAGTTTCGTTAAGAAACGCACGAAGACTTCAAGCCAAGCTCTTTCGTCGCTAGCTACCAACATAATACAAGGCTACTCGTAAAGGCATACAACACAACGAATTAAACAAAGCTGCTCTTCTTTCTTTGCTTGCAAAAAACCTCGAACCTCATTGCACTTCCTACTCAA
>Ga0209712_10005394_pt1 | contig 10012 bp, 4 predicted proteins | sample ArcOceMetagenome_FD_187443 | JGI IMG/M metagenome (GOLD analysis project Ga0209712, IMG submission 187443) | Marine eukaryotic phytoplankton communities from Arctic Ocean - Arctic Ocean - Greenland ARC118M Metagenome (SPAdes) (version 2) | ecosystem: Environmental > Aquatic > Marine > Oceanic... | reverse complement strand
GCTGTGGCGGCGGCGGGGATTTTGGCGCTACGGCCACGACTGCGACTGCGACTGCGACTGCAGCTGCGGCTTCGGCTGCAGCTGCGGCTTCGGATGATTTTGATGTACCTGATCCCAAGACTAGGTATTTTGAAAAAGGGTATGATCCTAATTTACCCCATATTAGGGAGAGATTCACGTTCATGCCCGAATTGGAGATTGATGGTAGTCCTAAAGTTGAATTAATCGTCGGGAGGCGATTGATGGATGATGGAAAGGACAAAGAAGATAATACCGATTCTGGTTCTGGTCCCGACGATTCTGATGAAGGGTCAGGGGGAGGACACCAAAACAAGGACAAGGACAAGGACAAGGACAAGGACAAGGACAAGGTGGAGAAACACCATGCTGAATATGAGTATTTGATCAAATACAGGGGTGTGTCTTATCTTCACCTCGAATGGAAAACGGCAAGTGATCTTGAGAGTATGAACAAATCCGCCAAGAACTTGTATAGAAGATACGTCAAAAAGTTGAAGACTGGCCAGGATGAAGACCTTGAAGACCCTGATGTTGATGCTTCTTATATTCAACCTCAGGGGATTGTTGATGAAGATGAGCACGAGATTATTGTGGAACTTGACGGTGCAGAACTGGACGAGTGGGAAAAACAAAAGCTAAAAGAGTCCGAAGAGGAATCAGATGAAGAGGAGGAAGAATCTTCGGAGCCGAATGGATCTGGTCCCGGCACTGCTTCGGACGTTGTCATGGAAGATGTCGAAAAATCATCAGGTAAGAATGCAATGATTAAATGATATGATGAATACACGTACCGTTTGCCATTTTGTATTTAATTTTATGAAAATCACCATGGACTGACTCATTGACTTTAAACTTAATTTATTCCGTCACAGATGTCTCTATGAATGAAGAAATTGGGGAACCAGGAACTTTGAATAAAGAGCAAATTATGAAAATTTTGAGGAAAGAGGGGCCATATTATCCCGTTGTCGAGGGGTCTGACAATGCATACCGTGACGGATACGTGACAGAACCACCAAAGAAGGCAAGAGCGTCGTATTTGTTTTTCCAAGGTGTATATCGCTCAATTTATCAAAAGAGAAATAAAGGTGCTAGTGTCGGTCAAGTCATGACATTGTTGGGGGACACGTGGCGCAATTTAAGTGACGAGCAACAGTTACCGTTCATCGAACTTGCTAAAGAAGAAGTTGTTGAATATGAGAAACAAAAAGTGCTGCTGGAGAAGGCTCAGCGGCCAAATGGATTGTGGCAGCCTATTCGTCGTTGCCGCATGGTGTTGGACAGGTTGAGCAAAGACAGTTTTGCTGATATTTTTTTGGAACCTGTTGATTTGAATGAATTCACAGACTATGGCGAATATGTTGATTCCCCTATGGATATGGCCACTGTAAGGAAGAAGCTTGCGACTAAGAAATATCAAGGCCCCGAAAACTTCGCTCGTGACATGAGAAAGGTGAGTGCATTCAACATTATATAACATATGTTTTCTGACTTATGAAGCACGAAACTCATTCAAAACCGTCACAAAAGATTTGGAACAATTGCAAAATATATAATCAGCATGGCAGCGCCATATGGAACGTAGCTGATTACATGTCGAAGCAATTCGAACGCCTGTACTCTGCCTGGGTCTTAACTTTCCGCGATAGGTATCTTAGGTGGGCAAATCCGATTGCAAGACCATGGGAACCTACCTGTCGTGTTTGTAACGGGAAGTGCAAATCACCGGACGAAAAAATGGTGCTTTGTGACCATTGCGACTCACACAATGCCATGTCTTGCTTAAAACTGAAAACAGTACCACAGGGAGCTTGGCATTGTCCCGGATGCGCCAAAAAGATCAAGAAAGATCCAGGCGCTAGATTGCTTTCGGCTGCTGCTGAACATGCAGCCAAGAAACGCGCCGAACTCGGCGATATCCCAACCAAGAAAATTACCGAAATGAAGTATCTGGTTAAGTGGGCCGGTCTTGGTTATGAGCATTGTACCTGGGAAACGCAAGAGGATATCAATGACGATGCTCTCATTGCAGAGTATAAAAGAGAGAATAACATGATCCCTGACGAACCCGATGTTCCGCTCAAAGATGTTATCTCGGTGCTGAATGATACCAAGCATCTCAAGGCTGATAACGCTGGAGGATTAGACGAGATGCCAGCCCTACGCAGCAGGCTTTATTCTCATTCGCGTGCATTTCAATTTTCCAAGTTTGCAATGGATTGCCCACCAAAGCTTTGTACCGAATGTGGTCCTACCACGAAAGAAAGTTCTGAGAAAGACATCAAAGCTATCCTTAGCACGCATCCGCCTAAAATGCCACCGCTGTTAGTTGGCGAATATGACGCAGTCGTCCCAATCACATCTCATGGGTTGCTTATGAACGTTGGTGAAATTAATGGAAGCGTAGCATTTTTGGGTTATAGATCATTTCCTGATGGCAAGAAGGGACCAGCTGAAATCCAGAACCTAATCCGAAACGTGGGTGATAAAATTATCTCTGTTGGTGGTGTTAGCACGGTAAGTTGTTTCTTCTTGAAATTGCTGTATGTCACAAATAATTTCACCGAGAAAGATCCTTATAAGTGCAATTTCTTTCTTTTTTGAAGGTTGATAAAACGTTTCAGGGTGTTATCCTGCTGCTGAAAGAGAGTGGCAAGAAGTCACACGCCCACATGAGGTTTCTTTCGAACAAGTATGCTAATTGTAAGGGAAAAATTACAAGCATGGGCACTGAAGGTCATTACTCTATGCATTCCGCAAAGCAGCAATTCCGAGAGGATAGACGGTATCTTCTAGTCAAAAGACAAATGGATCTTGACACAGAGGCTGCCCCTCTTGAAGAAGAAAATGGCGAAGAAAGTGATGGTAGCGCTGGAGACGAGTCAGGCGAAGAATCCGACGAAGGAAGTTTAGCATCATTTGACCAAGTTAGCGATGATGAAGACCTGGTCCTTCGCAATAGATCTAAGAATCTAGCAGCCAGAGAGTTACAGATAACTGCAAATCATCCTGTTATCCCTTCTTCTGAATCATCAGGAGTGATAGAGGAGGAGAAAAAACAGCAGTCAGCTTTAGCCTCCGAAGTTAAATCAGAGGACGAGAAGAAGCTTGATGCACCAAAAGAAATATCTTTAGAAAGTGACAAACCAAAAGAAATATCTTTAGAAAGTGACAAGAAAGCGGAAAAGACCACAACTTGTACACGTATTCATCAGGAAACTACTAGATCTTTGGCACTGCGGCTTCTAGATGTTGACCTAGGTTACAGCAGCGATGAAGGAGGGACTGAAGACTGTGCATATTTTATAGATGGTGTGGACAATACACTGACTACCAGCGAAGAAGCGACAAAATTAGCTTGCATCGACACTGTGGCTAAATCCGCCGAGGATGTTTCCAATAACAAGAATGGCAAAACTCTAGCTGCGAAGAAAAACGATTTTGATAGTTTGGGTCAAAGATCAAAGATCTTTGCTTCTATTGTCTTGTCTGACCAAAAGCCGGATATAGACGATTTCGATAATTACCCACATCTGTCGACAAAAAAGTTGAATGCCATCAAGGCAGAAGAAGAAGAGGCTGCAAGAGCTATTGACGAAGAGAGTGCTCAAGTCGAACAAGATGTTCCAGTTGTCAAGCTTTCCACCACCAAGGTCGAACAGCTGTCCACATCATCCAACGAGGTAATTCGTGTTTGGAAATCTGCAGAGGATGCAGCTGCTACTCTGCAAATTTCTTTGGATAACATTAAGATACTTTTGGCTGGTAATTACAGTGAAGACATTGGTGACGAAGTGGGTGGTTACAGGTGGCGTTATGCCGCGGAAGATGCGGAAGTCACTAAGATTCCAAAATCAATAAACGAAAATGATAAAGGAAAGAAAGCCTTTCTTGAATTCAGGGACAAGCTTTATGATCACGAGAAGCCGCACAGTTACAAGAATGACAACCGCTTGCGTGATTATCAAATTGATGGTGTGAATTGGCTTTCTAGCTGTTGGTACAAGAATCACTGTTGTATTTTGGCTGATGAGATGGGTTTGGGAAAAACTGTGCAGATCGTCTGTTATATTGAGCATTTGAATAGGGTGGAAAAAATTCAGAGGCCTTTCCTGGTCGTCGTTCCGTTGTCTACTGTTGAGCATTGGCGTCGCGAATTCGAAGGCTGGTCCGATTTAAAAACCTGTGTCTACCATGACAGACAACGCGTGTGGAGAGACGTGATGAGAGAGTACGAATGGTATTTTGCCGACCGCCCGCGAACACCCGACTTTTTGAAGTTTGATGTCCTTGTTACAACATATGACACTTTGATTGGAGATTTTGACGTCATCAGTCAAATCCCATGGAGAGTTACGGTAGTTGACGAAGCTCATCGTCTCAGAAACCAAAAGGGAAAGCTTCTTGAGTGCATGAAAGAAATTAGTGCGAGAGGTACTCTTCAACATGGATACCAGAGCCGTGTCCTCATGACAGGTACACCTCTACAGAATAATATACAGGAATTGTGGACTTTGTTGAACTTCATCGAACCGTACCAGTTTCCGAGTCTTGAAGAATTTGATGCTCATTATGGAAACATGGCTAGTCGCGAACAAGTCGAGAGATTGCAAAGCAAAATATCTCCCTATATGCTTCGTCGTGTGAAGGAGGACGTTGCTAAAGATATCCCTGCGAAGGAGGAGACTCTCATTGATGTCGAGCTCACAAGCATCCAAAAACAGTACTACAGAGCTATTTTTGAGCACAATCATTCATTCCTCAACATTGGAACCACCCGCAACACTGCCCCAAAGCTAATGAATATTCAAATGGAACTCAGGAAGTGCTGCAATCATCCTTTCCTACTTGATGGGATAGAACAGAGGGAAACCGAAAAACAGCATCTAGAACTCTTGCAGGCCGGAGCCTTGGATAACAAGAGTCCAGAGGAAATCCAACTAATGTTGAATGAACGGTGTTATATTGAATCGAGCGGTAAAATGGTGCTACTTGATAAGCTTTTACCAAAACTAAGAGAAGAGGGTCACAAGGTATTGATATTCAGCCAGATGGTGAAAATGCTGGATTTTCTTGCAGAATACTGCGAGTTTCGTAATTTTAAATTTGAGAGGCTAGGTAAGTGAATACGAACAAGTTCAGGATCCTCCTTTTACACATTTTGCTCAATATTGTTTTGATTGATAAACAATTCAGATGGTAGGGTTCGCGGTAACGAACGTCAGAAAGCAATTGATAGGTTTGAAACTGAAGAGGATAGCTTCCTATTCATGTTATCAACACGTGCTGGTGGAGTCGGTATCAACTTGACGGCTGCAGACACTTGTATCATTTTTGATTCCGATTGGAACCCCCAAAATGATGTCCAAGCGCAGGCAAGATGCCATCGAATCGGCCAAACAAAGCCCGTCAGAATTTATCGCCTGATTACCAGTCGCAGTTTCGAAACGGAAATGTTTGATAGAGCTAGTAAGAAGTTGGGATTGGAGCAAGCTGTACTTGGGACATTTGATGCTAACAACGACGACGGCAAACCCACGGCGCAGGAAATGGAACAATTACTTAAGAAGGGCGCCTACGCCTTGCTTGAAGATGATAATGATGAGATTACCAAATCATTCTGCGCAGATGATATTGAAAGCATTCTAGCGAAACGGACAAGGACCCGTATTGTGGAAGGGGCTAAGACTGCATCTTGGCTCAACAAGCAAGGAATGGTCACGAAGAGCAAGTTTACATCAGATAGTAAATCAGCTTCTCTGGACATGGACGATCCAAACTTCTGGGAGAAGGTGATGCCAAACTTTGTGACTCCTAGTATCATGATGGGAAAACTCGAAGAATTAGAGATGCACATAACTGGAGCTGGTCCCAAAAAGAAAAGAGGCCGGGGACGTAAGAAGAAAGTCATTGCACAAGAAGAAGAACCCATGAAAGAGACCAAGGACGAAGTTACAGATGAAGTAGAGAGTAGTAACAGTGTATTACCTAGTGAAGAAAATACGCAAGTTGAAGATGAGGGGGACAATGAAGTGGAAGTTGGAAAAGATGGAGAGGTCCATATATCGCGAACAAATCAAAAGAAGATCAACAAGTTTTTCCAAGATCTCAGAAGTATGATGGATGGTATCTACGAAGATATGGAGGATGACAATCTGCAACAAGAAGAGAAATTTATCTGCGAAAAAATGCTTCTCACGATTTCTTGCAAAGAAAAAGTTTTTAATGAAAGTCAACGCAGTCTTGCACGAAACATGCTCAAGCGTCTTGAAGGCGATAGACGTAGAAGGTGCCGAAATGAGACTTCATCAAGAAATTCGACAGTATCAAACGAACCTGGCACTCCTGAAGTCAACGAGAAGCTAATGATTAGAAGCACAAAGAAACGTAGAAAAAAACGCGCTAGAAATGGAGAAATTGACGAATCGCAAAATGAAAAGAAACGAAGCAGAAAATCGTTTGGAGAAAGCGCGAACGATAATGATTTTTTGGAACACTCTGATTCTGAAGGTGAATGGTCAGGTGTTGAAGATGACTTGTATAATAAGTCGAACACGAGACAAGGCATCAGCAGAAAGGAGGCCAGAAGACGGAGGGCCTGGGCTACTGGGAAGGACGCAGCTGCGGCCGCTGGGCAAACATGGCCATCATTTCCACGAGATAAGGTTTCTGCTGTCCTCGGCAGTCTCTTAGACAATGTAATCAAACACGATGAGGAAAAGAGTGGTGGCCTTTTTTCTCAGCCGGTCCCGAAGGATGATTTCCCTGAATATTATGAAATGATTAAAAAACCAATGGACTATAGCACCATGAAGAACAAACTTGCTCGAGAAGAGTATCGTTCAGCTCAGGCAATGCAGAAAGATTTTGTGCTTATCATGTCAAATTGCGTGCAATTCAATTCTGCTGACTCTGATATTGTGAAAGAGGCCAGAAAACAGGTCCTCTTGAGACCCTCTCTCCTCAGAAATGCTGCGTTGGAGCAAAAACTTTTTCTCGCTGAAGATGGTTCTGTGATAGATGTATACTCTGATGATGAAGGCAACGGGCAATCAAATGCAGAGAATGGAACCACCATTAAAAAGCGACGAGGAAGGAAACCTGGTCCTAAGAAGGAAGTAAAAAAGTTGGCTCGATGCAAGCAATGTGAATTTTGTTTAAGAGATGATTGTGGCGAATGCGTTCCTTGTAAAGACAAAAAGAAGTTTGGTGGTACTGGTATGTTAAAGCAATCATGTATCCATCGGAACTGCGTAAATCTTCAGGAAATCGTTGTGAAAAGGCGCGGACGTCCCCCAAAAGTAAATAAGGTTGAGGACTTTCAGAGCAGAGACGTCGATGACGAGAAACCTCGCATCAAAATTAACTTGAACGGTGCGGCGAAAGCAAACAATGGTTCTGACATGGATAGAATCCCAAAAAGAAGGAGAAAAGGGAAGATCGACGACAGTCCATTGCCAGCGAATGATTCCAATGAAGGAACCTTGCTGGACACCAAAACTTTGGAGAGTGATCGCATGGAATTAGACGGTTCGTACCAAAGTGCGAAACTCAATTTGACGGAAAGGGGACCATGGTCACTCCAAGCAGATTTGAAAGATCATTTTGAAGAAGTTGTCAAGACGATTGTCACCATAATGAGGAAGCTTGATACTTACGATCTATTCCAAGAAGCAGTTACTGAAAAAGAAGCCCCTGGTTATTTTGATGTTGTAAAATTCCCCATGGATTTTGGTACAATGATGAAGAAGCTGGAAAGTGGTCAATATGGACATGATATTGTCAAGGTGCACGACGATTTCTCACTCGTGATGGATAATTGTGCAAAGTACAATCAAGATAACGACGAGATCTTATCAGAAGCAGCACGCATACTTGGGCTCCTACCGGAGACATTCGCAAAAGCTTGCATTGCAATCAATAAGAAGTTTAATGCCTAGAAATGTCTTGATGCCATTTGGGTAAACACGCACTTTGAGACTAAATGTAAAATCAATATGGGGATTGATTGATTACTACACGTACTTTGTAGACGCTACCAATAACGATAGTTTTTTGTATTTCACTGTACATCCAGTAACATTTTGATAGTGAATTCCAATGTACATTTAACCCTTGGAGAAACTAGCAGCATTATGTTTGTAGTGCTCTTTCCTTAGTCTGTCCTTCTATCTGACATTTATTGAAGATAACTGATTTGCTTCAGGAACTCCATCAAAATTATCTCTGAAGAATATTCCCTTCTCAACTCGTTTCTCTCACTCAAGACAATTATCAACGATAATCTTTGCGGAGTCAGGAATAAAGCGGCATTACATGCTACAACTATAATGCGTGCTCTTGAGGGTTTGGATGCTTTTGGATTTGACATACATCTATTTTACAAAAATACGACCACAAATTGCATCCGTGTCACTTTGTGCTTTGTAGATGTCAACACGGTCATTTGTTGACAATGCTTTAGTTCCAGATATATGAATATGATGCTCAATAATATCTATTTCTTTCAAAATGGCAGTCGCAAATGATTTGACCAAGTAATCATCATTGACACATTCTACACACGCTCCGTCTATTGTTGCATCGCTCGGGATACATCTCAGCACGAGCTGCAGGAGAAAGAGTCTTTGCTCAGGCGACGATGAAAACAGTATTAGTTCGATTTTCTTCGTTTGTTGATTATATTGACAACGCACACAATTCGAATTCTGTGCAGAAACATTGCAGTTGATAGATTCAGCGATTTTCTCCCAATCACCTTGAATATCATTTGATGCTGAGTTTGATACGTCAATGGTACACACATATGGGACCCGATTTTCAAAGATGGCGGTGGCGGAACTATCAACGGATTCGTAGCTATTTCCAGAATGATCTCTCGGTTTCTTGAAGTCAATCGTTCTGCATATTTTCAAATTCTCTGCTTTCGAATTGCCGCGAAGTAACATATTTTCGTAGGGTATCGAAATGAAACCAAGGACGAGTCCTTTATTTCTCGCTTTTTCATTTTCTAGTTCAATAGCGTTGTCCCGATAAAAGGCAGTTAATGTCAATCGTAGGTCTCCATTGTCAGTGTCTTGCCATATTATATCTCCATCCAATGTATACGTAGGCATTTTGATATCAGACACAGAGAGCGACACCATCATAGTGAAACAATCGGCATTCCCGAAGATGGGCACTAACGAGCTTGATGTCAGCACCGACAACCCCCTTTGTTCTGACCGCGGTGAACACGATAGTTGGACATCGTACAGATTACTTTCAGAAATATCTTTCCCGTGATCGTGATTCTTCAACGATTTTGATGCCAGATCAACCTCTAAATGCATCTGTAAGGATAAACCATTTCCGTTTCCTACATCATTTAAAGGATTCATCGTGTATCGTATGCGAATCATTTCCAAACTGCGTTGGTTGCGGCCGCCTTCTAGCCCATCGATAGATATCTCCTTCAATACTCTTTGGCTCTGACAAACCAGTTGTTCTTTCATGTTTGCAATAGCACGTTGATTGCTTTGTAGAGCCAATTCATGCTGAAGCCGGGCAACTAAGCCGTTTCTCAACATTTTCTCCCACGTTTTTTCTTGCCTCGATTCTTGACCATTCTTCACAGTATGGTTTACATCTAGCGTTGACTGCTCTCTCAGCACTGATACTGATTCATTGTTACCCGCACCAATCTTTCTTTTTTTCCTTTGCTCCGACAATGACAATGGCTCGGAAGACAGCTGTATGTTTGCAACCCTTTCAGCATCCACGAAATGTGCAATATTATATGTTCCCTTATACATGGCACGGACCCCATCGACTAAAATACACTTTGAAAGGGTTTGTTGAAGGGCCAGCTTCTGTTCTGCCACATTCTCTACGTGTTCCCTTGCTGAATCCAAGACACCGCCCCCCAATGCCAATGATGGGGGAAGAAATAGAATCTGCTCGTAACCATTAGTGCCGTAAAAATCACCAATGATATAACCGGACGATGCCA
>Ga0209712_10005393_pt1 | contig 10012 bp, 4 predicted proteins | sample ArcOceMetagenome_FD_187443 | JGI IMG/M metagenome (GOLD analysis project Ga0209712, IMG submission 187443) | Marine eukaryotic phytoplankton communities from Arctic Ocean - Arctic Ocean - Greenland ARC118M Metagenome (SPAdes) (version 2) | ecosystem: Environmental > Aquatic > Marine > Oceanic... | reverse complement strand
AAATTTGTAAAACGTTTTTTGGACAAGAGTATAATATAGATTATTTCTTTAGAATACAATGGTTTAACAATCACACATTAACAGAAACCAACTTTATATCTGAAGATTTCCTACCACAACTAGGAGAAACTTGGTTTTGGGCGGACACGGTTAATCAACAGGGAATTTTAACACCCGATAATCCACTTGGTGTATTTGTATCACAACAACCTATAGCAACTAGTACTGCAACATCAACAGTTAGTGTAGATAATGTTACTTTTAGTACTGATTCCAGCCCAGGAGGTACAGGAGCAACATTTAGAGTATCAGTAGTTCAAAACAAAAGATATAAAGTATTTGTAATTAACAAAGGCCAGGGGTATAGTGTAGGAGAGAAATTAACATTTTCTGCCGCTACCTTACAAGCTGCTGGTTTTCCAAATATTACCCAAGATTTAATTGTAAATTTACAAACACGAGATGTGGCATATAATGTAACTAACAAAGTTAAGTACATTAAAATGAATAATGAGGATAATAATAGTGAACCAATACAACCCTTTATTACGGATAGTAATTATGTAATTTTTAACCTTACAGGAGCATCTGATTATTTAAATGCTTTAATTTCTGGATTTAACACCTTTTTTATAGCAAACACTTCCTTACAAACAGGTGGTGATAGTGACCCAACCAATGATTCTACCCTATTAATAATTAATCAAGAACCTTCATCGGATGCTGTTACTTCATATGATACTAATTTTTATAATTTAACTTTTAGTGCAAGTGGGGTATTTAGTTACTACGCTACACAATCAGGAGATGATCCAAATGTAGTACCATCAACAGGAATTACAGAATCAATTTCACAAGGTTATTTCCCTCCAGTCCCAACCTACCCTACAGAGTCATTCTTTAGAGGATGGGCTTCAGCAAGTTATTTTCAAACAGATGATAATGGGGATGTTTTTAAAGTAGGAACTTCACCAGGATTTAATACTGACGAATTTGGTAACTTCAATACGGGTTCAACAGAATTTGATGGCGATACACAAAATTTACCAAGTACAGTACCTTGGTTTATGAATGCAAAAGCAGAAACATATCAAGCATTAAGTGCTTCATCTTTAGTAACAGGTGGACCACCTTCAATAACAAAACTAGCCTTATATACAGGTGACATAACAGCATCCTCAGTCCCTATTGGTCCTGCTTATGAGATTTATACACCACCGGCATTAACTAATGCTAATGTTGTTATAACAACTATTAGTACCCCTCCAACAAATCTTTTAACTATAAATTGTCCTGGTTTAAGTAGTTTACCTACCTCACTTTCAGTGAGATCAATACCAATTGAATTTTCTCAAGGAGGTATGACGTGGTATTACGAGTTTAGAGACCCATCAAATTTTGACAACTATTTCCCAGGAGAAAATGGTGGGTGTCCATGGATTAATGTTACTTTTCCTAATGGAATGGCTCCTTTAGAAACTAGAGCTGGAACTTTTCCTAGCCCCGGTATTTGTACTATATCAATATTACCATCCCAAAATCTTAACCCTCCCTACATTAATGATTCAACAAGATCTGCAAAGCTCTTTATTATTAATGCTCAAAACCCATCAAATAGTTATTATTGTAATATAACACAAATAGAGTATGTAGATGAGAATGGTGGCGGTGGAGGATATGACCCCGGTGGTATACAATAACAATAATAAACAATAATAGTAAAGAATTAGTTTTAAAATATTTATAACAAAATAACATAGATGGCAGTAGCACCAACACCAGACATACAATATTACCTTAAAGAAACAACTAATCAAATATTGGTATCAGGTTCTTCCCCCATTAATGCTCAACTTAATGCTGTTAAGAACCCAACACCTATTTTTAACTCAAATTTAACCTCAAAAATATCATCATTAGGGGCTAATATTTCTTACGTAGTTCAAAATGGAGTTGAGTTTACTAACTTAGTATTAAACCAAAATCTTACATTTCCCACTAGTACCACTAATGCATCTACAACTGCAACCATAACAAAAAACGGTAGTATAAATGGTGTTGGGGCGGATTTATTCATAAAGTCATTAGGATCAACTATCAACCAGATTAAGGTTACAAATATAGGATCAGGATTTCAAGTAGGAGAAACAATAACACTTACACAATCAGAATTACTATCTGCGGGATTTACACTTACCCCAAGTGATATAGTTATTACTTTAACAGTAAATAATATAGAAAACTCCTCCACTATAATCCCTCTTACAAGTGATAATGAATTATGGGTATATAAAGGATATAGTAATATTGGTGGAGATGGAAATACATATAGATACAACCCACATTTACATAGACCTTATAAAGCTTATATTGTAACAGAAACAGGATCAGGTATCCCCTCCTCTCCTTTTACACCCACAGGAAATCCTATATTCTCAACTACTACTGGTAATGAAGTAAATATTATTAATCGTTATTTAGAAGGTTCATTAACTTCTTTAGGTAATGGAGTATTAAATGGTGTAACTCAAATTAATGAACAGGTAAGTGGATCTTTTCAGATCTTCCATGAAGAACTATTTCCACAAGCATGGGTATTTACAGATTATACAACAAACCCAGAACCTGCTGCATTTGGTGCCGGTTTTAGATTATTTCAAGAAAATGCAACAACTAGTGATACCTTAATTGAGTTCCTAACCCTCACAAACCCACCAACTAATGGGTTTGATATATCATACAATGCAAGTGCACCTTCAGCTACAAAAGTTTACGTAGGGGATTTAACATTTATTTATGATACGTTACTTACATTATCAGAATCAATTGATACTTTTGGTAAAAACCCAGGTAAAATACAAATAACACAAAATTCAGACCCAGATAATTTTTCTAAATGGGATATTACTGCTATAGATGCAAATACTTCTGGGAACTATTTAACAGTAGATGTAACCAATTACACTCAAGGTTCTGCATATAGTAGTTTACCTAATAATGAACCCATAACAGCAACCGTATCAGAGTATAGTAAAATTATATTTGATAACTTTAATCAGTCCCAATTTACCGTTCCAAACTTTCAACCTTCATCATGGGTAAACAACAACCTAAGAAATGGGCTTTATACTTATACAAGTAGTTTATTTTCTGAGGTTGGATCAGGACAACAAGAAGCCATAGGAACTACACAGTTTGGTTTATCTTGTGAGATAGGTCATTATTGTAGATATACAGCAACTTATGAAAATGCAAATGTTGGTTTTGACCCTGTAAGTATACAATTTTCAGGAAGTGATGTAGATGCAACACCCTTAACCTTTGACTTACCAAGTGGTTTTCAAACACTTTTTACAGCACAAGCGGGTACAATATCTGTAACAAACTTTGATTTTGGTGTAAATGCACCTAACGCTCTTCGTTCTGATAGTTCATACGCTTCTTCAAGATTAAATATTACTCTTGATTCGGTTAGTTCACGTGAAAATTGGACACCACCTTCATTATTTGCTACTAGATGGAGTGATGCTTATATTTCATATTCATCTTCTATTTCTTCAAGTTTAGATGGTCTGTATGTTTTTGGTCAATTACCTCAAAACGATGTACAAGTAACAGCATCTATGTTTTTACAAGCATGGACTGGAAGTGACGATGATGCTGGTGCAAAATACGGCACTGCTATATACGACACTGACGTATATGGAGAAGGTGAATCAGGCGATGGTCCAACTTGGCCTACCGCATCAATTCGATTCTATACGGGTAGTTTCCCAAACTCAATACCAACATCCTTGGATGCGTTTGTAACAGAATCCTTATATAAAAATACAAATATTCATGTTAATGGTTTAGCCGTTACTATGAGTTATTTAATACCTTCAGAATCAATTGGTATAAATGATTGTTTCTCTTTATCACTACAAGTATCATCAGGTTCGGCAAATTCCGCATCTGTAGAAAATTCATTAGTAGTAAACTATTATGAATTAGAATTTAATACTCCAGGTACAGGAGAAGAAGACAGTTTGGTTCCTACATTTATAGAAAACGCATTCTCAGGATCACAAGGATTTAGTAATGTATCAGATTGTCAACCTTTATATAATAATGTTATTGCCGAAAGAATAAATCCATACATTCAATTAGTCAATTACACAACAGATATATATACACCTTTAAACCAAATACAAATACGCTCTGGATCTGCTGCTAAATCAACAGTACCAGTTTCAAATTATACTCAATTAGCTTCTATCAACCCTAGATATGATGGTTCGGAATCTACAAGCCAACAATTAAACGTTTGGAGTATTGGAGATATAGGTACATATGGTAAAAAACCAACAGTAGAATTAAGGGATGCCTTTTTTGGATATTTTAATGATATAGATGATCCTTACCCAAACATTAATAATTTAACAAGAGTTAATTTAAGTTATTTAATTGATGAACAAGGTAATGCTTTACCTCCTACAATAGAGGACCAATTAAGTATTGATACTTTTACATCAGTATTCCCAGATACAACAGTAGCAAAATTAGCAGTAAAAGATGGTAAAAACGAATTTAAATCGTTATCAAAACCATCAAAAATAGAACGTTTAATGACGTATGTAACACCTATTATATACTCGCAAAATTCTAGTAACAACTATACAACAACTATCCCATTATCAGGTTCAGGATATATTTCAAGATATGACAATGATGATGGAGCATCAGTACCATTTGGTAGATTTACAGCAGATGGTGAAGCATTTGGTGGTGCTGGAACCCCAGAAACTCAAACAACTTCTTACACAATTGCTCCAACAAATACAACTAACCCTCAGGGTTCTACAAACCCTTGGTTCTCTGGTAGTAATACCTCTGCTTATTATGAGGCTGGAACTCTACCTTATCAATGGGGTACTGCTGGAGAAGATTTAGCTAACCAACAAATTATATCAATACAAACTTCATTTGTAACTACTTTTGTAAGTGAAACTGGCGGAGTAGGAGATGAGTTAAAATTTATACTTGAAATGAGTAACGGTACAATAGATAAAGAATTTAATTTAGAAGATATTAGCTGTAAGGTATACTCAGATGATGGTTCTTCAACTGAACTAGGAAGCGTTTTAGATTATGGTTGGTTTAATATATCTAATATAGAAGGTTATAATAATGTGTTAGTTCGAAATGATGCCTTTTACAATTTCTGGAGACTAAATAGATGGAGAACTTCAAGAGTACCTATTACAACCGCAGGTATAGTATGTACTGTAGATTGGGAAATGTATAACACCTTATTTGATAGAGGTTTAATGAGAGAAAGATCACCTAGAAATGGTTCAGGTGTAGTAGCTCTAGAATGGACAATAAAAGCCAATTCTGGTAAATATACGATTAAATCTGGTGATAACATTTCATTTAAATTTACCGGTAGTTTTCTTGATGCTAGAGGTGGTTTTCAACAAGGTTATTTCTTCCCTGATAATTTTACAGGAGCCCCATATACAACAGCAGCCCTAATAGGCCAAGGTGCGTATGATCATTTATTGGATGAAGCAAACACAGCACAAGCTCCATTTTGGGAATTTCCAACAGTGGGTAATGATTCAAATTATAATTCTTACCCAACTCCAAAACCTAAAAATATTCTAATAATGGAATCCCCAAATATGAACGAGGCTTATGGTACAGCATATCGTCAAGGTGATGTAAAATATTACCCTGGACCCTCAGATTACTTCCCTGGTAATGTAGAACCCGTAGGTACAAATTTTGATGAAATTGTAAATACTATAGAATTACAAGAAGGAGATGAAATTAGATTTGCAAATAATGAAAACTTTACATATGAAGTTTTAAATGTAGACTCACCACCAAACAATGTTGTAGGTGGTGCCGCTAGATTAAGAATAACATTAGACAGACCAGTAGATACAGCAGTAAATAAGGATTTCTTTTTAGTAAGAAGACCAACTGTTAGTTCAAATTCATTATATTTACAACATCCCTTCCCTTATAAAACATTGGCGAGTGCAAGTATAAGTCAAGCAATTTTAACATTTACAGGATCAGAAAACAAACCCGATTTTGCTAGAACAACTGAAAACGGGCTTATATTTGGAGGAACAGGAGAAGAAATGACAGGTTCTTGGAGTGCTTCGTTCAGTGACTTGGAGACCGCAACTACCCCTGGTATATTGTTCCCCGATTACCCAACTCAATATTTAATAGATAGCGCATCTATTATAGTAAATGATTTAATTACTAGAAGAATAATACAATCTTAATAAGAATACATATTTATAACATATAATAACAAACACAAATGGGATATTTAAATAATTCAGTAATAACAATTGATGCTATCTTAACAACAAAAGGTAGAGAATTGTTAGCAGCTAATGATGGTTCGTTTAGAATCACACAATTCGCACTAGCGGATGACGAAATTGATTATACACTCTATAATCCAACACACCCATCTGGTTCACAGTTTTATGGTGAGGCTATAGATGGAATGCCTTTATTAGAAGCATTTCCAGACGAGTCACAAATAATGAAATATAAGTTAGCAACGTTACCAAGAGGTACAGCTAAATTACCAATATTGAATGTTGGTTACGAAGCAGTAACACTTCAACAAGGTGCTTCGTTAGCAATTACACCACAAACCTTAAATTACTTAGGTAATGATCAAGTATTTGAAACATCAGGTTACAGTGTAACTATTTCTGATGTTAGATTATTAAATACATTCGATGCAACGGGTATTAATACGGCATCAGCTTCAACAGCAAATGTTAATTCAACAGTAACAATAGGAACAAATGTTTCATCTACAGTAACAGGTACACAAGTTACATTAAGAGCAACTACCGTAAATACATTATTCGGTAATAATAATTCTTTAGTAAGTACCTTAACATTTACAGGTTTAGATAGTGGAGCTAGAATTACTATTCCAATTACAATAACTAGATCAACAACATAATAAAAAACACATGGGATTTAAAAGATTAGAAGCGGACGATTTCGTAGTAAGTGCACAGGCACAAACCTCTACGTGTTGGACAGATAACTCACCAGCACTTACAGGATTTTATACTCAATCTAACCAAGTAAATGGTCAGTCAGGTAAATATTATACTACAGTATTTAATACTAACCCAACAGGTTCAAGTGCAAAAGCACAATTTGAAATCGCCTATGGTAACTCAACAGGTGGAGGTGCATTAGCATTTAATGAATCAGCAGCACCTGGTGTATCACCAGCATCTACAATTTATGGTCAATATAGAACATTAGTTTTAGAAGATGAAAATTCATCATTTATATTTGGTGGAGTTACTGGAAGTTCAATTTACGCTATAAGTGTAGAAAGAGCAGCTTATAAAGAATCATTATTTCCTGGGTCAATGAATTTAAAGTTAAGCTCAGTTAGTAATACCACTGGTATATTTCTAACTGATGATTCTAATATGGTACCTATACCAACATATTATGGTACAATGAGAGCATATCAAGTAATTAGTGGATCCGATGGTAAATCTTATGATTCAGGTTCAGGTGGAACAGGGTATACTGAAAATAATGGTTCATACGGTTTATTTCTACCCGATATTGGAACTATTTTATTAAATGCAGGTGCCTTAGATTTAACTTCGAATGAAGGAATTAGTTTAGGTACAGTTACATCCTCTAATACACCTGGTGCTAACCCACTTAAATTATTAACAGCATTTCAATCAGGTTCTGGATTTGCTTTAAACTCAGAAGAAACAATTACATCAGATTATGTATTTGTTAGGGCAAGAAACAGTGAATTTAACTATTCAGAAAACCCATCATATATTTCAGGTTCAACAGGTGAAGTAATTTATAATTATTTTATTAACAACCCACAAACATATATTACAACAATAGGTATGTACAATGATAGTAACGAATTATTAGCAGTAGCTAAACTATCAAAACCCCTAAACAAAGATTTCACTAAAGAAGCTCTTGTTAGAGTTAAACTAGATTTTTAAAAATGAATGGGCGCTTACAAAACATTAAATTCACAGGATATAATAATATCACCCTTAGAGGTTACTAAAGGATTCTCTTTCGAGGGTAATGCTTTAACTGCATCTGATGTTGGTATTGATCGTTTTTTAGGAGCAAAATTTCAAACTTCTAGTGCTACAGGATATATAACAGAATACTCACAATCTTCTATATATTATTCTGCTCAACAATTATACTACTCAAATTATATTTCAAGTAGTAATGGTGAAGTACAAATAGCAAACACACAGTCAATAAACCCAGATTTTACTACACAAGGTAGAATAGCATCAAACGCATTTGAAAATTTCACCCAAACGAACTTAAACCCAGAAAAATACTGGCCAACAAGTTCTTATGATGTAGCTGTATTAACTAGTTCTTTATATGGACAAGCCATATATGGAGAAGATGTTTATGGTGTTGCTACATTCGATCCTACAATAAGTGTATTATCTATACCAAAAGCACTATTCGGTGATTATATATTACCTAACTCTATTAAAATTATTACTACAAGTGGTAGTTATTTTGATGATGGGGAAGGTAGATTAATAAGATCCAATATAAACAATACTACTACAGTAGTAGGTAATGTTACATACGCACAAGGTATGATTGTTTTTACAGGAGGAACAAGAAAAACCGGTATAGGTGAATTAGGATATGGTGACGCGGAATATGGAGTTGGTATGTATGGGGGAAGAACAATAGGTAATAATGATGTTAAGAATTTTTATAACGACCTTAACATTACTTGTTCATTCTCATCTTCTTTCACTATTTATGAGACGCAATATAAATGTACTATTGAGGAAAACGATTTTAATTATTCACAAAATCCTACCACAATATCAGGTTCTAGCAATGACGGTACTGTTTATCCATATGCAACGGGGTCATATTTTTCCCCATATGTTACAACAGTAGGCTTATATAATAATAGCAATGAATTAGTGGCAGTTGGTAAAATGGCACAACCCACCCCAACATCAAGAACTACTGATACAACAATTTTAATAAACATTGATAGACAATAAACTTTTATATATTTATAACAAAATAAACACTTAGCACCGATGGCAGTACCAACAATACCAATTAGAACCTTATCCAATAACGGGATAGAAACGGGACAAACAATAGAAGCATTACAAATATCACAATCCGTTGATGCTTTTACAGGTCAAGACGCATACGCAATAACAATCTCAGGGTCTTTAGAAATAACAGGATCACTGTTAACTACAGGATCTGTTTTCTTTGTAAATCTAATAGACGTACCTGCAACAGCAAGTGGTAACTTAGGGGCCGTATTAATTGATGCCGAAGGTAGACTATACTCAGGATCCGCAGCCTCAGGTACACAAGGTGCTCAAGGTATAACAGGAACACAAGGTACTCAAGGTACAATTGGTGCAAAAGGACAAAAAGGTGAAACTGGTGCTCAAGGTATAATTGGTGGGTTAGGTTCTCAAGGTATACAAGGTACAAATGGTACTCAAGGTATACAAGGTATAAGTGGAACACAAGGTATTCAAGGTATTCAGGGAATACAAGGTATAAGTGGAACAAATGGTATTCAGGGTATAACAGGTACTCAAGGTACAGATGGTGCCCAAGGTACTCAAGGTACACAAGGTATAAATGGATCACAGGGTATTCAAGGTATAGCTGGTACTCAAGGTGTTCAAGGTATACAAGGAATTCAGGGAACAGATGGAACGGGTGCTGATGGTGCAAAAGGTGAAGTTGGAGCACAGGGTATAACAGGAACACAAGGTATAACAGGTACTCAAGGTACTCAAGGTATAAATGGTACTCAAGGTATAACAGGAACACAAGGTATACAGGGTATACAGGGTATTCAAGGTATTACAGGTACAAAAGGTGAAGTAGGAGTAGGTAGTCAAGGTATACAAGGTATAACAGGACAAAAAGGTGAAGTTGGAGCACAAGGTATTCA
>Ga0209712_10005392_pt1 | contig 10013 bp, 7 predicted proteins | sample ArcOceMetagenome_FD_187443 | JGI IMG/M metagenome (GOLD analysis project Ga0209712, IMG submission 187443) | Marine eukaryotic phytoplankton communities from Arctic Ocean - Arctic Ocean - Greenland ARC118M Metagenome (SPAdes) (version 2) | ecosystem: Environmental > Aquatic > Marine > Oceanic... | reverse complement strand
TCAAACGAAAGTACAAGGACGTCATCGTCAATGCCAATGTCAACGCCAAGCAGGATGCAATGAAACCGTCCTCTGGAAACCATATATCTGTCGCAGCTAGTAGTGCAACGCACAGCAATGATAATGTTTATGATAATGATAATGGTACAGGCGGTCACGGTCAGCAACCTCGGCCTCATGCTCGTGAAAATATTACGGATGAAACTACACGTGCACGTATGGATTCAAAGCCAAGTGCAAAGGGTAACGAAACGAATTCCTCTTCTGGGCAGAACGAAGAATTGCGTCGACTTGTCGAAAGAGGTACTGCTGCTCTGCAGCGGTCGCTGGACGTTGCTCACGGCCATGTGAATGTACATCAACACGGTCACGCTCACGCCCGCCATCCCCAAGGTGTAAATGCTGCTGCTGATATCAATCAACAACGGCAACCTGCACAAGGGCAAGGACAGGGACAAGCAGGCGCTGGAAATGATAGTAGCTCCACTCAAGGAGGACCAAGACTTGTATCTGATACCCTTGGCTCTTCCTCTCAAAATACTGGTAGCGGTACGGGGAGTGGAACAGGAAGCGGAAACGACACGTTCAAAAAAATGTCAGAGTCGAACTCTGCCGAGTCGAATTCTGGTGGTGACGGTGGCAACTCTGATACTTTTGGAAAGACAATGAACTCTAATTCTGGATATTCTAGTGATTCCAAGAATGCAAATTTGCATCAGCATCAGCACCCGCATCCTCACCCAACTCTTCATGACTCGAACTATAACATTGATCCTACTAACCCAGAGGGGGACAAGGCCAAGTCATCTGATAATCACACCGAGTGCTCTACGCAGGTACGCCTCGCAATTAAAAAGAGGAAGAGAATGGACAAACGGAGAGAATACGAAGAAGACGTACAAGAAGAAGACGTACAACGCCAACTTCAAAGTTCAAGCGAAAGCAGCTTGGAACAGATATTCGATCCTGGGGAATATGTTTCAATGGAAGACTCGCTATCATTTACAAACACTGCAAGGTGCGTTATATTAATATGACCATGTTGATTATTTTTCTTAACCTCGCCACAAACAGGGCACATGATGATTTGCTCACTATAAATTCCATGTCACTATAGGCTCATTGTTCAAGCAGAACCTCCATTTCTTGCGGTGCACATCAACGCTGCCTTTTCGCGATTGACTGATATTCACAACAGTACTGTCATTGGAATTCCCGTGTCCAAGATCGTTGCATTGACAGAGCAGCTTCAATCCATCCCAAGTCCACATGAATCAAGCACACCATCATCGACGAGAGAACCCAACGCACAATATCCTGGTTCTCCAGGAAATACCACAGTTCGATTCAAAGATGTAGATCCTCTGGACCAGCATGACTATGACATGGAAGGGAAAGAGTTGGCAGCCAACAACCTCAGTTCTTACGAGAATGCAGCCGCTGCAGGTATAAGAGTTGCAAATACCGAGGAAACAGATATTTCCATCGAGCGCCTCATTGCTTCCAGCGGTTTCGGCCAATGTCATAAAGTACAGACTCTCGACGTCCGGGTGCTTACTTCTTCATCTGATAATGGCAGCAATAATGACAGCAACAACAGCAGCTTATCCAGCAAAGATCCTCCAAATAATCCTACCGTCTGCTTGATGAGTGTTTGCCCAATTATGAACAGCTCCTTTCAACATTCGCAGTTACCGAAACATCAACATGCCACGAGCCCCTCCAACAACAACTCACACTCGCCAAAGAGAAGGAAACACGCCCACACTCATTTCCGGCGTTATCATAAACCGTCACATTTTGTTGTCCAGTTGTTTCCATTGGAAGAAGAGCAGCAGGTAGTAGTTGATCCTGGAAAGGTTCCAGTGAATGTAGACGTTGATGAATCCGCTTCCAATGGCTCAAGAAGAGACGGTACTACTGGCAACGGCGAATCGTCAGGGGATTCTACTACCTCCAAAGCTCTGGCGGCCTGTGGTTGAAGCGCCTGGTTGAAGCGCCGATGACAACAGTATACTGAGTTTCTATGGAATGCAATGGCATGGCATCGCAGAAAAGACTGGTTCTCTGCTATTTGAATATGACAGTTTTTTATAAATACATATATATATATAAAGTAACGTTACTTTTTGAAATTTGTTCCACGAAGAAGAAAAAGTGATATTATCTAATATTGAATATTGTAGTAACTTCACCGAGAGGGAGAAGATCTCCACTCTAGATAGATTGTCCATTTCTCATTCTCGAATCTTCTTTCCATATTTGCTTTGACGGCAAGTACACGTAGTTTGAAGTTGATCTAATGTGATTGCTCTCATTTCAGCTGGTATGAAGGTGATACGAGTAGGCACATTTGGAGATATCTTCTGACGAGGGATTGGTTCTCCGATTGTGACGGTTTCGATTGGATCTCCATATTTGTCATTCTTCTTGTTACAAGAGCATCAGCGAGGGTTGTCCATTTCTACATGTTTCCATATAGAAGGTGCAGCAAGAATGGGTCGACGTCCAGTTGTATTGCACGGAGCCAAGAGCCAAGTCAAACGTGACAAGAATCTTGATTCGCCTTTTATAAGGGTGGGAGGGGGCGGGTTGTATTGGTAGCCACCGATGTTGCAGGTAGAGGACTTGATATACCAAATGTCAAGCATGTCATCAAATATGATATTCCGACAAGGATTATCGATACTTACTGCCATAGTATTGGTAGAACTGCTCGTGCAGGTGCAAAAGGTTTTACTACCAAACGAAGATGAAGGAATCATGGCTCCTCGCAAAGCATACCTCGAGAGCGTCGGTGCTGCAGTACCAGATAAACTGGCTAGACATCCAGCAGCTGCTTCGGCTGTAGGTAGAAGCATAATCCACAATTAATATCTATCCTTGCAACTGTATATGTATATCACTACTCCATCCTTGGCGTGGTGCTAACCACTTTGTTATGTAACAATCCAAAGTAGTTCAATTCAGGGATCCTGGTTACACGAAACAACCAATGTCCAACTCATCACCCAGTACTAGTTTCTTCAACTTTACATTGAAAGGCCGATGTAACGCATCTATCTCACTCCCGAACTCCTTATCTACCTTCAGATTGTAGTGGATTGCATGTTTGATGTCCTTAGACTGCTCTCGAAACTCAAAGGCCTGCAACCCTACAAAGTCTGAGACATTCTTCAGATCTATTGTGCCATCTGTATTTACTCTCATACTTTCGGAAAAGAGGACCAGCAAGAACTTGTATTTGCGTTTCTTGTTCACTGTAGGCTTCGCAGAATATCAAAGACTGCAAGTAACATCCGTGTAGCCCGTGGCCAATGATATTATCACAGCATTTCAGTATGTTTTGCATTTTGCCGATTCGCACGTTTCAGCTTGGGAATTGGAACGTCAGTGTCATTTATGAAGTGCTCGATTGACTGGGTTTCGATGGACAACAAAAATAAGCTCGGATTGCTGAGAGTTCTGCTTATTTTGTTATATATATTGTATCCATTCTTCTTTTTCATTGTCATTTACAGCAGTGTGCTTGTCCTCCAATCCATCGATTCTAAACAACTCGTAGTTGCATTCTTGCTGCCATCTCTGTTCCTGCTGCGCTCACTTCAAGTATGACGGTTCTAATGCCGTATCATTCTTCAACACACCTGTCTCCTCATCCTCATCCTTATCGATATCGTCATTTCCTTTTATCTGTTCGCCTTCCATGGGATAAGATTCCGCTACAGTATCGAGCATTCCAACCTCTTCGTCTGCAATTGTCATTCTTTCCTCTATTTCAGTCTTTTTCTCCTGCTCCATTTCCTCTTCTATCTGTGACTCACCGTCTCCGACTTCGCCAATAGAATAGAAAGAGGCATTAGCGGTGCTGACAGCAGTGTGCTGTGAAAGTATGGCGAGGCTCTCTGTACCACTGGCATTATGCATGCGCTGCTCCATCTTATCATCAATACCACCATGTACCGTTCTACTAATCTTGATGTCAGTAGTACTATCAGTATTACTAAGTCGAGAGTCATTGGGCTCCAGTCGTGGCAGATTGGCAGCAGCATTTCCCGCACCTACGGCGGTCCCTGTCAACCCACTAATATTACGTGATTCATAAGTAGTTGCTGCTGTGTTTCCCATCGCTTCATTCCCTCCTCTCAACAACCCACCAATGTTGCGATTTCCAAGAGCACCGTTCCCTCCTCCACCAGTCGCTGTTCCTGCAGCAGCACCATTACCAACACCGCGATTCCGTCTGTTTCGAGGAGGAATTGGTATGCATCGAATTGCTGCGCAAAATGCTTGTAGTACATTCATGTCATCGTTTCCTCTCAACTGCTGAGTGACTCTGGGATAGATGAATACGAGAAAGTTGAAGAATCCTGGAATGCAGGATTGCCACAGCAGCAGCACAAACATCAGTGAGATAATTGCGAACAAGAATACCTGCTAACGGCGGGATAGTTCAGGAATACCACTGCGCTTGTTGTTCTTGCGTGGGACTTACCCTGAAGAGGGGAAAAAAAGGTTGCAAGAACTAACATTATTTCGTTATACTTTCCAGTAATCAAGATTAACAGGTAGCATACGAAGAAAAACCATGTGGCAAAGTACGCTCCGGCATAGGCCAGTGCCTGGTTCAAGACTTTCCTGCTGTTCGCCACATTTTGTCTCAACAACCCAGTGTTTCTTGTTGCTTGTGCTTGGTTCCTATTTCCAGCAATCATGCTCGCTTCGTTCCCTGCAGCCCTTGCTGCGTTAGTGGAGCGGTATCCTGCATTCCTCATTCTCCTTTCCTGCCTCCAAACTTTCAAGAAAATGACTGCCATCATCACAATAATGGCAATGAACACAATTACAAGTATAACTGCTCGAATCAAAAGCAACTTCTTCACATGATCTTTTCCGACCACGCAATCGTCAGAATCGCAACCTTTCGGATGGTATTCGGTGACAGTACATATAGCAAATTTGGGATTGATGGTCCTGGTTGCTAATGCCATACTCGAGATAATTATTGCATACATCCAAGGGATAGCATGTAGGAATGGCTCGACCTTTTTCTTGATCTTGGCGACCGACATATTCAGCTTGACCACGCATACATAGTAGATGCAGAGAGCACAGTTATTGAAGGGGCCTATAGCCATCCCTAGTAGAATAAAGAAACCCTGTGTGCTGCATGCAGCCTGATTGCTAGTAAATACAGCGGTATATGGAAAAACTGATCCATCAGAAGGATCAATCCTCTCCCTATCCTCAAATTTCAATATCGCTTTCGAGAAGAGCATGGGGAAAGAATAAATGATATCACCAACACAAAGGCCGACTAGAAGACGGTTGAGTGTGGTGCTGAGTTTGGATCTTGATCTTGAAATCACATAGAGCATCGCCAAGGACCCGAAGAGGGAAAAGGGAGCGGCAATAGTCACTAGCGTCGAATGCAATTGAAGAGGATACTGCTGTGACATTTTAGTATCGTACCAAGTGACTCAGTTGTACGGTACGGTAGGCAAGATAATGTAAGAAGCTGAAGATTGCTAGCTAGTAGTAGTGGTAGATTGGACGGAACTTTCACTCTAAGTAGTAAGTAACAATACCGTATGCAGTTCACACACATTAGATGCGTATCACCATGAAAAGTGTATGAAAGTTTCTATCTGGCTCGAAGTCTCCCTGTAGCCTGGTGGTATTTCTATAGACACTACGAAATATACCTTATGATACCTGCTGACTTTCGGAAATGACCGTCATGACATTGATATTTATGTCATCTTTTGCTCACAAAGTCTCAGTAAATCTGAAATATTGCCGGTGTATGATGCTTTTGTTAAACGGAGATCTCTTATCCCTATAGGATAATTGGGATATTGAGGTTATGGGATACAATAATATGGTACCATGGACTCACTCACTCACTCACTCATCGGCGATTACACATCTCATAACCACACAATACACAATCTAATCACCTATTCATTAAGCATCATCTTTATCTAGTAGATCTCTGCTTATAAGGAAGGTTATATTGCCCTATTATATTACTCTTCAATCAATCATCAATCTCTCTCCCATCAACCCTCAGCAACAAAGGATAACAAGTAGTGATCAATACAGTAGAACGAAAACTAACCAAAGGGGTAAAGAACAAGTCAATGCCAATGCAGACCAAGAGCTGTGCCCAATGCAACCAGGAATGCGAGAAGGATCAATTCCCCAAGAAGCAGTGGAAGCGGGAAAAACCCCTCTGTCGGTTGTGCTTTGAGCTCACGAATATTTCAAAAGAGCAGACACGCCAGTGCAAGGAATGTAAGGTGGTACTACCAAGAAACCAATATAACGTTGACCAATGGGCAAAAGGTGACAAGGCATTGTGCCATGGTTGTCGAGAACTAGTTGGTCAACAGATCCTTGCTTCTTTCGGCTCGTCCACAGAGTCCAACATGAAGCAACTACCAGATGGTACATGTGTGTGTTCAAGACATTACAAAGAACTTTGCGATGAATGTATGATGGACTTCACGTTACCCAATCAATTTGCCCGGATGAGAACTTCAGTCGGACGTGACCTCACAAAAGATGAATACGAGGAGCAGACGAAAGTATATATGGAAGATTCGAACATTCATATCAACCGCAAGATCTGTATTATGGATGGACAGGCCATATGTCCAAGGAGTGGCCGAAAGTTGCGGTGCCCCTGTAATGAGGTGACATACTGCTCCAAAGACTGTCAGGTGTACCACTGGACAATCCACAAAATGACGTGCAAAGTACAGCTCGAGAAAGCCAAAAAGAAAAAGGATAAAGCAGCAGCAAAAGCCCTAGTAGCCCAAGCCCAAGCCCAAGCAGCAGCACTATCAGCTTCAGCTCAACCATTAAATCCTAATTAATAAAAAATAAATCCATCCAGTCAAGATAACCGCAAGGTGCAAGGCATGACCTCAGATTTGTTTTCGTCCAGCAGAAAGATAACTTACTATTCTTGAGTGTCACACCAGCACGTGAGGCAATTCGTTTTTCTGCGCGTCTCCGTCATCCCAAAACGCATGACAAAAGCGGAGATTGAAGATGCTGTGTCGGAAGTGTTGACTGACTTATGTCTAGAGAAAGTTTCAAGTTGCAGACCAGCCAGCTTCAACCATGAGTGGTGTTTGGTGTTGAGATGCGTAGAGTCTATCTATCTAGGAATAGAATTGGTAATGCATCCTGCCTCAAATTATCCTGGCTGATGAGTTGACATCAAGCCTTCTTGATAGCCACAATGCAGAAGTTGTAATTGAACTTTGTCTCTATATAGCTAAGATGCGAAATAAAGTTATCCTCGTGACAATAAATTCACATCAACCTAATAACAGAATTACATCTATGCTGGAGAACACAATTGTCATGCACAAATAGATGTGGTGTATTTACGAAGGAAGGACATCTTCTATCAAGGGCTCGCTGTTGAAAAAGGGATTATCTCCTTCCTTGTGGCCCATACAATGTGATGATTGGATTTTGAGGATTTCCCAGATGGAGAGTAATGAATGAATCTCTCGCATCAAGATGTGTTTGCGAGGATGTGGAGATGGATGCATTGCAAGTTCAAACATCTGCAAAGAAGCAGGATACGCCGACTCCTCCCACAAACTTGAATTCCTCCGATCTCAATGACTGCTGGTATTCCAAGCAGCACCAATTTGAGTTGGAAGAGGAACGAAAAAAGAGGATAGAGGCCTACGACTACAACCGCATCTCAATCATTTCTGAAACATATGAACTTCTTTGCCGAGAGCTCCACAACTTGAAGCGCAATAAGGTAATTTTCCAATTCAGACTGCTTGTTCTGATTTTTCTTCATCTTCTCGTGGCAGTATGCTTCTGGGGCGTTGGAGAAGATTATTTGGGAAGTCAAGAGAGGTTCCAATCGCACGTATATTGACAGTTGATGCTGATAATTCTACAGGATGCCGTCATTTACATTCTTCCCTGGTCGTACAAAATCCTGATTCCACACATCTCATTAACTTCGATACTTGATAAAAAAGGAAACACCAAATGCAGTGGTAGTGTGACTATGACGTGAACAAGTTGTTCACAGAAGATGACTTGTTTGAATTCAAAAACGTGGCTAGAAAAAACAATATCAACATGACAACCATATTTAAGGAGATTTCCCGAGATGATCTTGCCAAGAGTTCTTATGATGCCATCGAAGGACACGCTCTCACTGCATCTCAAATCATTCCAAAACAATATTTTTGCCGGTCCTATCTTCAATCTAGAAAGGCAAGATGCGACTGGGGATAATAATACGTTGTATTGGTTTGTTCTTGTTGGTTTCTGGGATTCGTTCCGGTCCCTGTCCTTCTCTTTTCTTGCTAGAAAGGCACATCACTATTCCTGAGGCGCCGGAGGAGGTGTAAAAGAGTAACTTTATAACAATGATAGTTTCACGTCAAAAATGTAGAATGACAACTACGCTTAAGAACCCCCATAGACGACGACAATAGTCCCCAAGGAGAGGGCTAAAATAACGTGGTTTGAATGGGAGCCGCAGAGAAGCCGGAAATGATCATTTGGAGAGGGCTAAAGTAAACATGTTCCTCAATTCTACAGCATATCATTATAATCATTTTATATAATCTCTGGATTGCATTGTAACGGAAGATTCTATCAGAAAGTCATCTCTTGTTGAATTTACAGACTGGCATCATAACGGCATCGAGGGCATTACACCCACATTAGAGAACACAATCTTAGAAGAAGGGGCCGCGATTGAAAGCAAGCACAAGACAATGGGTTCCGTGGTACAAAAGGTTCAAATGGTTGTTATTAAAAGTTTGAAAATAGCTTGTATTTTAAAAAGATGCGTATCATCATCAACAGTAACGTTCCAATCGGTATCTGCTGCATTTCGCATTTCTGATCCTTCTCCAAAGTTTTGAATTTGTCATGATTGTATTCATCAAATTATAAAGTGCTAACGACGATGGCTCCATCCCATTGGAAATTGGCAATGCCAATCTAATCTCATTGCACAGCGTCCACGTCAAGATTGCCATTATCTATGCGTTCTTCCGTGTAAGCATGATTCTGATTCCCATTCTGAGAAGTTGAAGTTGCCAAGTCTTTCCTCATCTTTGCCATAGCTGCTAATTTGTGAATATGCGCGAGGTACTTCTCTGCCTGTCCAGGTTTGACTTGAGAAGAACCCTGTTCTGTGAGAGAACAGTAGAATCCCATCCGTACACCAGCCAGTTCGTGGCATTGCTGATTAGCTCCACACTTGCCACAGTCGTCAAAAGTGCATTTGTTGCCAAAGCCGACCTCTCCGTGGTGACTTCTGCTCATTCCACATTTGCTGCATATTTTTCGGAATGTCAAGTTCGTTGGAAGCTTATTTCTAGATATCGCGGTGGAGATGGAAATGTTTCCGTCCGTGGAACGGTTCTTGACCCCCTTTTTTTCCATGGCAGTTCGAACTGCCATTTGCATCGGAAAGGCATCTTGACGAGGGAATGCATTTTCATTGGATTGAGAAGATTGCGAGTGAGTGGAGGTACTATTCGTCGGACTAGATACAGGGGATGCAGAGAGGGTAGATGACCACGATTTGGAAATTGTGGGAGCAGGAGGTGCCCCACTGTAGGTGGGAGATGCGAGGCGTTGTTTCTTGACACCAGCATTAGCATCCATACCACGATTGTCATGTTCTCTAAATCTCTTGTAATCGCCGTTGCTATTGCCAGCAGTGGCAGTGGACGATTCCGTCTTTCCGCGGTCGGCAAGTTCAGTCATTGCAAGGGCAGCCATGATTGCCATTCTATCCTCGGAAGAAGCGGAAGTGGAGGCCGATCTCACACGGGACATGGATGAATTGTTGTTCATGTTATCACGTTCGGTGGCATTTGCTGCTGCCAATACCATTTGAGCCCTGCTCATGGTAGATTTGACATTGACATTCCCAATAGTAGTATTGTCAGAGTTCATATTGACATTGACTTTACCATATCCACCCGTGTGGTGATCAATGTTTT
>Ga0209712_10005390_pt1 | contig 10014 bp, 9 predicted proteins | sample ArcOceMetagenome_FD_187443 | JGI IMG/M metagenome (GOLD analysis project Ga0209712, IMG submission 187443) | Marine eukaryotic phytoplankton communities from Arctic Ocean - Arctic Ocean - Greenland ARC118M Metagenome (SPAdes) (version 2) | ecosystem: Environmental > Aquatic > Marine > Oceanic... | reverse complement strand
AACATTTTGGCGTTACTGTACTTTAAGAACTCACGGCCTAACACGCGGCTTTTGCATTATTAATAAACGCCTGTACCTTTTGTCGATCTTTAATACCCACAGAAGATTCAACCCCGCCACTGACATCAACCATATCAGGCGCAACAGTACGGACAGCCAAAGCCACATTTTCAGGCTTTAGCCCACCGGCGAGGATAAGCCTAAAGTCTCTCACTTTGGGAAGCCGATGCCAATCAAACTGCTCGCCGGTTCCACCGTATTGATCTGCATGCCATGCATCAAATAAAAACCCGCCCGATGGGCCATAGCGGCTAGTTTCATCTGTAATATCAAGACTTTCATGCATCCTTATGGCACGGATATACGGATAGTCAAATTGATCACAAAACTCGGGTGTTTCATCCCCGTGGAATTGAATAAGATCTGGCTGTAGTGTTGCTATCACACGATAAATAAACTGGGGCTCAGCATTCACAACTAATGCAATACATAACATCGTCCCTGAAATAGCATGCTTAATTTCAACTGCACGCTCAAGATCAATATATCTTGAACTATTCTCATACAGGACAACACCAATCGCGTCAGCGCCAGCTTCTTCAATCATCTGTACTTGCGGCACACTTGTGATTCCACATATTTTGACTGCCACCGACATCTCTAAACACCTCCAGCAAGATTATTATTCAAAAAGACTGGGCCTCTCGGAGACTTGGGCAGATTGTGTAATTCGGGATAGCGCACATCTACCAAATAAAGACCACACGGAGACGCTGTAGGCGCACTTTTTCGTCTATCTCGACCTTTTAGAAGCTCACCAATCCAAGCTGGCTCCTGACGCTGCAAACCAATCTCAATAAGTGACCCCACGATGTTTCTTACCATGTGCAATACAAATGCATTGGCTGTTACCTCGAAGACTACCAGTTGCCCCGACTCATAAACTCGTGCCGACTCGACATTTCTAGACGGTGACAGCGACTGGCAACCCGAACCACGGAAAGCAGAGAAATCCTGCTCTCCGAGTAGATGTTCGCACGCCCTATCCATTGCTTGAATATTGAGAGTATTCTTGACCCAGGTTATGCCAGTGGCCAGTATCGCAGGACGAGTTTTCTGAGCGGCAATAACATATCGGTAGGTCCGTGCAGTTGCGCTAAAACGAGCATGAAAATCCTGAGTTGTCCTATCTGCCCACATTAGCGACACAGAGTCCGGTAGCTGACTATTTGCGCCCATCACCCAATTTCGGCCGGTACGAATTGCTTTTGTATCAAAATGAACAACCTGATGACTTGCATGCACTCCCGTGTCAGTCCGCCCAGCACACCCAACAATCAATGGCTCATTCGCCACATAAGAAAGCGCTGACTCGATGACTGATTGTACAGAGGGGCTATGTTTTTGCTTTTGAAAGCCGCAAAAGTCACCGCCATCGTAACTAACTATTGCCGCGTAGCGAGAGATATCAGCAGGTAGGCTCTGCTCGCTGGGAATACGACAATTTGGTACATAAGTCCACTCTGACTGTTGCACTGTAAAACCTTTTATAGTGGGGAATAATTTACCAAATGCTACCGAGAGGCATCGGAATTGAGTTTGTCTAACACGGCGGTAGCGCGTCTTTTTCCTTCTTTGTTTGACTCGCTAATGATCTCCTCAAGAATCTCTCGAGCACCAGAAATATCACCTAGGTCAGCATAGGTCTCAGCAAGATCCAATTTCACATCCACGGGATCAATATTTTCTGTCATATCTAGATAATCAAGATTGGCAACACTCTCAGGATCAAGCTCTTCATCAAAGCTGATGTTGTCAATAATGCTAGTAGATCTTTGAATATCTCCATCAGTCTCGTATTCACGAGCAAACACGTCCTTAGGCTGCGGATGACTCTCATCAAAAATATCGTCACCTGAAGACGCTTGCGTTGGTATTATTTTTCCATCATCTAAGTCAGCATCTTCAAGCTCTTCAGCCCCTTGCCCAGACACGGCAATACTTTCACGCATCCCACTTGTCCGTTTAATAGCAAAGTAAACAAACAAGCCGATCGCGACCGCTAATGACCCGATCAACATAATTAACTGGGTGGTATTTAATTGGCCCTTTAAATAATCACTCTTAGCCTCCAATAACGCTTTCGCAACAGCATTATTCTCTTCAATCTTTTGCAATCGTATGCTGCCTTGTAAATTACTAATTTCGCTATTTAGCGATATTATTATTTTGCGCAGATCAGATATCTCAGCCTGCGCATTAGCCGCAGTCTGTTGCGTATTCACCAGAGCATCATCAATGGAACGTGCCGTGTCGATTTGCTCGACGACTATCGGCTCTACAACAGATAGTAAAGCAACATCCAAGAGATTTTCAGTAACCTCTGCCTCAACAACAGGAGCAACGACATCTTGACCTGCAATCTTATCTACTGAATCATTGACTACGAGGCTGTCTGTGACCTCAAAGTAGGGAATTTCTTGATTTGAGTAACCTAAATCCAACGACTCTAGGGACGCCGCTCCCTCCGATCCATCATCAATTACAGTGATATTTAAGGCTTCATTGTAAACATCGATTCCTAATTGATCCGCAACAACAAATCCACTTTGACCTTCAATATGACTATCACTGGGTCTAAATAGATAAGAACCGACAATGACCTTGCTTGGATCGCCCCCTAAAAAAGCGCTTGGGTTAGCGCTAAACATTCCATCCATGGCTTGCCAAACAGACAAGTCTTCCGAGCTTAACCTGCTGGCAATACTCCATAAAGTGTCACCTAAAATAACCTTATAGGGCAAAGTACTACTCGTAAATTCAACAATTTGAGCGACGGCTGCCGCGCTTTCGGCTAAAAACAGTAAAGTTACTCTAACTAATACCGATTTATCAGACCAAGTAACGTTAACAAAGAAATCGAGCTCAGGTCGCTGAACAATCTCTTCGCTAGTGATAATAAGCAGATTATTTACGCCTTCATCATCGTCGACAAAGTTAAATGACAAACTATTTAAATAGAGATCATCTTTAGAGCTAGTACTGCCAAGATTATCGCCGCGATAGAGATCGGCTGTGAAAGAATTACTATCAATAGCATGATCAACGATCTGTATCGTTGCTCGCAATGGTTGCCCAAGCGCAGAGTCTAGCTTTATCTCACCGAGGTTCAGTGCTAAACAATACGCAGACCAGAGTGAGCAATTTACTAACAGTAAAAACGCTGCTACTAACTTGAAAATTTGCAAAAACATAGATTGCTCTTTCCTCTGACACACAACATTGGGAAACCTAATAATAACAAACTATAAGGCGAATAATCTATGTCCAATCTCCCATCACTGGATGTCATTTGAGAAACTGAGGATGCCGGCATTAAAACAAAGCCACATAATCGACAACCAAGGATTACTGGAAGTAGTGATTACCAGTTACTACTCAGTGACGATTATTTTTAGCATTCTGCGCAGTGGTTCCGCGGCACCCCATAATAACTGGTCGCCAACCGTAAACGCCGAAAGGTAATGAGGCCCCATATTCATCTTTCGCAGACGTCCCACTGGAACACTCAAGGTGCCATTTACAGCCGCTGGCGTGAGTGTTGACAGTGAAACGTCTCTGTCATTGGACACGACATTAACCCAATCGTTAGCGTCACTTAGCATAGTATGAATCTCGTCCAGAGGAACATCTTTAGTGAGCTTTATAGTGAGTGCCTGACTATGACAGCGCATTGAACCAATCCGCACACACAGCCCATCAAGTGGAATTGGGTTAAGCTCACGATTAAGAATTTTGTTAGTCTCAACCTGATTTTTCCACTCTTCCTTGCTCTGACCGTTATCTAGTTGAACATCAATATAAGGCAGCAAGCTTCCAGCCAACGGGTACTGCCAGCTATCAACAGGTAGCTTCTCTCCTCTCAGAGTATCTGAGACCGTACGATCAATCTCTAAAATAGCTGATGCTGGATCTGCTATTAGATGACTCACAGACCCTTCGATAGCGCCCATCTGACTAATAAGTTCACGCATGTTCTTTGCGCCTGCCCCTGAGGCAGCTTGATAAGTCATAGACGTAGCCCACTCTACGAGCCCTTCCTTAAAGAGCCCACCCAGACCCATCAACATTAAACTGACGGTACAATTTCCGCCTACAAAGTCCTTAACACCATTGGTTAGACCCTGATCGATAACCGTCCTATTAATGGGATCTAGAACAATTATCGAGTCGCGTTTGGTTCGCAGCGTTGACGCTGCATCAATCCAGTAGCCTTTCCAACCTTTGTTTCGTAATTCAGGATATACCTTGTTGGTATAGTCCCCTCCCTGACAGGTTAGGATAATGTCCATCTTACTTAATGCATCGATATCAAATGCGTCTTGCAACACGGATGAAGATCCATTGACAATGGGTGCAGCGCTCCCAGCTTGAGACGTCGTAAAAAATATTGGCTCTATATACTCAAAGTCATTCTCTTCTCGCATTCGCTCCATCAGCACTGAGCCAACCATTCCTCGCCATCCCACCAGACCTGTCTTTTTCATGTCTTTGCCCATCCTCACATTAGGTAGTACTTTTTAGTTTAATCAAGTGCCGCTAAGAGAGTATCGCCGCGACCACTGCATTACCCATCTCGACGGTGCCAACACGTGTCATCCCTGCTGTATAAATATCACCTGTTCGCAGACCTTGATCCAACACTTTACTCACTCCATGGTCTACAGCATCGGCAGCATCAACCGCGTTCAGTGAATAACGAAGCATCATCGCAACCGACAAAATAGTTGCTAAGGGGTTAGCCACCCCTTGGCCAGCAATGTCTGGGGCTGAACCGTGACATGGCTCATACATTCCACCACCGTCTTTGTTCAGCGACGCTGACGGTAACATCCCAATAGACCCCGTCAACATGGCTGCCGTATCCGACAAAATATCACCAAACATATTGCCAGTAACCACTACATCAAACTGCTTAGGTTCTTTCACTAACTGCATGGCTGCATTGTCAACATACATATGACTCAGCTCTACTTCTGGGTAGTCAGCGGCCATCGCAGTGATCACCTCTCGCCACAAAATGGTCGCTTCCAAAACATTCGATTTATCTACTGAACAGAGGCGCTTGTCCCGAACCATAGCGGCTTCGAAAGCCATACGACCAATACGACGAATCTCAGATTCGTTGTATTTATAGGTGTTGTAACCCTCACGCTCGCCATTATCTAGGGTACGAATACCACGCGGCTCACCAAAGTAAATACCTCCCACTAATTCGCGCACAATTAGAATATCTAAACCGGAGACGAACTCCGGTTTCAGAGAGGAAGCATGAGCCAATTGTGGATACATGATTGCCGGACGTAAATTACCATACAACTCAAGCTCAGAGCGAATAGTTAGCAACCCTTTCTCTGGGCGCAAATGACGTTCAACATCATCCCATTGAGGACCTCCCACAGCGCCGAGCAAGATCGCATCACAAGCCCGAGCCTTATCTAAAGTCTCTTGAGGGCATGGATGACCTTGGGCATCAAGCGCCGCACCACCTAAATTTGCGTAGTCTAACTCGACCCCCAAACCAAACTTACTGCTCACTGTCTCAAGCACCTTTACGGCCTCAGCAATAATCTCCGGACCAATATTGTCCCCGGGTATCACCAACACTTTTTTCGTACTGTTCATCACTATTTAATTACTCCAAATACCCAAGGATGCTGGGCTGCTCGATCGGCCTCGTAGCGTTTAATGGCGGCCGCTTCTTTTAACGTCAAACCAATCTCGTCCAATCCATTCAGCAAACATTCTTTGCGAAACCCATCTAATGTGAAGCTAAAAACATGTCCAGAATCCGTGCTTACTGTCTGCGCACGCAAATCTACGGACAACTGATAGCCCTCTTGTACATCTAATTCGTCAAACAAAGTATCGACCTGAGCCTCAGTCAAAATGACTGGTAGCAAGCCATTTTTGAAACAGTTGTTATAAAATATATCCGCATAGCTAGGCGCAATAACAACATTAAATCCGTAGTCCTCTAGAGCCCAAGGGGCGTGCTCTCTGCTCGAACCACAGCCAAAATTCTTTCTTGCTAACAATACAGAAGCACCTTTGTATCTATTATGATTCAAGGGGAAATCATGGTTAATAGGTCGATTAGAGCAATCTTTCCCTGGAAGGCCCTCATCCAAATAACGCAGTTCATCAAATAAATTAGGTCCAAAACCACTCCGCTTAATAGATTTTAAGAACTGTTTAGGAATTATCATGTCGGTATCAACATTGGCACGGTCCATTGGACCAACCAGCCCACGATGTTCAGTAAATGCTTTCATTAGTTCGCTCCTGAAAAAGTACGCACGTCAGTAATATGGCCGGCGATAGCTGCTGCAGCTGCCATAGCTGGACTCATCAAGTGAGTGCGTCCACCACTTCCCTGGCGACCTTCAAAGTTTCTATTACTGGTTGATGCACAGTGCTCGCCCGCACCCAGTTTATCGGCATTCATAGCCAAGCACATCGAACAGCCTGGCTCTCGCCAGTCCATACCCGCGTCGATAAATATCTTATCTAGCCCTTCAGCCTCAGCCTGAGCTTTGACCATTTGAGAACCCGGAACCACTAATACCTGTTTAACCGTCGCGGCAACCTGCCTACCCTTTGCAATTATCGCTGCCGCACGCATATCTTCAATCCGTGAATTTGTGCAAGAACCAATGAATACACGATCAACAGCAATCGACTCAATAGCTTGGCCTCCCTGAAGACCCATATACTCTAAAGCTCGCTCTAGGCCCTTACGCTTTTCCTCGTTAGGTTGCTGATCCAATGTTGGAACAAACGATGTCACCGCGCCCACCATCTCAGGGGAAGTACCCCATGTGACCTGTGGAGCAATGGATTCTGCCGCCAAGTCAACCTCGATGTCGAAGACTGCGTTGACATCACTCACTAGCGTTTTCCAGTAAACTACCGCTTGATCGAACATTTCATCCTGAGGGACAAACTGCCTACCCCTACAGTAATCGATGGTTTTATCATCCACCGCTACCATACCTACTCGTGCGCCCGCCTCAATCGCCATATTGCAGACTGTCATTCGGCCTTCAATAGACATTTCGCGGAAGACCGAGCCTGCAAACTCAATGGCGTGTTCATTACCTCCGGCAGTACCTATTTTACCAATGATTGCCAGTACCACATCTTTTGGTGTCACGCCGACACCCAAAGTGCCATTTACCGTAACACGCATATTTTTCATCTTCTTAGTCACGAGGCACTGAGTAGCCAGAACATGCTCAACCTCAGATGTACCGATGCCGTGTGCCAAGCAGGCTAATGCTCCATGCGTCGCGGTATGTGAGTCACCGCACACCACCGTCATTCCTGGCATGGTAACGCCTAACTCAGGCCCCATCACATGTACAATACCCTGACCCATTTCATTGATTTTAAACTCTTTAATCCCGTAAAGATCACAGTTGTCATCTAAGGTTTGTACCTGTATTCGAGATACCTCATCGACCATACCGGCTACGCCAGCATCACGCTCAACTTTGTCGGTTGAAATATTATGATCAGGCGTCGCTATATTAGTATCTAGACGCCAAGGTAAACGTCCGGCTAATCGGAGCCCCTCAAATGCCTGAGGCGAGGTAACCTCGTGAAGCACATGTCGATCAATATAGAGCAGAGAGGATCCATCAACATTTTCTTTGACGAGATGCATATCCCATAATTTGTCATAAAGTGTTTTATCAGTCATTCCAGTCACCTTTTTATTATTAAGTTAGTATACCTTTGCTTTAAGATGAAATAAATTCATAATATGAATGAATAAGATTCCATTTTAGAATTCAAATCAGCGGTGGTAACGATGGATAACCAAAATTTAAGTGCGTTTATCAATGTCGCAGAAACTAATTCGTTTTCAGAGGCGGCATTCCTGCTTGATGTTACACAATCCACCATTAGTAAGCGTATCGCTCTACTGGAGTCAAAGATTGGTAAAAGACTGTTTGATCGAATAGCACGGCAAGTCACTCTCACGGAAGCAGGAACAGAGTTACTTCCAAGAGCAAGACTCATCCTCAAGGAGTATGAGTCTGCACTTCAAGCCATCAATGATCTATCTGGCAAGACGTCGGGAGTCCTCAGATTAGCAATAAGTCACCACCTTGGTCTTCATCGACTACCCCCGCTGTTAAAAATCTATGCTCAACAACACACTGATGTCAGTTTAGACATTGAGTTCATGGATTCAGAAAAGGCTTATGAACAGGTACTTAATGGGCATTCCGAAATAGCGATTATCACCTTAGCACTTGAGCACCACCCAAATGTCGTCAGCCAAAAAGTTTGGAACGACCCGCTACACTTTATTTGTGCCCAAGATCACCCTCTCGCCGGTCTAACATCGCCGAAGCTGGTCGATATCGCAAATTTCCCAGTGATATTGCCTGGGCTAAATACTTACACGGGACGCATCGTACAAAAATTATTTCAAAGCGAAAACATACCGCTCAAATCAACCATGTCAACAAATTATCTTGAAACCATCAGCACCATGGTAGAGGTCGGCTTGGGCTGGAGCGTTCTACCCGAGACACTCGCCAAGGAGCTCCACGTAATGCCTTTTAAGCACGCAGTGATGCACAGGGAGCTAGGTTATATTTGCCACACCAAACGAACGCTTTCCAATGCAGCTAAGGCATTTATTCAACTGCTTGATAACGAAGCAGCAAGAAGATAAAAATATTAAATGGGCTTTAGACCGCTATCGACCTGCATGTTTTGAGCCCGATGCCGTAAATAATGATCCATCAGTGTTAGTGCAAGCATTGCCTCAGCTATAGGAACAGCTCTAATACCCACGCAAGGATCATGGCGACCGTTGGTAACGACCTCAACGGGCTTACCAAACTTGTCGATAGACCGACCTGGAATACGAATACTTGACGTTGGCTTTAATGCCAGATGAGCAACAATTGATTGTCCCGAGGAAATACCCCCAAGGACACCACCAGCATTATTAGATAAAAAACCGCCCGGTGTTAACTCATCTCTATGGTCTGAGCCTTTTTGCGTTACCGAATCGAAACCTGCGCCTAATTCAACACCCTTTACCGCATTAATACTCATCAAACCATGCGCAATTTCCGCATCCAACCGATCAAAAACCGGCTCACCTAAACCTACCGGCACCCCTTCAGCAACCACGGTCACCTTGGCACCAATGGAGTTCCCTTCTTTAAGCAGAGCCTGCATAAAGGTCTCCAGTTCAGGTACCTTATCTGGGTCGGGAAAGAAAAAGGGATTATTTTCAATTTCAGTTTTAACAAACTGTTCAGGCGCAATCGAGCCTAACTGGGAGACATAGCCGTAAATTTCAATCCCAGCGGTCTGCTTTAAATATTTCTTAGCGATCGCTCCAGCAGCCACGCGCATTGCTGTTTCACGTGCGGAACTGCGTCCGCCACCACGATAATCTCGATCGCCATACTTTTGATGATAGGTATAGTCCGCATGAGCAGGCCTAAACAAATCCTTGATCTTGGTATAATCCTTAGACTTCTGATCTTGATTTTCGATCATCATTCCAATGGATGCGCCTGTTGTCTTACCCTCAAATACACCAGATAATATAGTGACTTCATCATCCTCCCTCCGCTGAGTGGTGTAGCGAGACTGACCCGGCTTTCGCCGATTCAAATCGGGCTGTAAATCAGCTGCCGAGATCTCAATTCCTGGAGGGCATCCATCGACGACACAGCCAATAGCAGGACCGTGACTCTCCCCAAAACTAGTGACTGTAAACAGCTTTCCAATTGAGTTTCCCGACATATTTTTAAGTTACCATTCCGTTAAATACCAGTTCTACTTGCACCTGATTATACGCGTTTTAACTAAATAAATCCCGATGTTCAATAAGTTGCTCGCGAGTCAACATGAATACCCCTCCATCACCCTCTTCGAACTCAAACCAAAGAAAAGAGACCAATGGAAAGGCCTCTT
>Ga0209712_10005389_pt1 | contig 10014 bp, 10 predicted proteins | sample ArcOceMetagenome_FD_187443 | JGI IMG/M metagenome (GOLD analysis project Ga0209712, IMG submission 187443) | Marine eukaryotic phytoplankton communities from Arctic Ocean - Arctic Ocean - Greenland ARC118M Metagenome (SPAdes) (version 2) | ecosystem: Environmental > Aquatic > Marine > Oceanic... | reverse complement strand
CGGAATGCTAATTTTGTAGCGTTAAGGTGGGTAAATAATGATAAATATGAGGTTTTGAAGGTGTTTTATAGCGAGAATTGAGGCTAAATGCGCCTTTATTGGCTGATGGCTTCCATTAACCCTGTTGTTCCCATTATGGTCATCATGCGTTTCAGGTTGTAAGTCAGCACATGCAAGTTCATTTCTATACTTACAATACTCACAATACTCACATTCTTTTTGCGCTTCATTAAGAAGTGTGTCGCGCCCATCCACATTTTAATCGTGCCAAACGGATGCTCTACGGTTTGTTTTCTCAGTACCGGTATGTCTGGATTATCATCGAGCCGCTGCTGCATGGCGTCTATCTCATCTTCGTGAACCCAAGGTTTCATTTTCCTTGGCTCCTTTGATGATGTCGTGCATTTATCTCTAATCTTACAATCTCGGCAAGCGTAAAAATTAACGTATACCTTTAGCTCAAGACCTCTTTGTGTCACATCACGTTGATGGGGTAATGCCTCGCCGCAGGGCAAATATACATGTCTTTTTCTTTGTCGTATTTAAATAACGATTTGTTGAATATGCCTTTTTTTGCCGCACCTGATGTATCGATTTGTGGAATGTTTACCGTCATGCTTAAGTCTTGTGTCGCCTTGATATCGGTTCGACTGAAATAGCCTTTATCAGCGATAATGGTGATGTCTTTTTTATCTCATGTTTCTTGAACTTGCTCGGCCACTCAAGTGAGCTGGCCTCTATCGGTTGTCATCACGATATCGTGTGCAACAATCAAGTGATGCTTTGTATCTACAGCGCTTTGCACGTTATAACAAACCTGCCTTTGCATGTGATGTGTCTTCATCAAACGGGCATCGGGGTCGGTTTGTGATATCTGCTTGTCTGGATATGCGTTCACTTCTACTTCAAGCGCTTAAAGCTCAAGCCATGCTAACCTGGAGGCTGATACGGTGGTGTCAGTCTCTTTTTCATTCTCGTCTTTGGTGTCCATTTGGCCTAAGTATTTTTGAATGCTCTTCTCAACACGGTCAATATGGAACTGGACTTTGCTGGGGGTGTACTTCTTAGACTTATTATTAACCGCCTTAAACTTACTACCATCGATGGCAAAGACTGAATCGTTAAACATGTTGAGCTGACGACATAAGTCTATGAACTTGCGACAAACATTTTTAATCCCCTTGCCATTATCTTTCCTAAAGTTGGCGATGGTTTTAAAGTCGGGTTTTAAATGTTCAAGCAACCACATTAATTCAACGTTGTCGTGACTCTCTTTTTCTAACCGACGAGATGATTGAATGCGATTTAGATAACCATAAATATAGAGTTTTAGCATTGTGACTGGATGATAGCCTGAGCGACCTGTTAGCTTTGCATTAACACTTTCAAAACCTAGGCTTAGTCAATCAAGTTGGTCGACAAACATATCGATAACTCGTATTGGATTGTCTTCGGTAACAAAGTCACCTATTACTTCTGGCAAGAGTGTCGCTTGGTGTCTTGATTGGCCTTTAATATGGTGGGACATATCAGCTTTTCTCTAATTTGGCTTACCCCCTTATTATACTAAACTCGGTCTCGAAGTTAGATCGCTGACTAAGATCCATTGATCATAGGTATCTTGTACTTAGACCAAAAAGTGAGTAATAGTTTTTACGCAGTCTGGGCAGATACCCGATTGCCAGATTTGTTTGTGCTCAGATATTGTGAGGTGTCAAATCAGCTGTAGGTAAAGATAGTTAATCACAAGTACAGTTAATCAATAATCATATCTTGTTACTGATTTTCAGACACAAAGGGTTACAAACGGCACAAAACTTTTATCTATTTTCTCGGTCCTATACCCCACAACCGTCCAGATGATGACACTATGAATATCAACACTTCATTTAACAAATTAGTAAAAGAAAATTGGGGTATTTTGCTTTTTACTTTGGTGCTATTTGCCTCACGTAGTAGTTTCGCTGATTGGTATGTGGTGCCTACAGGCTCTATGTTACCAACCATTGTTGAGGGCGACCGGATCTTTGTAGATAAGATGGCCTACCGCTTAGAAGTGCCCTTTACTGATATCGAAATTATGCAAACTGGTCAGCCAAAACGAGGTGACATAGTGGTGTTTAATTCTGAAAAAGCGGGAAATAGGCTGGTTAAAAGACTGATTGGGGAGCCTGGCGATAGGGTCGCCATGGTTAATAATAAACTGATTATCAATGGTGAACCTATCCTCTACGAAGACAACGCTAATGCACTTCACAAAACGGAGTATTTAGGTAACGTTACACATATTGTGCAGTTTATACCTGTGGCCGAAGCGAGAGATAACTTTGCAAAAATAGTTGTGCCACAAGGGCATTATTTAGTGTTGGGTGACAATAGAAATAATAGTGCAGACTCACGATATTATGGATTTGTGCCAGCCATAGAAATTCAGGGCAAGGCGCATAAAGTGTTGGTTTCTCTAGATCCTGAAAACTACTATTTACCTCGTAAAGAGAGATTCAATAAACCGTTGATTTAGTTTTCAGATATTAATATTTCTTGCTGTTGACATGTTTATTTAAAGTCAAACAGATGAAGTTGGGGTGAATGGGATCTGTTCCCCCCCACTTCATCTGTAAAGTAGTACCGTTGTCATTATCCCCATCTTATTTTCACTTTTTAAATTTCGAAATAACCTCAATGGAGCTCTACGTACTTTTCTTTGACTCTGCTTTTTATTCAGATTTAATCTTGCATGTGATTTAACGAATACGAAAAACTTAAAATAGCTAAAAGTAATGCTTACCTATAGCGGATGTAAATGTAGCTAATCATTACATTCACATATACTGCCATTATTACGACTCAATATGTCGGATCACCCACCCTTAACATAACCTAAAAAGGAATCTCAATGAGAAGATTAGGAATTATCCTACTTAGTATGACTTTATGCATCAGTTTCAATGGCAATAGTGCTGGTCACGGCGAAGCAAATTCCCATCAAAAAGCAGTCTTGGTGACAGGCTCCCACTCGGGCCTTGGATTACGAATGACCCAAGAATTAAGTAAAAATGGCTTCCATGTTTACGCTGGTGTGCTTCACAAAGACGAAATGAATGCCATGAATGCCATGGACAATGTTACCGCTGTTCAATTTGATGTGCGCAGCCAAAGCGAGATTAACGCTGCCGTAAAATTTGTTAAAGAGCAAGGTCGTGGTCTGTATGGTTTGATAAACAATGCAGGCGTGGCTGTCTTTGGACCTATGTTGGAGTTACCTGTAGAGCAACTACAATATCAGATAGATGTAAATGTACTGGGGCCTTTTCGTGTCACTCAAGCATTTGCTCCAATGATCATTGAGAGTCAAGGTCGTATTGCTACCACCGGCTCTATTGCGGGTATTCTCTCAAGCTCAATGTTTGGTGCTTATAGTATGAGTAAACATGCTATCGAAGCCTATACCGATGCTTTGTCTTCAGAAATGGCGCGTTTTGGTGTGAGCGTGCATGTGATTGAACCAGGCAACTATGCATCCAATATTGGCAATGCCGCCAAAAAGTTGATGAGCGATACCCATTATTGGACAGATGATAGCCAATATAAAAAAGATCGTGATGGCATGATCGCAGGGCTAACTCAGGTCGAGAAAGGTCCAGATCCAATCGACGTTGCGATGGCCGCACTGGATATTATGCAAAGTGACCAGCCAAAAATTCGATATATGGTGACCGCGACAGTCGGACAAGCTGATGCCACTGTTCGACGCCAAATTAGCAAGATGTTAGAACTTAATAATGGACAAGTTCATCAGTTTGATCGCGCTAGGTTGATTAACATGCTTGATGAAGAAATCGATAAAGGTTCAAAAAACAACCCTGCTACAAAATAACCAGAATACTTAGCTAAACGAAATATTCCTCGCTGCGTGCAGACTAATATCAGTGTGTTGCGCAGCTAGGAATAGGTGTTTGGAACGTATTACTTTTATTGTGTAAACAGCTAAGCCGTTTCAAGCTGCAAATTGTAGCCAGAATATTTACGCATATTGATAACACGATCGCCATCCAGCATAAGATATTGACCTTTAATACCCAGCAGAGTGCCTTCAAAGGTCAGTTCTTTATCTAAGTTGATAGACTTTACCTTTTCGGGGTATTGCTCAACAGGATAATGAATATCAATGGCCGGGGTATTGGTGATATCGATAGCTTGAAAGCCGTACTCTTCAATAATTTCGTCTAAATCAGCTTCAACTTGTTCCAATAGTGACTCTTTTAATGTGGCTAAATCCACTTGTTCTGGCTGACTTTTGAGCATAGTGCGCCAATTGGTTTTATCAGCAATATGCTCTTTAAAGGCCATCTCAACTAAGCCACTGGTTAACCTATTTTGTACCCGCATAACAGCAATGGCTTGGGTGGCGCCTTGATCTATCCAACGACTAGACACCCCATCAGAAACATGGCGAGTGATCCCCACTTTTACTGTGCCTGTATTGGCTAAATAGACAAAATGATCTGATAAACAGTTAGCCTCACCCCAAGCTGGTTCTCGGCAAGTGCCTTTATCGTAGTGGCAAAGTTCTGGTTTGATAATACAGGTATCACATTGTGCTAATTTCATTAGACAGCGATAACAATATCCTTGATTAAAGCTCTTTTTGGTTTTTGTTGCACAATGAACACAATATATCTCACCACCATAAATAACCTTAAGTGATTGGCCTATCAAAGCATTCATATTAATTTTATTATCGCCAATGGGTAGAGCATATTGTGCAATGTTGTCTAAATCTGTACTCACACTCATTTTGCGGGTATTGCCTTTGTATAAGCTCATATCATTTATCCAAAAATAGTCACAGTAATATTGAAGTAAATTTAACACAGACCCTTAGGGAAACAAAAAATATCAAATAGTGTGATTTTTATATTGATCTTTACTTGTTTTTTGCTCATCTTATCCCAAGCTCTATTGGTAACTGTTGTTCTGTCATATGTTGATGAGATTTTCATCAAAACGTTCCCAGTCAAGGCAATAACGGTGAGGTTTGGTTATTCCAACACACTGATTTAATGCAGCATGGGGATGTTTTGAGGAAAAACCTTGAGGCTGTAGTATTTGTTCGCTTGATTTGTTTAGAACGATTAAACTTCAGGATTGGCGCCGCGCAATGAATGCGCGGCAATAAAAAACAAATGATCTCAGTCTTGGCGATGTATGAGGGAGCAATAGGCCCTCGACAATAAAAATGTAATCAGAGCAAAGAGGAAAATCTATGAAAATAAATGTTTCAGGTCATCATTGTGAAATATCAGAATCAGTTAAAGAAGATATTAATCAAAAGTTCTCTAAAATAGCCAGCCATTTTCCTACCCTTATCGCCTTAGATATCATTGTGACTAAAGAGCACGGTGAGTTTAGTGCAGAGGTTGCCACTAAATATGAAGGGACCAGTATTGCGGTAAGAGGCAAAGGTGGGGTGATGTATCCGGCTATATCTCAGGCCGGTAAAAAATTAGATGCAGCACTTAAACATAGAAAAGGACAGCTAAAAGGTGATCTGCATGAAAAACCCAGTGTTACCACCCCTGAAATTGCCCATGAAATTATTCAAGGCATGGATCTAACTTAGTCTCTTTTACCTAGCACCCTCAGGTTATTGACGTTAACCTGAGGACCAACCCAGTTACCACTTCTTTACCTATTCTTTATTTGCTGCACAATATTTGTTTACATTTTCGGTAAGCTTTACCCAAACTTAAATAGACAAACAGATCATATAATGAATTTTGTTAACGTTATAAAAACAAATGAATTGTTAAAGTTATAACAGTTTGTTGTTTTATTCGAGTTGTTCTAGGCTAATTTTTGGTACTCAAGCCCTCGGCTTCAAAGGTAAGCCAAAACATAAACGTCCAGCATTTTCGTTGATAGGCTTAAAAAAATACGGTGCTGTTACATTTCTAGAGTTCATAGCAAGTGACACGTTAAATAATGATGATGCCACTATCTTGGTCATGTTGATGCAAACAGAAACGGTGTCTTGACTGAATAATTTTACAGTCGTATGTCACCACGTCGTCATAGATAAATTTTTAGGATAGATAAAGCGACAGTACATAGTCGTTTTATCTATCCGCTCTTTTTAGTATTTTCTGTTTGGGGTAACATATTGACAGTCATGTAATTTAACTAACAAAACGGGTGCTCTCTATCGATGTTTTAGCGCAGCTTAAACAGTGTTTCGTGGACAACTCATTATATAAATTACAAACTGTGCAATCTCTTTGGAGTGGTTATGGGGATATTTCACGGTATGTAAGCCCAAAACTTAATACTACTTTTATTGTTAAACACATTTCACCAACCAATGAGCTGGTTCATCCGAGAGGTTGGAATACGCAAACCAGCCATCAACGTAAATTGCAGTCCTATCAAGTTGAAGCCAATTTTTATCGTGGTTATGCATCTTTATGTGATGAATATTGTGCGGTACCTAAACTTTTGGCAGAGTTCTCACAGAGTCAACAGCAGGTATTAGTATTACAAGATTTAGATCAAATTGGATTTTCGCTGCGAAAAGACCAAGCCAGTATGGCTGACGTGAAATTAGGCATAAAGTGGCTAGCCTATTTTCATGCTAGGTTTTTACAACAAGACAGCTGTGACCTTTGGCCTATCGGCACGTATTGGTATCTGGCTACACGTCAAGATGAGTTTCAGACAATGAAGCCAAGTCAACTCAAAGATGCTGCTCAGGCTATTGACACCGTATTAAATCAAGCCCGCTTTCAGACCACGGTACACGGTGATGCGAAGTTAGCTAATTTTTGTTTTCCTGATAATAATGGCGCTAATAAATTAGCCGCAGTGGATTTCCAGTATGTGGGTAAAGGCGTAGGCGTAAAAGACCTTGCTTATTTTTTAGGTGCTTGTTTTAATCAGAATGATTTGTTCACTCATGAAAAACACTTATTAGATGAGTATTTTTTGTATCTTAAAAATGCGCTTTATCACTATCATATTAAAGTCGACTTTGTGTCATTACAGCAAGAGTGGCGCAGTTTATATTCTGTAGCTTGGGCTGACTTTCATCGATTTTTATTAGGTTGGAGCCCAGGTCATTATAAAATTAATCATTACATGCAAAGACAAACTGATATAGCTTTAGCATTTTTAGTTAACTGAATGAGATCAAGATGAAAACGAACATCATTACTTATTTAACCCTATTAGTTAGCTTGCTTATTCTTGATGGCATCTGGTTAGGTTTGGTTGCAAAGGACAGTTATCAGCATGCGATGGGGCATATCATGCGAGAGCAGGTCATCATTTGGCCGTGGATTATTTTTTATCTATTGTATCCATTGGCGATGTTGATTTTAGCCATCAAGGTTCAACTAACCACTCAGTCTAGGCTTTACTTTCTATGGCGAGGGTTTGTTTTAGGTGCAGCCGCTTATGGCACTTACAATTTAACCAACTATGCACTAGTGGTAAATTGGCCTCTTACTATTACAATTAAAGATTGGCTCTGGGGTGCTTTTTTGACTTCAAGTTGCGCGATGATGGGTGGACATGTGTGGTTGAAATGCTCTTTTCAGAGTAAAGCCAAATGATATCTAAGCAGTCTAATGGTGCTCGACTAATCAGTAATATTAAAAGTGCTATAGGCGCTAATCTATTACCTGGCCTATGTTTACAGTTATTCGCTTTAACGATTGGATTAAGTTATTTCTATTGGCCTGCATCCCAGCAAACATTTCAATTTTTTGCCGACTTAAAGGCAGAATACGGTGCGGTGTATGCTGTCATTTCGACTTCAATATTCGGTGGGCTATTACCTTTTTTATATTTGTTTCTAAGTGGTAAAATTCGATTTCTACCTTTCACACAACTGCTTTTTTATATCATTATATGGGCAGCGTTGGGTGGGTTAATTAATGCATTTTATGGCTTTCAAATAGTATTGTTTGGTGAAGGAACCGACTGGCTAACCATACTTAAAAAAACGTCGTTTGATCAATTTGTATTCACAGTTTTTATCACCTCGCCACTTATTGCATTGGCTTTTTTATGGAAAGATCAGCAGTTTAATTGGCAGAAAGCAAAAATGCATTTTGATGACCTTATTAAGGTGCAAATTCCCACTACGATAATAACCACTTGGATTATTTGGATACCCGCAGTGAGCCTTATTTATATGATGCCAAGTCATCTACAAATTCCGTTATTCAATTTAGTGTTATGTTTTTTTGTCTTGATACTGGCTATTTTGAATGTAGAGCAGAAATAGACATGCGAATAATTCCTTTGTTAAGTCCCAGCTTATAGACACTTAAAAAGTGGCTTTAAATACTCGTAAATTAGCTATAAAGTAGCCAATTTTTCTATTTTATACTGTCTTCACTCATTGTTTAAATATCTCTCAGTTAGTAACGCCACTTGTTAGTGAGATTTTGTTTCTCATCAATATCTTTATTTACCCTTCAGTTAGCTTGCAGCTAACTGAAGGGTAAATAAAGATATGCAACAGATTGATACTTATTACTTTGGCTGTCGTATCGTAATAGGTCCCTAGTGCCCCCATAATAGTTAATCTGCTAAATTTAAGAGAGACAGACCTTGCAATCCCCTAAAACCAGCACCGTAATGAAATGGCTATTCGGCCAACTTCGACCATACAAATCAAAAGTGGCTTTTGCTATATCTGCGCTAATTGTAGGTGCTGCATCTTGGCTGTTACTAGGCCAAGGTATTAAAGCCGTGGTAGATGAAGGGTTTATTGCCAACAATGCTGACAAGCTAGACCAAACTATGTTTATGGTAATGGGTATTGCCTTGGTAGGCAGTATTGCTGCTTATTTCCGATTTTACTGGATGATTTGGTTGGGTGAAAGGGTTAGTGCAGATATTCGCCAAAATGTATACGGGCATTTGCTAACGTTATCCCCAGCATTTTTTGCTAAAACGCGAACCGGAGAAGTGATTTCTCGTTTTACCGCAGACACCACCTTATTGCAGTCTGTTGTGGGAATGGGGTTATCAATGGGGTTGCGATCGTGCATTACCTTTATCGGTGCGTTACTTTTGATGCTCTTCTCAAGCCCAATGCTGACTTTGTATGTATTAATTGCGGTGCCAATAGTGTTACTGCCGATTAGAGTATTTGGGGCCAAAGTAAGATTACACTCAAAAAATAGTCAAGATAAAGTCGCAGATGTGGGCGCTTATGTAGATGAAACATTACATGAAATCCATACTGTGCAGGCCTATTCTCATGAAGAAATAGATAAAATATTGTTCCAATCTCGTATTGAAGGTGTGATGAGGGCTGCGCAATTACGGATTAAATACCGGGCTTTGTTGGTAGCATTTATTATGGCTATTAGTATTATTGCTATCACGTCAGTAGCATGGATAGGGGCGCAGCAAGTATTAACAGGGGAGCTAAGTGCCGGCGAACTTACTGCATTTATGTTTTATGCGGTAATGGCGGGTGGCGCTGTGGCGACTATTAGTGAAGTGATTGGTGAAGTTCAAAAAGCAGCGGGTGCTAGTGAGCGTTTAATGGAACTGCTGAACACTAATACCAGTATTCAGTCGCCGCAGTCTCCTATTAGCTTACCAAATAAAGTCAGTGGCGAAATTGATCTCCAAAATGTGAATTTTCATTACCCACAAGCTGACACTGTTTCGGTGATTAAAGACCTAAATTTGAAAATCAAAAGTGGTGAGCGAGTTGCTTTGGTAGGCCCAAGTGGAGCAGGAAAGTCTACGTTGTTTCAATTATTGCTGCGTTTTTATGATGTAAGCAGTGGTCAAATTACATTAGAAAACCAAGACATTAAATGGCTGGACGTACCTGTGTTACGGGAGCAATTTGCGTTGGTACCCCAAGAATCTGTGATATTTGCTAGCAGCGTCAAGGATAATATTGGTTATGGCCGCACCAATGCAAGTCAGTTAGATATCGAAAACGCTGCAAAAGCGGCTCGTGCTCATGACTTTATTCTGGAGTTA
>Ga0209712_10005388_pt1 | contig 10015 bp, 5 predicted proteins | sample ArcOceMetagenome_FD_187443 | JGI IMG/M metagenome (GOLD analysis project Ga0209712, IMG submission 187443) | Marine eukaryotic phytoplankton communities from Arctic Ocean - Arctic Ocean - Greenland ARC118M Metagenome (SPAdes) (version 2) | ecosystem: Environmental > Aquatic > Marine > Oceanic... | reverse complement strand
CGCAAAGGAGGTGAATACATAGTAGCATAGGTTATGGAATGGAATCTCACTATCCATGTCTATCAAATGGGTGTAATATTACACCCATTCTTCCTCCATGACGACTTACTTGTAATTCATAACGATGTTTTTTGTTTTTCATTCAACATGTAGAAGGACAGACGGTCTCCCCCCTGGCCACCCAGTAGATAACTCCTATAATTCCTATTACCGCTAGTTAACTACACAACATTTGAAGAGGACAAAATTTGCTTTAGGCGCGAGCATACAGGAACGCAGAATTCAGATTTGAAGCGAAGAACAAAAAGAAAAGAACAATCTGAAAGAATCGCAATCAAAAACACAATCAAAAGAATTCCGAAAGGACTTTGATGCACAACACATATATGCGGTTGCACCACAAGTCAATAAATCAACAATGAAGTCTGCATCTAGAATATTTCAGCACTCTTTGCGAAGAGGCTTCTTGAAAGAAATCAATCTCCGCAGCAGCGCATCCTATAGAACTCTAAGCAGCACTGCGGCGGCCACTGTTATTGACACAGACAACCTCCCTACCTCACCCTCCCGGCATCTTCATTCGCAATTTAATCCGTCACCAGAGCATCTCCAACTCCGCAATCTCTTGAGATCCTTCACAGCCTCCGAAATTGAACCCCAAGCCAATCATTTCAACAAACACGAACAATTCAATCTACCTCTTTTCCAATCACTTCATTCCTTAGGACTAACAAAATTGACAATTGAGGAAAAGTACGATGGTGCGGAAATGGATGCCACAGCTGTCGCAATCGTTCACGAGGAACTGAGTTACTCCGATCCAGCATTTTGTTTATCGTATTTGGCACATGAAGTTCTTTTCTTGAATAATCTTGGGAAAAACGGAAGTGATGCACAGAAACAAAAATGGTTTGTCGACAAGAATGCTGGGGACAACATGTACATTGGAGGAATGTGCATGTCAGAACCAAACGCGGGTACAGATGTATTGGGAATGAAAACAACTGCGAAATTGAGTTCAAATGGCAATTGGATTTTGAATGGACAAAAAATGTGGATTACGAATGGAACCATTGATGGCGAGACGACCGGAGACGTATATCTCGTGTATGCCAAAACAGGTGAAAAGAGGACGGATATTTCACAATTTATAGTGGAAAAAGATACGAAAGGATTTATGCTTGGGCAGCAAATCAAGGATAAGCTAGGGATGAGAGCATCACCTACGGCAGAATTAGTGTTTGATAATGTTCTAGTGCCAAATGAGAACCTTGTCGGTGAAATTAATGGTGGATCATTGTGCCTGATGAGAAATTTAGAGATTGAGAGAGTGGCATTGGCTGCAATGGCGATTGGGATCGCAAGAAGGTGCGTTGATGAGATGGTGAAATATTCCATGCAGAGAAGCGCATTTGGGAAGGAGATCCGTCATTTTGGTCAGATCCAAAAGTCGATTGCCGAGAGTTACGCAGAATATATGGCAGGCAAAAGTTATTTGTATATGGTTGCAAATTCACTAGATTTACAAACTACGGGCAACGGTTTGGATGCTGATGGTGTGAAGTTGTATGCGGCAGTAATGGCCAAGAACGTTGCCGATCGTGCGATCCAAGTCATGGGAGGTTATGGATACGTTGGCGAGTATAATGTTGAGAGACTTTGGAGAGACTCGAAATTGCTGGAAATTGGTGGCGGCACTAATGAAAGCCATCATAAGAATATGATTAGAGATTTGTGTAAGATGGGAGATTCGCTCCCTTGAAAAATGATTGCTTGCGCGGCACTAATACACCTGACTGTCAACTTACGCGAACACCCCATGAATTACAATGATTTTATACAATACATTGCGTAGCCTAAAGCTTCGATTTTTAAACGATACATAATAAACACAGAATAGATTAATGGTTCCTCTAGGCCATTTTCGGTGCACATTTTGGTGGCCAAAATCCTCCATAGGCCTTTACTCAGAAGAAGATGAGGCAAGTCGATACGGTGGATCATACCGACCGGTAGACTCGCCTCTCGCCTCTTCCAGCGAAAGTACAGTAAGTAACGCATGTCTAACTTGAAACTTGAACAACGATGAGCAAGAGGACAGCTTTAGTAATTTGTGACTTGCAACCAGATCTACTTGGATCATTGCCTAACCGTGAGATCCTAATATCCAGCATTGATATTGTTCTAGAGGCAGCAAAAGCTAATAATTGGATAGTTGTCTATTCGGGCCTGAAATTTGAATCTGGATATGAAAGCGTACCAGAGTCCCATAAACTGTATGGTGCCTTGAAAAAGTTGAATAGCAAAATGGGCGATAAAGCGGTTCATTGGTTCATGGAGGGGTATCCAGGAAGTCGCATTTTGTTACAAACGTCATTGGTAGAAGAGAACGTGGATGTGCGTGTTGTCTGGAGATCTCAACATCTTCACACTGAACTAGTTTCTCTACTGAATGAGGAATCCGTTGGAACTGTCTATGTTACTGGCGCAAAAGCAAGTGGAGCGGTGCAGATGGCTTCGCAAATGATGATGGATTCTGGCATAGAGGTGACGGCTGTCAAAGAATGTATAGAAGATGACAATCAAGAAAGGCTGAAAGCTACTTTGGACCATTTGCTCCCAATCTTTGGAAATGTCATTTCATTGAAAGAATTAATTGATGACATTGGAGGAGTTGATATCTTGTCCGCGAACGCTAAGCAATCCTTTATGGACATTATGTCAGGCAATCAAGAAAGTTCAGCGCTCTTTGCGACAGATTGTGGAAGGAGAGGACACGGCTCTCGCTTTATTGGATTGTTGTTGGAAAGAGGAACGTGGAAATGCTATCCATCGCAGATATGGTATGAAGATTTTGTGAAGGGGGAATTTTACTGTCCCCTTGGTAAGAAAGTAGTGGACTTTTGCGATGAACCTGAATTCAGTAAAGTTGCAATGTATCTTGCTGGAAGAGAACATCTCGATGAAAAAGACAAAGTGATTGAGATTGCTGGAAAATACATGCCCAAGACATATTGTTTGGAAGATGGGAAATGGGTCGGTGAAGAACCGCCTGGTGATGACGAGGAAGGATCAACAGTGGCCCCTTGGTTCATCAAGGAGGCAGACAAGAATCTTGGTGGCGATGCGATTGAAATTGTTTCCAGTCCGTCTGAAATAATGAATAACGTCAGCAAAACCAAAAGATATGTAGTACAGCAACATATCAGGAATCCGTTACTGACTGACGATGGCCGTAAGACTCACTTAAAATTTTACGTCCTTCTGATTTGTGAAGACGATGGAATGACGTGGACGTTGTATACATATCGGGGCGCGTTGTTGTCAATTTCTCCAAAGCCTTGGAGTCCTTCTGATCTTAGCCAAGATACCCAAATCACTATTCATAGGCATCCGGAACCCCCTGGCGAGACAGAGGGTTGGAAACAGCACTGGGAGGCTGTGTACGATAAGTGTAAGGCAGGAACATCAGAAGTTATCAAACGAGCAATATCAACAGGAAAATTGAAGGGAAGACCCAAAAAGCAATTTGAGGTGTTCTCTGTAGATTGGATGCCGGATACCCATGGCAACATTTGGATGTTTGAATTCAACATGTCACCTGCAGTATGTCAAAAAGAGTTTAATGATATTTCCAAGAGAGATATACGCAGAGATTATCTAATGCAACATGACGAGATAATGCTACGTGAAGCGCTGAATATTGTCCTGCCCTTGGAAGGAAATGGTTCCAGTACTAGCGATTGGGATCTTGCAGGGAACTTCACATCAAAATAAATATCAACAAGAACATTTTACAGCTCTCGGGGTCTGCGTGTGTGCATGCAAGAAAACTGATTGAGACTAAGTACTCGTAGGTCTAAGGAGTTTCCATTTCCTCAGCTCTACCGGTACGGTTGAGTTTTTGCTAAGTTCACTGCCGACTTTCTTGAAAAGATACCGAAATCCGAATTTATGACTCTAGATTTAGATGTTACAATCTACTAACTACACCTTTTGCATTTGCTTGAGCACAGTGGTACCAGGCATTTACAAAGTACGGGCAATGATGGTATCAAGTTGTATGTGGCAGTAATGGCCAAGAACGTTGCTGATCGTGCGATCCAAGTCATGGGAGGTTATGGATACGTTGGCGAGTATAATGTTGAGAGACTTTGGAGAGACTCGAAATTGCTGGAAATTGCTGGTGGCACTAATGAAATCCATCATAAGAATATGATTAGAGATTTACTAAGATTGGAGATTCGCTCCGTTGAAAATGACTGCTTGCGCGGCAATAATACACCTGACTGTCAACTTACACAAACACCCCATACATAAGACTGATTTATACAATACATTGCGTAGCCTAAAGCTTCGATTTAAACGATACATATTTTTATAATAGTAGTTGAAAATACATAAATGATGTTTGCACACCTTGATTCGGTTACTATACACTAGTGTAGATTGAAGCTTTCCTCCATCAAATACCTTCCTTCAGGGTTATATCGCCTTTTCAAATTATCCTATAGCACAGTATGTTATTTGAAAAGTTTCATCCTTTTGAGAAGTTGGAGTGAGAGTAGGTTCGAACAATTGTACCGATATTGATATCTTCTCAACTGTCTTCCGTCAAGATTGTTCTCAGTTGTCAGGGTTTGAGCGGCCATTCCAATGATGTCTATGGCTAATTGATTCAAGGAGCATTTGTCGTGCTAGTACCACACGCATCATATTTTAAGTTTTCTACGCGCCAAAATCAAGCCAAAATGGTGAAGAACGTGACACAACAACATGAAAGACATCAGACATCATCGCTCTCATTATTTCTCATCCACATACCGGCATACCACATATCATAGTTAGCCATCTATCTCCCACGATACTATACTTGAACCATAACCAAAATGACATCTTCATCCAACGCACAAAACAATGAAACGAGGACAAATACAAAGACAAACCCTAGACCGAAATGCAAATGCATCCTCGTCATATCAGGAACCAGCTCGGGAGTGGGAAAAACCACCATCACCGTAGGACTCATGGCCGCCTTTGCCCAACGGGGATACATCGTACAACCTTTCAAAATAGGTCCTGACTTCTTGGATGGGATGCATCATGAGGCTGGAATTCGAGCGGGAGAGGCGGAGTTTCGTCGTCTTCAGGTTCAGAAGGTGAAAGAGGATGCGGTTGTGGATGTGGTTGTGGATGTGGATCCAACTGTAGATGAAACACAAGGAAAGACGAGACGATGTGTCAATCTAGACGGATGGATGATGCGATCTCCCACCACAGTCCTCGCCTCCTTCCACCACCACTCCCATGGAGCAGACATTTGCATCCTCGAGGGCGCCATGGGCCTGCATGATTCCCGAGATGGAACCTCCGATGCCGGCTCGGCAGCTCAAATTTCCAAATGGTTGAACGTTCCCGTGGTCCTGGTTGTGGATGGATCGATGATGGCCCGATCGGTCGCTGCCATGGTTCTAGGGTATACGGTTTTTGATGGGGGGATGAGAATGGGGGCTGTGGTTGTGAATCGTGTGGGGGGGAGGGTTCATGTGGATTGGATTAGGGAGGCGGTGGAGTTTGAGGGGGAGAAAGAGGGTGGGTTGTTGAAGGATGTGGGGACGGGGGATAAGGTTTTGTTTGCGGGGGCGTTGCCAAAGGATGGAAGTGTGGCTGTTCCAGAACGATATTTGGGTTTGAACATGCCAAGTGAACAACAGAATCAGGAGAGTGAGAGGTTTTTATGTTTGGCAGCTCTCGTGGAGGAGAATTTGGATTTGGATGCCCTTTTCAAACTTGGTCAAACTAGTCGAGTACCTTCACCATCATTACCGAATGATATGAATATGCAAGTATCCATACTACAATCCGAATCACCTGCCACTTGCTGTCGAATCGGTATCGCAGAAGATGAAGCATTCTGTTTTTATTACAGGGACAATCTCCATCTCCTCTGTCTCGCAGGTGCGGAACTAGTTCCCTTTAGTCCCCTCACCTCCCACCACCTCCCTCCAGCCTTGGATGCCTTGTACATTGGTGGTGGATATCCAGAACTGCACGCCCAAAAACTAGAAAACAACCAAACACTTCGCAATGACATTCGAAGTTTCTGTCATGCAGGAGGTGCGATATTTGCAGAATGTGGAGGATTGATGTATTTATCGGATACGTTGCTTCTTTCGAAAACGGAAGTGAAGGGCATGTGTGGAGTATTTCCAATATCGACGCGAATGACACCCCATTGCAAAATGTATTATGCGAGCATTGAATTCACTTCCCATAATCCACTTTTTCCGTCCGGGGGACATTGCCGTGGTCAATTGTTTCATTTTTCTGAAATAGTTGAAGCAGGAGATCCAATTAGTGGAGGAAGTTCAGTAGGCCAAGGTAACACCAGTACGCGTTCAGTGGGGAATGACATGTCTTCTCCATTCCTAGTCACACCACAGCTTCCAGGAGCGATCCCAGAACCAGCTGGGGTTGTCATGAATAATGCATTCGCAAGTTATCTTCATCTCCATTTTGCATCGTTCGTTGATGGAGGTACAAGTACAGCAAGTGCTGGATTAAACCCGAAAACACTTGCCGATCATTTTGTGCAGAATGCAATATCAACTTCTCCCCATCGAAAAGCCTATGCTGTATCCTTTGTCTCGGCAGCAACGGAAATCATATTTGCATTAGAGCAAGAGTCTGTTCTGGCAGGTGTCACTTCTATCTGCGATTATCCCACGGAAGCAAGGTCTGCACCACGGCGTATTGTATGTCGACCATCGATCGACGCCGCATCCATGACTAGCGAAGAAGTGGAGAGTGCGATGGAAGAACTTCGGGCGATGAAATTGGAACAAGGAGAGGGTCCACCTCGTCATTGGTTCGTGGATGGCAAAGCTCTACGAGAAATCAATCCTAGAGTGGTGTTTGTGCAAAATACTTGTGAGATATGTGATCCTTCTTCTGATGATGTCCTATATGCATTGAAGGAGCATAGATTGGAAATGACGTCCATCGTTCGTGTTGCGCCCACAACTTTAGACGGTCTTTTTGATTCCATTCGCGATATTGCTGCTGCTCTAAACATTCACGACCGTGGAAATAATTTGATTCGATCCCTCCGAGAACGCCTAGGGCGAGTCAAAGATGAAATTGTGAAATTGGAGGCACCAAGGCCTAAAATATTATCTCTCGAGGGACTTGCACCTCTATGCACTGGAGGAAACTGGTTACCTGATTTGAAATATGAAGCTGGCTGTGTTGATGCACTTGGTGACATCGGTGGTTGTCCTGCGAAAATACGAACCTGGAATGAGATCGTAGACGCAGATCCAGATATTCTAGTTATTTCACCATGCTCCGCGACCCCTGCACGAACACTCAATGAATTGCACTTGTTGGCATCGAGCCCTGAATTCTGGAAACTTCGATGTGTACAGAAAGGTTCTATGTACATTATTGACCATGGGCTCTTTTCTCGCCCAGGACCCCGTCTCGTAGAAGGCGTTGAAATGATGGCGGCGCTGTTTAGGAATATTCTCCCGCCATCACCCTCAATATTGAAGAAGTGGGAAGAGGAAATACTGAAGTACGAATGCAGTACGAATGACGAATGTGACTCCGTTTCTCACTGTACAACTGAGCTCGCCGCTCGATTTAGTCCACGTCTTGGGTACAAGGAAAATGATGATCAAAGCTCATCAGATAAGAAATCTGACCAAACAATAGGAAAGAACAATTTCCGTTTTTGTAACGTGACAAGGTGTACCATCCCAGACTTTCAGCTTCCTGACAAACGTTCAGCTCACTGCATTATCCCTATATATAGGAAACGACAAAAGAAGATATCGCTGTTACTTATTGGGGGCGAAAACTCTCAAGCCAAGCGCCTTAATGATACATGGGAGCTTCACCCCCCTTCAAAGGGTTGGAATTCTACAACTGAATGGAAAGATAAAGATCCACCTCCTCCGACGATCGGCACCACTTCGACATGGGAGTATCTTGTATGTGGCAAGGTAGCCGGCGAGGATGTGCCAACCCGTCGGTCTAATCACGCTGCTGTAGCATGCGGTGATCATGTCCTGATATTTGGGGGTTGGGGAGTGGACAACGTAACCCCGCTTTCTCATTGCGAGCTACTGCACATAGAATCCTTATGTTGGACACACTGCTCAACACGTGGACTATTACAACCGAGTCCAAGAGGCAATCCATCACTCGTTTATTCTGAGGAGAAAAACTGCGCTTTTCTCTTCGGTGGCTGGAATGGCAAACATGCTCAAGGTGATTTATGGTGTCTTGACATGAACAATTGGCAGTGGCAAGAGTTAGTTCAAGAATCACCCATCATGAATGGTGACACCGAGCAATGCAGCTGGCCAAACCCTCGAACTGACCATACATCTGTCCTATGGAAACGGGACGAGGAATACGAGAGTATGCTCGTCTTCGGCGGCAACATTGAAGGATTTGGGCCTTGTTCAGAATTATGGGAACTTGTGTTTTCTACCACTGCCTGGAAGAAGACTCGCCTTAATGCCAAAAACAGAAACTCATATCATTGGGACACAGTCACAGTCTCTGGACCAAATCCACCAGCGAGAACTTCCCACACAGCCGCTATTGTTGGCACAGGGATTAATTCGAGAATGGTAATTGTTGGTGGCACTTCTTCGTCATTAGGTGCTGGCCGAGGATCCATGCTTTGTGACGCGTGGATATTAAATCTTGGACAAGAACATGGCATATCTTCTACACCCACTTGGTTGAAACTGGATTGGAGTGGTAGGGGTGTTGATCGCTGTAGGCATTCTATGGCTGTTGTCGATGCTGAAACACTCGTCCTGTATGGTGGTTACGACGGTGAGATTACAGTCGAAGAACGGGTTGGGATATGGCAAGGAACATTGCCACGAGTAGGAGAAGAGGAAGGATGTGTCCTTGCAACAGAAGCCACCAACACTAGCAAACCTGAAAAATTACAAGATAGATGGGAAGCAGAGATTCCTGTCCGCGTTGAAGATTTGCCACCTCAAACGCTAGCAAAGGCGAAACGTAGTAGGCTGCCTGGTGCAATGTTTAAAGCCCTTCATCGCCATGCTGTGTCTCATAATCGCGACACTTACATTGACCCTGATAGTGGGTATTCTGTTTTCTCTCAAGTTTATTTGAAGAGGAAACCATGTTGTGGGAATGGCTGCAGACATTGCCCATACGGTCACGCGAATGTTCCAGGCAATAACAAAAATTGCGGTGGTACAGATTCAAAGCTAGACTGGTGAGGGCATAAAACTAATGCCTCTGAATTCCGATGCCCCCACAGGAAAGAACCAATCGACATTCTACTGTATATTTGTTCTACCTTTAAAATTCTCTATTTTGATGCTCTCTGGATTGATCTCTACATGATGCATCAGGAAAATGTTGAAAGTAAATATTTTAATTGGAAGGGATTTGCTGGAATAAAGGCAACAGAAACCTGCCGAATGTTCTCATTGGTCCTATTTTCCCTTGAAACCCAATCGTAGAATTACAATGGACAATTGATGCTAAATCCAACTAGTTTTAGATTACAAGAGTGAAGAAGCAACTCAACAACTAAAATATGACATCAATCGGTAGTAGATTTTTAGTAATTTTGTAAACAAAATCCATTACGTGCAAACGTAACTATGTCTAATCTATGAACCGACACATGATTTGATCTTCTTTGCCAACTCTTCTTTCTGCAAGGTCTTGAATGTAGTTTGCTAAGTTCACTGCCGACTTTTTTGAAAAGATACCGAAATCCGAATTTATGACTCTAGATTTAAATGTTACAATCTCAAAAATCTACTAACTACACCTTTTGCATTTGTTTGAGTACATTGGTACCAGGCATTTACAAAGTACGAGCAACGATGGTATCAAGTTGTATGCGGCAGTAATGCCAAGAACGTTGCTGATCGTGCGATCCAAGTCATGTGAGGTTATGGATACTACGTTGGCGAGTATAATGTTGAGAGACTTTGGAGAGACTCGAAAT
>Ga0209712_10005385_pt1 | contig 10019 bp, 5 predicted proteins | sample ArcOceMetagenome_FD_187443 | JGI IMG/M metagenome (GOLD analysis project Ga0209712, IMG submission 187443) | Marine eukaryotic phytoplankton communities from Arctic Ocean - Arctic Ocean - Greenland ARC118M Metagenome (SPAdes) (version 2) | ecosystem: Environmental > Aquatic > Marine > Oceanic... | reverse complement strand
TATTTACATTATTTTTGTTAATTTTATTCCACATATCGTTGTATAAAACGCCATTTTTTCTGTCTATCCAACGATCTTGTCCCCATGATACTTGTCTATCATCAAATCCAGGCCAAACAGCACCAGTGATAAATTTTATTTTGTTGCTTAGTAAAAAGTCGCTAGAGGTATTGTAAAACCAATCGATGTATTCTTCGCCCCAATTTGCCCCGTCTTCTGAGAAACCTTTCACCCAAGGATAAAATGAATCGATAGCAGAATTATTAGCGATCACTGTCAAATCTAAATCATTTTGTAGTAATGTCGGACTCGTTTGGGTAAAAACTTCATTTACAATATCTCTATAATCTTGTGATGTTAAATAGCCATCATAATTCCAAATAAAAATAACGGGAGAACTGTCTTTATGTAAATATTTTGTAGTTTGTGCAATTACATTATTTTTTAAGTTGATCATTGTTGCTCTTGCAACATCTTCAGTCATACCTTGATCGTCATAACTAATGCCAATGGAGTAATCAAATTCAGGATATATTTCTTCAATACGTTTTAATGATTGTGCAAAAGCTTCAAAAGCTTCTTGATCGTAATCCGTTCGGACATTGATAATAGCGCCATCGATACCGACAAGAGAAGAGAGTAAAATATGATAAATATGAGTAGCCCACGCTTTAGAATCGTAGTAACCGATTAGTGGCGTGTTTACTACTCCGTCACCCCAATGGTTGCCAGTTGCTGTTTCACTGAACCACGGTAAATAATGCATATAGACTTTTTTAGTTATTTCGGTGGGAGCGCCAATGTAAAAGACGTTTTCAGTAATGCTTTCGTCTTCAATACAAACAATATCTAAAGTGCACGTACTATCGTTTGAATCTTCAGAAGAACATGATGTTAATGATAAACTAGACGCAATAAGCAGAAAGACTAAAGAAAAGTGTGAATGTGATGGTTTCATCATGAAATGTTAGTCCTTAAATATAGTCATAATTTGTATAATAAAAGATAATCATGCGACTAAATATTTTGTATTTTTGGCGTGTACTATATTACTACTATTTAAGTCAAAGCTTAAAGGTGAAGATAGCTAATCATCCACATGCGATAGATACAAGTGGCATAGTTAATTTGTGCAGATCTAACGACAGACACAATAATCCTAAGAACTTACCACGCATAATTTTTTATTTGTGAGGAACTCAGTGACTCCAATCTCCGCTATGAGTACGAAGTGATTATTCTACTGCGTGCTCCTAACTGTCCGGTTAATTTTGCTTGGCTTCAGTCTCCATGCAGCTGTCATGAGCAGCGCACCGGATAGGGGTAAACTCGAAAGGCTGTGCCGTTATATTACCCATTCTAGGGTATCAGAAAAAAGGTTGGCAATAACGACTTACCCCAAGGTGCGCGACCCATTAAAAACACCCTACCGTGACGACACCACCGGTGACCAGCGCAGTCATGCCATCTTTGAGCCGCTAGATTTTATTGCCCGTTTAGTGGCCTTGGTACCCAAACCTCACTAGGTTTCATGGTGTATCTGTGTGGGGCGGCCCTCGTGGGGCGGCCCTCGCGGGGCGGCCCTCCACCAAACAGTCGGCACCGCGTGACAATAACACCGGCCTTACGAAATAAGACTAAACAAGCCTTGCCGACAGGGCAGGAAAAAACACGGGCACAAAAACACCAATCGATGACCTGGGCGCAAAGACTTAAACGGGTTTTTGGAATAGAAATAGAAACCTGTGAGCAATGCAGTGGTGCGGTTAAGGTTATAGCGATATTGCATCGACAAATTGGGAGGAAAGCCGATTTACACAGCGAATGCTGCCCGAAGGGTTAGGTACACGGATGTGCCTAATGAACATCCATTGGTGATCCAAAAGTTACTCAGTCACCTGAATATAAAAAATGACGAAGTCGTCGAATTATTGCCCCCACAAAGTAGAGCACCGCCTCAGATAAGTCTGTTTGAATAAAAGCCGTTCATCATCATAAACAAAACTGGTTTGCACAACAGCGGGAGCCGCTTGCCTTGAATTCTGAATTAAGTGTAAGCAGTTGATTAATAAAAAATAGCCGGCTTTCACTCCATCAAGGATATAAAAGAGAGGTGAATATGGAAAATATGAGGCATCATATATTTTAACTTTATGAAAAATGACGTTTTGTTCTACCTATACCCTTATTTGAATTTAGCCATGATTTGTTTGTTATGAATGGCAAAAACACTCGCTTAAATCCGGTTTTAAGGCATTTGATTAAGGAAATTAGTCACTTTATTCAGCAGGTTGAGAAGTAGGCTTTCGCTACGAGCTACGAGATTCAATATTGATTTTAAAAGCCGTATTAATGCGGCTTTTTTATGTGAATTTTAAATCTGCCACTTTATCCAATAAGGCAGGTTTTTATTCCGACAAATATTTCATTCTTCGAAACCTCTGCTTGGGTTTTTAAACAAGGTCCCTTTTGTGTGACCTGTTTTTATTACCGCCATAAAAAGTCATTTGTATTTTATGCTAATAAATATAACCAGTCGCAGACAATAAAACTGAGTAAGTGTGACTTGTTAAATGGATATTTAACTGTCAGGAAATTTAACAGATTTAATTTTTATAAAAATCTATTTTTTTAAACCGTTGAAATATAATGAAAATAAAAATAGGCCCGTTAATTGCTTGTGTTGTCCCGATGTCACAACATAAAAATGTGATGCCTTAATATAACAATAAATAAAACGAATTCGTTTAAAACAAAAACAGGGTTAACTTATGAAGTATTTAAAAAATGTTTTGCTTGCAGCAAGTCTAGTTGTTACCACTATGGGCATGTCTTTATCGGCTAATGCTGCATTAATTCAACAAGATATCACTCTCGATGTTGATGTTGCTGCTGGTGATTCCTTATTTGACGACGTCGGTCATGGACTTACCGACACCTTGGACCAACTACTTGGTTCTATTATGTACAACACCGATGATGCCAATGCTCTTGGTGAGATTGCGGCTGCGGATACCAGTATTGTATTTAGTATTGGTGGTGTAACTTTGACAGAGGCAGATCTTCTTTTTGGTGGTTCAGATCCGATATTACTTGCCGCTAATGCTGAAGTTGACGGAATACTCAACATGATCCTTGAGTTTGAATTTTTGCTTAATGGTTTCGACATTGCGATAACAGCCATCGCTGATACTGACTTTGGTGGTCTGTTCCTTTTAGATGATATCTTTGGCCTTGCTGTTTCGGGTGAAACTCGCCTAGGTCAAGTTAACCAAGTAGCTGTTTCTGAGCCTTCTGCACTAATACTAATGCTTGCAGGTTTTGGTTTCTTAGTGCGCAGAAAAATAGCGGCTAAATAACCACACTTTATACGTTTTATACGTTACTTATGACGTTTGATTAAAAACCTGGCTGCGGTCAGGTTTTTTTATGCCTAAAATTGGGTGTAGAGCCCAGTGGATGACTTTGCGATAAGTTACGCCCACACTGCAGCGTTTTTATGGGCCTTGAAAGAAAAAACCCTGACCGTTAGCCGTTAATACATCGTTAAAATACATAATCGGTTTAAGCAATAAGATGACTCGCGGCAAGTGGCACCTGGCGCGAGTGAAAATGCAGCGTATCAAATAGCCGCCATAAAACGTTTCACACCAATCTATCTAAAGTGTGCTGCATAATTCGAACCTTTTATTCCGATTTAAAAGTGCCGTACCTGTTTTTTACTTTACTATGGATAGTGGCCTTGGGTTCTCACATAGTCTGAATGGAACATAGCCATTCGCTCTGATAATTAGTCTATATAGTGAGTGTAAAAAAATTTGCTAATCGCATCTTAGGCGACAACACAGGCATGGATCCGCCGACTACAATACTACCCGCATACAATGTGTCAGCTTTTTTTACACTTTAAGAATGCGTGCATTTCCCCCTCACTCTATCTGGTCTATGAACCGGTTTGTGCAAGCAGAATTGTTGGGTATCGGTTGAACCTCCACATCAATACGTTCTTAAAGATATATCCTATTCTTCTGTAAACATCCTCAATCGACTGCGGGGCTTCAGTTGTTATTGAAACGACTAGGCAAGTCTGGGATTTAACATCATTGTCATATTGAACGGTCCTATTGACGTGACAAGGATATTTAAATTCTATAAAAATGAGAAATGTACTAAAACATACAAAAAAATTGGATTAAAATCCGGATTGATTAAGAATCCATCACCCAGATGTCATGATTTTTAACACTTTTAATTTTTGCTAAATACGTACCTAAAAATCCCCTTAAATATCAATAATATAATGTTTGGGACTGTTTCTTGCTTATAAATTTGTTCCTAGTCTGCAAACCGAATAAATAAGATTTAGTTTGCAGAAATTAAGGAAATATAGTTTGCGTACCAACCCAAAGAAGTTTGGTGATCGCTTTCTGTATAAGGGAAGAAATATCTACTCAATTAATAATTATAAATTTATGAATATACAAAAATAAATAAAGGAACATTCTATGTTACGTAAACAGCTAACAGTGCTCGGAACCGGGTGCTATTTGGCGATGTCTGTGAATAGTGCTTTTGCATTATCCAATCCAGACCGCAGTCTTCTCACGTTGGATGCATCTAGTGCAGTAACTGTTTCATCTAAAACTCAATACATTGTGCAATTAAAAGGCGCACCTGCTGCCAATCGTAATGACAACAATACAATCCCAGACAGATTTGATGGTGCATTAAATAACATCAAATACGATGCAAACTCAGCAGCGTCTGTGACTTATCGTCAAGAATTGGTCAACAAACAAAACCAAGTGATGAGTAGCGTTGGCATTAGCAATGCAGTTTATACTTATGAACATTCATTTAATGGGTTTGCCGCAACATTAACCACCAGTCAGGTTGCTAAGTTAAAAAACAATCCAGACGTGTTAAACATCTGGCCAGATGAATTACTTCAAATGGATACTGCTAATACTCCTGAATTTCTAGGTTTAACAGCACCAGGGGGATTACACACGCTCGGTACCAAAGGTGAAGACATCATCATTGGTGTAGTTGATTCAGGTATTTGGCCTGAAAACCCAAGTATCCAAGATGATATGCCTGGGAATACGTTTGGTCCTATTGCCGATACACGTCCTGATTGGGTGGGTACTTGTGATACAGGAACTGATGAAGATTTTTCGTGTAACAACAAATTAATTGGCGCACGATACTTTAATGAAGGTTTTGTAGTAAACAGCACGTTGTTGCCTGGTGAATTTGACTCTCCTCGTGATGCAGATGGCCATGGTACACATACATTAACTACCGCTGGTGGTAATGAAGGTGTAACGGCGTCGTTGCAAGGCATTGAAGTGGGTACTGTTTCAGGTATGGCTCCTCGCGCCCGTGTTGCCGCTTATAAAGTGTGCTGGAACGGCAGTGCTGCAGGGAACAGTGGTTGTAGCTCAACGGATTCAGTTGCCGCTATCGACGCTGCAGTTGCTGACGGCGTGGATGTTATCAACTTCTCAATCAGTGGTAGCCGTACCGCTATGACTGACCCAGTTCACGTCGCATTTTTTAATGCTTCACGTGGTGGTGTATTTAATGCACTTTCTGCGGGTAACTCTGGTCCTGGTGAGCAAACTGTTGCACATAATGTGCCTTGGGTGACAACTGTAGGTGCCTCTACTTATGATGGCGAAGCTGCATTAGTCGGCAGTAAACTTGAAGTGTCATATGACGGCATTAACGAAGAGGTGTTTTCGCTTCCAGGTGCTATTACACCAGCCATTCCTGCTGGCGGTTTATCAGGTGAACTCGTTAACACTGATCCTGTGTTAATGTGTGATGAAGACTCTGGTAGCTTTACCGGTAACAACCCGATCGTGAACCCTGAAGCAATCGACGGAAAAATCGCGTTTATCTCTCGTGGTGGATGTGCTTTTTCTGAAAAAATTCTTTATGCACAAGAAGCTGGTGCAGTGGGTGTTGTTGTTTATTCAACGGGCGCGCCAATAGCTATGGGCGGAGATGGAACGGGGATTACTATCCCTGGTGTCATGATTTCACTTGATGATGGTGTTCGTCTTGCACAGATAGTTGATGAAATGGTAGTGACGGTTAATTTCACTAACGATGGCATTGCAGGTTCATCTACTCAAATTGGTAACCAAATGGCGAGTTTCTCGTCACGGGGTGAAAGCTTGGCTACGGCCGATATCCTAAAGCCTGATATTACCGCACCGGGTGTGCAAATTTTGGCGGGTACCTCTGGTGCTCAGATTGACTCAGGTACTACCGGTGAAAGTTATGCTTTCCTCAGTGGTACGTCTATGTCTTCGCCACATATTGCTGGTATGGCTGCTTTGATTATTGAAGCTCAACCTACCTTCTCTCCTGCAGCAATTAAATCTGCATTGATGACAAGTTCTTATCAAGCAGGTGTCACTAAAGAAGATGGCAGCACACCAGCTGACCCATTTGACTTTGGTGCCGGTCATGCAGCACCTAATTCTGCTGTTAATCCTGGCTTAGTTTACGACGCTGGTACTAACGATTATTACGCGTTTTTGTGTGGTGCAGGTGATGCTGATTTTGTTGAAGCTGATTTCTTTGTTGGTGCTTGTGATGCTCTTGCTGGTGCAAATTTCCCACTTGAACCTAGTGATCTGAATCTTGCGTCTATTGCGATTGAGTCCCTAGCCGCTACACAGACCGTCAGACGTTATGTTAACAACGTCAGTGATTCAGTTGCATTCACAGCAACAGTTGAGGCACCTGCAGGTGTTGATGTCGTGCTTACTGTTGTAGATTGGAATACAGGTAGCTTGGTTGAGTCTAATACTATGGGCTTTAACGCGAGTGGACTGGGTATTTACGAGCTTACTTTCTCTAAGAATGATTCAGCCGTGTTGGACGAGTGGGTATTTGGTTCAATTGCTTGGTCTGATGGTGCACACAACGTTCGAAGCCCAATTGTACTGAAACCAACTTCACCACCTCTAGTCATTGTGCCAGAAGCTTTAAGTATTGATCCTACTGGCTCTAGAGCAAGAATTACCATTCCTGCTGAAATTAGCTACAACGGTCGTTTCTTTACTAAAGGCATGGGTCTTGCCCAGTCTGATATTTTGGTTAGCGAAGTGGCGCAGGATCCTGATAGCACTTTCGCATTTAATGAAGCTGGTTTAGGTTTCTACTTTGTGAATGTACCTAAAGGTACACGTATTGCTAAATTTGGCTTGTTCGGTGCAGATCAAGACAGCCCAGCAGTAGACTTAGACTTGTATGTTTTTGCTTGTCCAGGGTTCAGTTGTTCACAAGTGGGTACTAGTCAAAATGGCGGTTCTGATGAGTCAGTTGTATTAGTTGACCCTGTTCCACTTGCTGACCTAGGCAGCGACGATATATATGTTGTTTTTGTCCATGGTTGGGGTTTAGATGGCGCTGCGAGTGTATTAGCACCACTGAATGTTTGGACTGTTGATGGTGCTGGAAAAAGTCAGAACATGTCTGTAAGAGCCTCTTCACGTGCAGTTGATGGTCGTACTAACCGTGTTTATGTTAGTATGTCTGGACTTGATTCAGCTACAGATTATGTTGGCGGTATTGTCTACACAGATGAAAACGGTAATGAAAATGGTTTTACTGTGATTGAAGTTAATGCACAGGAAATTCCTGATCTATAGATAAGTCGTACTTGATAGATAAAAGCCCGCTTAATGCGGGCTTTTTTATTGATAATGTTAAAATGATAGACCTTCTTCGTAGCAAGCCAAATTATGTAAGTTTCGTCATCGTTCGGTAAACATCCGGCAATCCCAGCAATCCCAGCTAATATTGATGCAACTGGCATTGAACACTTTAACGGATCTACAGGTGACGTAATTTAATTTTTTCAAACTTCAAACCCTACGAATTTAAATACCATAAGTTCTGATTTGGTTAATGTTGTTCTGAGTCATATATTCCGGATTTTTTCTGATGAACTTTTAATGATTTCGTGCTTAAATAAATTTTCTTGTTGTTTAAAAATCACGTAAAAAGGTAAAGAAATTTGCAAAATTTATTCTTTTCAATCCTGCTAGCAGCGTCAGTTTTGGGCTGTGCAGGGGAAGCAGATAAAACAGAGTCAGTGGTTCCAACAACCAAGCTTAAATCAGAGGGGCAGCCTGAAATAAAACAAGAGGGTCAGCCTGAAATAAAACAAGAGGCGCCAAAAATGATCACCTTGCGCGGCACAGTCAGATATAAAAAAATTGAAGGTGGATTTTGGGGGTTAGATGGACATGACGGCAATAAGTATATGCCGGCAGGACTCAGCAAAGCGCTGCTTATTGATGGCATGGTCATCGAAGTAACGGGTATTGTTCAAGAAGATAAAGATTTAATGACATTTCAGCAATACGGTAAAATCCTGAAGGTAGAAAAAGCTAAAATGATTGACAACAACAATGCCAGAGCACTGAATTCTTATTAGTTAGATGAGCAATCATATCATCGGCTTTGCTGATGAGAGATACATGATAACGTCTGCATCAACTCAATTTGTGACGACAGCAATTCATTGCTTGCTCAGTATAAATTTGCTGAAGAGATTTGAATCACATTAGGCTAATAAACTGACGGTTCACCTTCAGGTCGCGTTTTAAATCGTCTGTGAACCCACATGTACTGATCGGGCTGTTGCCTTATGGAATTTTCGATCATCTGGTTAATAATAGTCGCATCGGCCACATCTTCTCCAGTTCAAGTATGCCGACACCCACATTAATAAATCACCAATAAAACACTCTACCAACGAGGTTTGATTTATCGAATTATGGGTAACAAAAATATGGGAGATATCTAGGTATCTGTTTTTAGATAAATTCGTTTGAAAACAGCCTGGGAATAATGTTTTTCTAGAATTTAGAACAAGTCGTTATCTCAATCACTACGATTGATATTCGTTAAACTTTCAAATGCTAGATTTAGGCGTGTTTTAACAACGTTTTCGCTTTACCTATGCCTCGTATTCTTTGGTGTTGAGTATGAATACCAAATTGGCGCATCAGGTGTTCGCTGCCTACCGCTGTATTAAAGTGTTGTTCAAACTCTGTAGTCAGAATCAGCCATTGTTCTGAGTCTAAACCTAGTCTTTCCAGTATCGGGCTTTTCTCTTCAATGTAACCGCGTTTGTCTTCTCGAATGCTCTTGCCTGTGGTGTCGACTAATTCGCAGTAGTCTTTAAAGCTGTAGGCAATACCCTTAGGCATATTTTGCCTCGGATTACCTACAAAAGGTAATAGGTTATTAGGTTGCTGTGTTTTTTTAGCTGCATTGATACGATGTTGAATACTGGTATGGTCTGAGGTTTCTGGGGTTTTGGCCATCTTGGCGCGAATAGGGTTTAGGTCTACATAAGCCATACAAGCTAAAACAGCTGATTCATCCAGTAACGCTTGGGATTTAAACCGTCCTTCCCAGAACCTGCCACTGCAGTTATCTTCTTTGTTGGCTTCTCTGGCAATGTATTCATTGAGATTACGCATTAACCAACTAATGTCATACAGCCTCTTGCGATAAATCTCGATGGTTTCATTCAGGGATATTAACTCACCTTGGCTTAACGTTTCGTCCTGCATGAACTTTTGGGTGAGCAAAGTGCCTTTGTAAACAGTATGCCATAACGCCAAGACTTGTTTATCTGACCAGCCTTGAGCTTTTAATACATCGACATGTAAAACCAAGTGCACATGATTACTCATCACAGCAAAGGCACAAATATCAATGGCAAACACCGAAGATAGATAAAGTAAACGCTCTTCTACCCAACCTCGCCTGTGCTCATAGTTCTGTCCAGAATAATCATCCACACCACACAAATATGAACGACGCACACAACGCGATACGCAATGATAAAACGGCGTATCAATTAAACTAATTAACCTCTTCCTTGCCTGCGGCATAACCCACCACCTTCAAAAATCAACCATATATAAAGCCTAGTTCACTATTTTATCTAGTCAACTGTTTGTGGGTGTCTGCTTAGCATG
>Ga0209712_10005383_pt1 | contig 10021 bp, 9 predicted proteins | sample ArcOceMetagenome_FD_187443 | JGI IMG/M metagenome (GOLD analysis project Ga0209712, IMG submission 187443) | Marine eukaryotic phytoplankton communities from Arctic Ocean - Arctic Ocean - Greenland ARC118M Metagenome (SPAdes) (version 2) | ecosystem: Environmental > Aquatic > Marine > Oceanic... | reverse complement strand
TTAACACCTTTTCCAGCAATATCTATGTATTTAACCGTTTGATAATCCAGATAGTGTTGCGCCAAGGCATCCATATTATGGCGGCTCGCAGTAGAGTTAAGCACGTAAGACTGCACCATGCTGTCAATAATCTGGGCCTGCCATGTAATGTCATAATTAGCTAATACATTAATGTCGTATTTTAGATTTTGGCCGCAAATGACTTGTTTGGCATCTTCTAATAAAGGCTTGATGGCGGCGATAAGGTCTGGGCGGCTAATTTGCTCGGGGGCACCCACATAGTCGTGGCCACAAGGAACATACACTGCAGTGCCCGCCTCTATGCACAATGAGATCCCCACCAGTTGGGCTTCCATGTAGTTCAGGCTGGTGGTTTCAGTATCAAAAGCAAACACCGGAGCCTCGCTACAGGCCTTTAACCAGGGGGCAAGCTCAGCCAAAGTGGCCACAGTGGTATAATGCTTAGTCGCCACGACGGCAGGCACAAGCATAGCCTGCGTAGACTTGGCTTCAACCGTAGTTGGGGCATTAACAACACCCTGAGGCAGGCTGTTAGCTGCAACGCCATCTTGCAGCAAAACATTGGCCCATGACCGAAACTCTAGGTCTTCATATAAAGCCAGCAAGGCTGCCTGATCTACAGGCTTAGGCACCAACTGCTCTATGGTGTGCTCAAGCTCGACATCTAATTTAATGGTCGTTAACGCCTGAGAGAGGGGCAAGAACGCTAGGGCGTTACGAAGCTTTTCACCTATTTTGCCACCAATGTCGTCAGCATTTTGCATGAGCCGTTCGAGGGTATCGTAAGTCGCTAACCACTTCACAGCTGTCTTGGGTCCTGCGCCTGGCACACCCGGGATGTTATCTGCGGTATCGCCAACAATGGCCAAATAGTCAATGATCTGATCTGGCCTGACACCAAACTTGGCGACTACGCCCTCTTCATTGAGGTAAGTATTGGTCATGGTATTGACCAGACCAACGTGAGGGCTCACCAACTGAGCCATGTCTTTATCACCCGTAGAAATAAGAGTATCGATGCCCTGAGCCGTCGCTTGGGCTGCCAGGGTGCCGATCACATCATCGGCCTCCACCCCTGAAATCATCAATAATGGTAGGCCCATAGCCTTAATAATTTGGTGTATTGGCTCGATCTGTGGGCGCATGTCATCGGGCATGGGAGGCCTGTGGGCTTTATATTCCGCATACATTTCGTTACGAAAGGTTGGACCTTTGGCATCAAATACCACCACAATATTGGCATCGGCATAATCCTTCGCCAAACTGCGCATCATGTTCACCACCCCTTTAATGGCCCCCGTAGGCATGCCTTTACTATTATTCAACGGTGGCATCGCATGGTATGCCCTGAACAAGTAGGAGGAACCGTCTACCAATACAACGGGGGTGGAAACTTTTACAGTCATGATGTCTTCTCAAACAGATCTTTGTGGGTGCTTATGACATAAAGAATACCATATTGGGCCGCCCTAAACTTGAATTGAAGCCTCTCTGAGCGTACTATTTGCAACCCAATTAATGACCCCATTTTGTTTTAGGTAGCAGTAATCCTATGGCCGTATATACCCACCTAAGTAATGCTCAAATTAGCGCTTACATCGCTCCGTTCAACATCGGCGCTGTGGTGGACTTTAAGGGTATTAGCGGTGGCATAGAAAATACTAATTATTTTGTCACTACTCAGATTAAAGGCCAGCCTCAGCAGCATTTTGTGCTGACCCTATTCGAAGACCTTAGTTATGCTGAAATGCCTTATTTTATTGATCTAACCGAACACTTGGTGGCGCACGATGTGACCGTGCCAGCTCCACTTAGGGACCAAGACGGTATAGCCCTGCGCCTGCTTGAAGATAAACCCGCACTGTTGTTTCCGCGCTTTGCAGGTGATCACTTAGCTCGCTCAGAGATTGGGGTTAGCGAATGTGCCATCATGGGCCGAGAGTTAGCTCACCTACATCTCGCTGGCCAAGCGTTTCCTACACTGCGTCACAGCCACCGAGGACCAAAATGGTGGAACGAGTTAGGCCCTAGGGCTGCTGAATACATTGATGGCGCAGACGCTACTATGCTAATGATGGCTATCGGCCAGTATGACGCGATGCAAAGTCAGCAGCCTGATTTGCCCACTGGCGTCACACATGGAGATCTTTTCCACGATAACGCACTGTTCAATCAAGGTCAGCTGAGCGCTACCATAGATCTGTACAATGCCAGCAATGATTATTTATTGTTTGACGTGGCCATTACCGTGAACGACTGGTGTATCGCTCCTAATGGCAGTATTGAACCCAGCCTATACGACGCTTTTCTTAACGCCTATGGGCAAGTGCGCAGGTTTAACACTGCAGAAAGACGGTATTGGAATGCCATGTTAGTGGCAGCCGCCATGCGTTTTTGGTTGTCTCGCTTAGAAACCTACCACGGCTTAGACACCCATCAACGCGAAGCAGGCGTTACTGTACTTAAAGACCCTGATGTATTTCGAGATATATTGAGTCACCGCATGCAACAATTTCATCAACTGCCCTAACCATGGGCATGATTGACTAGCCTGCAGCACAGTCTAATAGAGCCTGCTTCAGCTTAGTGAGATAACCTATTAGGGAACTGCTGCTGGCAGCTAAAATATCAATTTTAATCCGCCTCACTGCTGAACCTAGCACAGCATCTACCAGCTTAGGCTGAGCCTCGTGGTCCATCAGAACACAGGCCACTTGGTTATTTTTGGCAAGTTGATCAATAATAGCCAACTGCTTGGCTCCGGGTGGCTGATCATCAGCATCAGTGAAAGTAGCTAAGTGAGAGAGTCCAAAATAGGATTCAAACGCACTAATACCATTGTGATATACCACATAACCTTGATTTTTTTCGCTCATTGCGCGGGTATTCTCCACCAACTGCAGCTTTAATTTATCGATTTGTTTTAGCCACACTGTCTCGTTCCAAGCCTTGCCCAAGTGTCTACTGAGCTGCTGCATGCCCTGCATTAAATACGCGGGGCTAGTCCATGGGTGCGCATCATAGCTGGAGACTGGCAGCCCTTGGTTAATAATCAGTTGTTTGTGTTGTGGTATCTGCAACATCACTTTGGCCAGGTAGGGTTCTATCTTGGGTCCATACCAAACCACAAGCTCTGCGCTTTGCAAGCGACGGACATGGCTAGGTTTGAGACTGAAATCATGGGGAGAAACATTAGCGGGTAATAAGGCCCCATGCACATCTCCTGTGACTGCTTTTACAACGAGGGACAAAGCGTGTGTACTAGGCAGTATCTTTGAGGCATCCGATGCAACAGCGCCCATGCACCAAAAGGCCAACAACAGACAGGTTTTTGAAGTAAAGCGCGTAACAAAAAGCATAACAGTAACCATTTTATACAGAGTATTAGAAATCTGCGGGCATGGTATGTTATGTTATAACAATTATCAAACCCTAAAGGCGATCCAATGCAAACCAGCGCATTTTCAACCCACGATCATACCCGCTGTATCAGTAGCGCCATTAGTCATGCCCAAATTGCATGCGCTAATCGTGGTGTAAGGCTGACACAGGTACGCCAGCGAGTGCTGGAATTAGTATGGCGCAGCCACCAGCCCATTGGGGCTTATGGATTATTAGCCAGTTTAGCAGAGGAGGGTTTTAATTCAGCACCCCCTACGGTCTACCGCGCCCTTGAATTTTTGAGTGAGCAAGGTTTGTTACATAAATTAGAAAGCATAAATGCCTATGTGGGATGCTGTAACCCAGACACCCCGCATCAAGGACACTTTCTACTCTGCCAAGACTGTCATCAGGCCCAAGAACTCGACAGCCAGTACATTACTTTAGCCATCAAACTGAGTGCCGATCAGCATGGTTTTGACATACAAGGCCAAACGATTGAAATCGTTGGCACCTGCCAAGGATGTCTTAACAAGGCGCAAACGTCGGAGCCAGACCTATGAGTCAAACCTTGCTCACTGCCAAAAATTTAGGCGTAAAGCGGGGTGATCGCTGGCTCATTAAAGAGGTAAACATGGCCCTAAAAGCAGGCCAAATTACTACGGTAATCGGCCCTAACGGCGCTGGAAAGTCCACCTTAGTACGCAGTTTATTAAAACTAATGCGCACCACCAGTGGAGACATTAGCGCCATGAAGGGCCTACGCATAGGTTACATGCCGCAAAAGCTCAAACTAGAAGATACATTGCCGCTTACAGTGGCTCGGTTTCTCGATTTGGGACGCCATAAGCAACATCAACTTAGCCCACAACTTTGGCGCGACCTGCTCCATGAGTGTCGTGCCGAGAAACTACTCGAGCGCCCCATGCAACAGCTGTCTGGTGGTGAAACACAAAGAATACTATTATTGCGGGCCCTATTGCGCAAACCCCACCTGTTGGTATTGGATGAGCCTGTTCAGGGCGTTGACGTTACCGGCCAAGTGGCTCTGTATGGCCTTATTGGCCAGATACGAGATCTGTTAGGCTGCGGCATCTTGATGGTGTCCCACGATTTGCATTTAGTGATGGCAGCGACAGATGAAGTCATCTGCCTTAACCAACACATTTGCTGCTCTGGACACCCTGAGCAAGTTAGTCAAGATCCTGCCTTTACCGATTTATTTGGCCCCCAAGGCGCAGGTAATTTGGCCTTGTACAACCATCAGCATAATCACCACCACACCAGCCATGGCGAGATTATCGCGGGCCAACATCACGAGACTTGCGACCATGGCTGATTTTCTATTATGGGCTTGGTTAGGTGGCTTAATGATTGCTGCCATTACTGGGCCTTTAGGTTGTTTTATGGTGTGGCGACGCATGGCTTATTTTGGCGATACCCTTGCTCATGCAGCCCTGCTTGGGGTGGCTTTGGGCCTATTGCTCCATATTAACATTGGTATAGCCGTGGTACTGGTATGTTTGTTGTTAGCCCTGCTACTCAGCACCTTAATGCATAAACGCATTATTGCAACCGATACCTTATTGGGTATTCTGTCCCATGCTAGCTTGTCATTAGGCTTGATCAGCTTAAGCCTTTTTGACCATCAAGCTATTGATTTAATGGGTTTTTTATTCGGTGATTTGCTTGCTATTGGATACCAAGACTTGACGTGGATTGCCCTCGCCTGCAGCCTTGTTTTAGCGATATTAATACGCATATGGAAGCCCCTATTAGCCATTACTGTGAATGAGGAGCTAGCTCAGGTAGAAGGCATTAACGTGGCTTGGATGCGTACCTTATTAATGCTGTTGGTCGCGGTAGTCATTGCTGTAGCCATGAAGGTGGTTGGTGTTTTACTCATTACCTCACTACTCATTATCCCAGCTGCAGCTGCCCGCCGCTTGTCCAGTTCGCCCGAACAAATGGCCTTGCTTGCGAGCCTACTGGGCATGTTGGCAGTGAGTGGTGGTTTGGCTTTATCTTGGTTTTACGACACTCCAGCGGGGCCCTCCATAGTGGTCATCGCCAGTGCTTTGTTCTTTGTGTTATTTAGCCTTCCCCAAGTATTTAGGAGGACTTAGGTGGCCCAAAATATGTACTTAGACTATGCCCCCAAAACCAAGCATATGTCGCAACTCTGGTACCTTGCCTGGCCCTTAATTATCTCCAACATTAGCGTGCCCTTACTCGGCTTGGTAGACGCCGCCATAATGGGTCACTTAGATGAGGCCAGTTATTTAGGGGCGGTGGCTTTGGGCGCTACCTTGTTGTCATTTATTTACTGGGCCTTTGGCTTTTTACGCATGGGTACTGTAGGCCTTACCGCACAGGCTCATGGTGCTAAAGACAAGCAGCGCTTGATGCAGTTACTGCTGATGCCAGGTTTACTTGCTTTGGCTATTGGTGTGGCTATTATGGCCTTACAAAGCTGGCTCATCCCCTTGGGTGTTTATCTCATGGGCGCAAGCGACCTAGTGTCTGAGTTAGCCCAAGAATACCTATCCATCCGTATTTATAGTGCCCCAGCGGTGCTTGTCACCTACGTGTGTTTGGGCTGGCTGTTGGGCCGCCAAGACAGCCGCAGTCCTTTGCTTTTACTGGTCGTAACTAACGTCAGTAATATTGGCTTTAACCTATTGTTTGTGATCGGTTTTGACATGACAAGTGCCGGCGTAGCATGGGGTAGTTTGTTGGCCGATTATTGTGGTCTTATGCTAGCGCTAGTTTTAGTGTGGCGCCACTTGGCCCGGTTTGATCAGCAACTCCACCTGCAGTGGAGTGCTTTTTCACCCTTAGCCAAGCAGTTGTTACGCCTCAACAGCTACCTGTTCGTGCGTACCTTAATGCTGCTGTTTGCGTTTGCCTTTATCACCTCACAAAGCGCCCGTATGGGTGACGATGTATTGGCGGCTAATACTCTGTTATTGCAGTATGTCACCTTACTGGCTTACGCGTTAGATGGCTTTGCTTTTGCGATTGAAGCCGCCTGTGGAGAAGCCTTGGGAGCCAATAAAAGACGCCGATTTTACCGCTTATGTAATGGTGCAGCCATTTATTCCATCATCGTAGCCGTCGCTGCCACAGTGGTTTTTTGGTTGCTCAGCGACGCTTTTATCAACATGCTCACTACCCTAGAGAGGGTGCGGGAAATAGCCAGTGCACATGCAGTGTGGGTGATGTGGGTGCCCATTATTAGCGTGTGGAGCTATTTGTTTGATGGCATTTTTGTAGGGTCTACCCAGGCCCAGGCCATGTTCTACTCGGTGCTGGCCAGCTTAGGTGTGCTATTGCCCCTTTGGTACCTTCTGGAACCTTGGGGCAATGATGGCCTATGGTGGGCATTTCTGGGCTCTTGCGGTGTGAGGGCATTGGTAGCCTTGTTAGGCTACTTATGGCTGAGCCACAAGCAAGCCTGGTTCATCAATACCTAATGCACACTCAACTAACGTAACTTAAGTATTTGTGGCTCTACTTCCTGCACTGCAGCAGGCTTGGTATGGTTGACCCTTGTGGTCATTTCCTGCCTTGCCGCTGCAGCCTGTCCAACCCGCTCTTCGTGCCCGCAAGTGATACAATCTCTCAACTGTTCATCAACTTCGCCGTCCTCGGGGATATAAATGCGCACACTGTCTTGTGCCCCACACTTAGGGCATACAATACCTGCAATAAACCTAACTTTCATGACTCACTCCTTGGCTTCCACCATGCACCAAACCTTTGCTGCGCATTAAGGCAGCAACGCTAGGTTCACGGCCCATAAACGCAGTAAACAAAGTCATAGCATCACGGCTACCACCCTGCCCAGTAATCTGTTCCCATAGAGCCGCCCCGGTGGTGGGGTTAAAAATACCCTCGTCTTCAAAACGGCTAAAGACATCTGCAGCCAGCACTTCAGCCCACAAATAACTGTAATATCCCGACGCATAACCACCCGCAAAAATATGCGCAAAGCCGTGTTGAAAGCGGTTCCATTGAGGGGCTTTTATCACGGCCACTTCTGCTCTTACTGCATTCAATACCGATTGCACTGATTGTGGATTTATGGGGTCGTAATTCATGTGCAAGCGCAAATCGAACAAGGCAAATTCCAGTTGACGCATGACAAACATTCCCGCTTGGAAGTTTTTAGCGGCTAACATTTTCTTTAACAAGTCGTCTGGCAAGGCGGCACCTGTTTGATAATGTTTAGCAAACAAACGCAACGACTGTTCCTGCCAACACCAGTTTTCTAATAGTTGACTGGGTAATTCCACGGCGTCCCATGCCACACCGTTAATGCCTGCAACGCCTGCAACGTCAATATTGGTCATCATGTGGTGCAAGCCATGGCCAAATTCATGGAACAGTGTAGTCACCTCGCCATGGGTCAACAGAGCTGGCTGATCTGCCACCGGCGCAGCAAAATTACACACCAAGTAAGCCACAGGCAGTTGCAGTTCACCGTTGGCTTTAAACTGACGGTTACGGCATTCATCCATCCACGCCCCACCGCGTTTTTGCTGGCGAGCATAAAGATCAAAATAGAAGTATCCAATGGCTTTGCCTTGGTAAGCCACTTCATAAAAGCCAACATCTGAGTGCCAAGTGCTAATGCCTTTACAGGGGGTGACTTCAAGGCCGTAGATGCGGTTAACCACATCAAATAGTCCCGCTTGCACTTGTGGCAAGGCAAAATAAGGTTTGAGCTCTTCTTGAGATAAGTGGTACCTGTTTTGGCGTAATTTTTCACTGTAATAGGCCACATCCCAGGCCTCCATTGGAGTAGGCCCACCCTGTGTAGTTGCAAATTGTTGTAATTGCTGCATGTCTGCTAGGGCTTGAGGCTTACAACCTTGGGCAAGGTCTAAGAGAAAGGTTTCAACGGCGTGGCCAGAATCAGCCATTTTGGTTGCTACAGAATAATCCGCATAGTGGTCAAAACCCACAAGTTTAGCCACCTTATGCCGCAAACCCACCAGCTCTTCCATCACCTGGCTATTATCAAACTGGCCCCCATGGGGGCCTTGATCTGAGGCGCGAGTATTAAACGCTTGATACATTTCTTGTCTCAGTTGACGCTGTTCTGCAAAGGTCATTACCGAGTGATAACAAGAGAAGTCGAGCTTTAATAAGTAACCTGCTAGGCCTTTAGCCTTAGCTGCCTCTAGCGCCTGCTGCAAGGCTGACTCTGGCAACCCGAGTAAGTCTTTACTATCAGTAATATGCTTACTCCAGTGCTCTGTAGCATCCATCAACTGATTTGAAAAGCGCGTCGATAGCTGGGCCATTTGTTGTTTCAGTTGGCCATATTGTGTTTGCTGCTGTGGGTTCAACGCCACCCCAGCAAGTTTAAAGTCTCGAATCTGTAGCTTTACGAACTGCTTCTGCGCTTGGCTCAGCTGGCTATACTCATGACTCTCTAGTAGGCCCAAAAAAGCCAAGTACAAGGCTTTATTCTGCCCCATTTGCGTTGCATAAGCCGTCAGTTTTGGTAGACATTCATCAAATGCGGCTCTAACGTCATCATTATTGCTGACTCCGTGTAAATGGCTGAGAGGCCCCCACAGCTGATTGATGTCATCATCCAGCTGTTCAAGAGTCGGCACCAGCTGGGCATAGCTTATGCCTGACTGGTTAGTTAATAATTGCTCAACTACTCTTTGGTTGTGGGCCAACTTTTCATCTAGGGTAGCGGCTAACGCAGCAGGGTTAATAGTCGCAAAGTTAGGCAGTAGTAATGCTTGTTGTAAGGAAAGGGCTGTCATGGCGTCTCATCGATTGTTTTGTATCTTGGTGAGGTTATAATAGTGCCTCTTTAGGCAATACCCAACGTTTTGCTGCAAATTAGGAACAACAATGTCCATTCGCCCCCTCAAACACGTCACCCCGCAGATTGATTCGAGTGCATTTGCAGACCAACAGTGCATTATTATCGGTGACGTTCATATCGGTGCAGATTCATCTATCTGGCCTTACAGTGTGGTCCGTGGGGATGTGAATCACATTCGTATTGGTCACTCTACCAGTATTCAAGACGGGTCCATTTTGCATGTAACTCATAAAAGCACTCACAACCCAGTAGGCTATCCGCTAATCATTGGTGATCAAGTCACCGTGGGTCATCGAACAATTTTACATGGCTGCACTATTGGTAATCGTGTACTCGTAGGCATGGGGAGTACTATTATGGATAACGTGCTAGTGGATGACGATGTAATGATTGCGGCTAACAGCCTAGTGACGCCAGGCAAACGGTTGGTAAGTGGTTTTTTATATGCCGGTAGCCCCGCCCGACAAAAACGCCCTTTAACGGATGCTGAAATTTCAAGCCTAACTTACATGGCTGACAATTACGTTAACCTTAAAAATCAATACTTAGCGCAGGACAACCCATGACTAATGCTTACCATAAAGACTACCCTATTTCTTGGGAAGAGTTACATCGTAACGCCCGTGCATTAGCTTGGCGCCTGCTTGATCACGGACCATTCAAAGGCATTATTGCCATTACACGAGGGGGCCTGGTACCTGCAGCCATTATTGCCCGTGAACTCGACATTCGTTTAATCGACACGATCTGTATTTCTAGCTATGG
>Ga0209712_10005382_pt1 | contig 10022 bp, 6 predicted proteins | sample ArcOceMetagenome_FD_187443 | JGI IMG/M metagenome (GOLD analysis project Ga0209712, IMG submission 187443) | Marine eukaryotic phytoplankton communities from Arctic Ocean - Arctic Ocean - Greenland ARC118M Metagenome (SPAdes) (version 2) | ecosystem: Environmental > Aquatic > Marine > Oceanic... | reverse complement strand
TATCTTCAATCTATCGTCTATCGTCTATCAAGAAACATTGGAGGCGTCCTTTTAAAAATCGATCGCTGGATCCAGGGGTGAATAATTATCGGTATGTAAATGAATACCCCCCTTGACGTCATCCATCAATGGAGCACCTAAATCACCTTTTTATATGTTCAATGTTGAATCAAAAGCTTTGGAATGTCTTTCTCCTGGTCTATCTATCTTGCTTGTACCGGTATCCTCTCTTCCACCAGCAGCAAGCAGGAGGAGCGATTGTCCATGAATGACACAACATGCCAAGCGAGCATTGCAACTCCAATAGACTAGCCTATCATACTAGTATAATATAGTACCGCCTTTGATCACAGCACTTTGAAATTGACAACACCAATCATGAGCGATGCCCCCAAATCTCCCATTCGCAATGTATTCAAAAAGAAACGAAAGGAAAATGATGAAGGTGGTGAATACCAAGAGCTAGAAGAAGTACTCAGCAGTGATCTAGACTGTAATCACGATCCCGGACAGAGTTACCTTCCCTCCAGTCTACGCTTTGATAATACCATTCAGAACTTCTCGCCTACTCGTTCGCTGGATGGGATTAAACAGTTTGATGAATATACTATTGACGATAGCGATGATGACAATGACGATTTACAGTTACGGGGCAAGCAATTGTTTGGCGCGGGGAATGATACAGAGACAGAGCCGACGACGGAAGACATTTTCATTGAAGATTATAGTTATGAATCGGACAATGATACTGATGCTGGAGCGACAGCAACAGCTATAGCAACAGCTATAGCAACAGCAACAGCAACAGCAACAACAACAGCAGCAACAGCAGCAACAACGGGTGTGTCACTAGAAACGGATACGGATTCCAATACAAAGATGGATGATGAAGACGATACTCTTGCTCTTGCTCTTGATCTTATACCTGTACCTGTACGACTAGTTGACCCTACAAATACAGAGGAACAGTCACGGGAGCCTCCGATGACGGATGAAAACAATGGCAATAATAATGGAATATCCTTTACTATGACAGGATCCAATGGAAGCCCTACTTCAACCTCACTTATGAGTGGTATGCATTCAGAGGTAAATGATGACATTGCAAGTACAGGTACAGGTTCAGGTTCAGGTGCAGGCAATGATCACCAACAGCAACAGCAGCACCAACACCCACAAGATTCAGAGGGTGCATCTGCCTCTGTGAAAGATGACAGTGTAGAAACTGCAGATCCTCAATCAAGACCTGAAGCAAATCCGAGCAGTGTCGAATCTTCTACAGCGATTGCAACCTCGTCGTCTGTGTCTGTCTCTGTGTCTACGTCTACATCCAATAGTAATAGTACTGCAAATCCAAATACGATCAAGCGACCGAGGGAAAGTATACTCCGCTCCTCTTCAGTAGAAGGAAGACCATGGGCGTCTCAATCATCAGCACTTCGAGAAAGAAAATTAAAATTTGCCAGCAATGGAGATGAACCATCTGACACTGGCACTGGCACTAATGCAATCGCCAACACCAACACCAACGCCAACGACAACGAAAAAATAAACACTTCCAAAAAGGCAGTATCGTTTGCAGACGAAAATGGAGGAATCATTTCCGAACAGCAAACAATAGACGTCTCGCCCTCCAAACTCTCTCGTAAAATTCGACGTGGGAGGAATTCTTCACCCTATCCTTATGGAGATGAAGACGATGACGATGGGGAAAAGGTACAAAAGGGCGTCATGGGGAGGATTTTAGTGTTATTAATGGATCCACCTTCCAAACAGTACGAATTGACATCTTTGCCATATCCCCTCGTATCCAATGAGAATGGAATCGTGGGACCGACGCAATTGAAGGATTTATTGGGTCTCGTGGCGAATTCGGCATCGTTTGAACCTCTAAGGCAAAAAACTTATAAAGCGTTTATGCGTCCAGAGGAAGCAGTGGCGATGGACAACGAAAAGACTATTTTGGATTATAAAATTGTAAAGGATGAAGTGTTAGTGTCCATCCCAGAAGGGTATAATGCAGAAGAGTGTGCCAGGTTCTCCAAACCGATTTTGCAAGATAAGAGATTGGTGAGATTATTGAAGAAATTGAAAAAGCATGAGAGAAAGGCTGTGAAAAAGAGGAGACTCAAGAGCAATGGAATGAAGCCCAGCCGATATGGTTCAGAAGCTTCTAGAGAAATCGATTTAGATCCATATTCACGTTCTGGCCTTGAAGATGTCACTAAAAAATTAATCGATGATGCTGATGCGGTGGAGGGTGTCAAGAGGAATTGGTTTGAAATAGTGGCAAATGTGATTCTAACAGTGCTGATTGCCTTGATTGTAGTGGGGGCTGTTCAGTACCTGCTCCAGAGAAATGCAGATGGGAAACTTCTTCATTCTATGAAGACAAAGGTGCAGGATAAGGAGCAGCTATGTGGACGTGGAGCCTTTTGCAGACCATTTGGAGTGAAGCAGGATCTGCACCAACAAGAAAATGCGTTCATGGCAAGGTTAAGGGATGGAATCAAGAAGTGGAAGTTGGAAAATGATGATTTGTTGTTGTGAAACTTTCATTTTGTTTGAGAAAGAATTGTTAGCATATCATCTCAGATTGACATACTGTCACATGGGGTGTTACATTCGAAAGATTACAATATGCATACGTGTACTACACTATGAAAAGGGACTATCATGAAAAGGGAAAACTATTGGGTGTTATCTCAAGATATTTAAAACTCGCACAGTTTCGCATTTGACACAAAAAGACGGAACAATTAGAAGACGCGAACTAGTTTAATATTCATAGAAGGGTCCTTTGATGAGAACAAGATCAAGAACTGCGTGTAGTGTATTCTTTTTATTCCTGTATAGTTGTTAAATTTTATGAAAAGGACCCGAGACCATGAACTAGTATACGTGTAGTGCATCATTTTATCATAGCGTTGTTGCAAAGAGAGTAAAAACGCACTGCGCTGTACTGCACTACAGTACTGTATTGTAATTTTATCATCTAGTAGAAACTAGAAATATTTTCGCATTTGATAGTACACTCCTGTAGACTGAAAAATCATAGACGTGAACAGTTTGAAACTAGTTCATATTCATAATGGGTCCTTTGATGAAAGAAATATTATGAACTAAGTGCAGTACATCATAGTTACTGTTGTAGATAGAGTAAAGTATGTTCACTGCACTGCACTATTGTAGATATCATACAGTATTGTAATTATTTCCATCATGTTATCATCTAGAAATATAACCGTTGAAATGTCGTTTATTCACGATTTATGCGTCTTTTTTTCCTTTCTCGACGTATATTTCGGCGTCGTCGTGGTCGGGTCATAATAAAGAACACTAATAACTGCTAATGCTCCGAAGAAGGGTCACTACCACAACAACAAGCGCCGACAATATGACTACGCTTTCGAATAGACGAGCTTTACCAGACCTTGAGGGAAATATGGGATCATCACTACCATACAGCCCTGATGAAAATAAGAAGAATAGAGCAATCAGTAGTGGTGGTCGAATGAAGCTCTCGAGAATATTACGATATTCTCTCGCTCCTGCTATTTTCCTATTTGGTTCTATGACGTTCTTTGTACCGAATTTTAAAGGTTACAATCCAGTAAGTATCCATTGCTTGTGCGGAGTTGTTGATGATGATGATGATGATGCATTGCAGCAGAGATAGGGCTTGGACAGATCGAACATCATTCTCACGATCGCCGAAGGAGGGCATCGAACATTTGACATTGTTCCGGAAACGGGAAAGCAAACCAAAAAACGGCCAGCCGTTAAAAAGGGGGTGAGAAAGACAGTTTACTCTTTTGAAAGTACACCGTGCGAAGACGGACGGACGAATCTTTTTCCTTCCTTCTTGCTGGCTGTCGTGGTGAGAAAGGGGCGCTTCTTCTTGAAGATGTGTGGTCAACGTGATTGATATTGCGTCAAGGTGCGAGAAAATGCGTTGAGCATCACACAAAATTTCAATATGCACCACCCTGAAATCACTCTGGAAATCGAGGTAAATGCTTCCTGCTCTCTGCTTCCTGTTAGCTGTTATCCGCCCGCGTGCTTATCGCATGCTCATCCTGATTATTGGTGAAGAGATGGAGTGCTGCCAATTCTCTTGAAAATGCGAAGCGGAGTTTTGATGAAATGTGTCCACGCCGATCCTCAGAGTTTTCCTTCAACTTTTTTACATGGCTTCCAATTTTGAACTGGATCAATGTCATCTCTGCACCTATTATCTACAACCCCACTAGTTGAATTTATCTGGCAACTCATTATCGATGTTCAAAATGCTGAAGCGCGACTATCTCCGCTGCTGAATGACCGAGCAGTCATGTGTCAAATGTCCTCTGTACGATTCTGTCTAATCACTTCACTCACTATCTCTTTTTACGAATCACTTTAGTTCTCGGCAAGCTCCGTGATTCTCGGAGCTGCTACCCTCGCTCTCATCTGGGCATTGCTCCAGTTCTTGATCGTTGCCAGAATCCCCGTTGTTTCTGAAGGAACCTCTGAAGAAACAGGACTCGTGTCTGGATCCAACTCGGAACACACCACCGCCCGTCTGAACGAGATTTACACTGCTATCTATGAAGGAGCTGAATCTTTCCTTCGCGCAGAGTACTCTGTATGTACTCTTTTCGTAGTAGTATTTTCGGTCGTTATCTTCTTCCTTGTTTCGTGGGGAACTGGATGGGATGCATCTCGTGGATTCTTAACTTCTCTTTCCTTCGTCCTTGGAGCAGCTACCTCCATGGCTTCGGGATACCTTGGAATGAAGGTTGCTGTATTCTCCAATGTGAGAACCACCATTTCTGCTCAGAAGCCTGGATGGACTGCTTGTTTTAATACTGCTTTCCGTGCTGGAGCTGTCATGGGATTCGCTCTTTGCGGACTTGGAATCATGATGCTTTACCTTACCATGTTGTCGTTCCGTGTTCATTACCCTGCTCCTGAGGACTGGGTGCACCTCACTGAATGTCTTACCGGATATGGACTTGGAGGATCTACCATTGCCATGTTTGGACGTGTTGGAGGAGGAATCTATACCAAGGCTGCAGATGTTGGAGCTGATCTCGTAGGAAAGGTTGTTCATGGAATTCCTGAGGATGATCCACGTAACCCTGCTACTATTGCTGATAATGTTGGAGACAACGTAGGAGATGTTGCTGGTATGGGAAGTGATCTTTTCGGATCTTTCGCTGAGGCTACTTGTGCTGCTTTGGTCCTTGGAAACTCTATTGGAGTTACTGGAGGATGGGATGCCATGGTTTTCCCCGTTGTGGTTTCTGCTGTTGGTATCATTGTGTGCATGCTCTGTTCTTTCATTGCTACCCACATTTCTCCCGTCAGGAATGAGGCTGGAGTTGAGACCGCACTCAAGGTTCAGCTTATTAGTACCACACTCCTTATGGTCCCAACAATGTTCCTTACTGCAGATGCTTTCCTTCCTGCTCAGTTCACCCTTGCTGCTACTGTTGGAGATGGAGTTATCAACCTCACACCCGACGAGGCTGCTATTTGTGTATGCATGGGAGCTGTTGGAGGACTTATCATTGGACTCATTACCGAGTACTACACTTCTCACTCTTACAAACCCGTACGTGAGTTGGCACACTCCTGTAAGACTGGAGCTGCTACCAACATGATTTACGGAATTGCTCTTGGATACAAGTCTGTTGTCATTCCCGTTATCGTTCTTGCAGGAATTGTTTACGGATCATTTTCCCTTTGTGACATGTATGGAGTTTCCCTTGCTGCTATTGGTATGCTTTCCAACCTCGCAACTGGTCTTACCATTGATGTTTACGGACCCGTTTGTGATAACGCTGGAGGAATTGCTGAGATGGCAGAACTTGATTCTTATGTACGTGACAAGACTGATGCTCTTGATGCCGCAGGAAACACCACTGCTGCTATTGGAAAAGGATTTGCTATTGGATCTGCAGCACTTGTATCCCTCGCACTTTTTGGAGCTTTCGTTACCCGTATCCGTACCGCTTCTGGAAATACTCTTTTCTTGAACGGAGTGAACATGCTTGAGCCACTTACCTTTGCATTCCTCATTATTGGTGGAATGATTCCTTTTGCATTCGCTGCCATGACCATGAAGTCCGTAGGAGTTGCTGCTATGGAGATGGTAATGGAGGTTCAACGCCAGTTTGATGAAAAGCCCCACCTTCTTGACGCAAACCCCACTGAGCGCCCCGACTATGATGCATGTATCGCTATTTCTACCAAGGCTTCCTTGAGAGAGATGGTCCCCCCCGGAGCCATGGTTATCTTCACTCCTCTCCTTACTGGAATTTTCTTTGGAGTCAACGCTGTATGTGGACTTCTCGTCGGATCTCTCATTGCTTCCGTTCAGCTTGCAATTTCCATGTCGAACTCTGGAGGAGCTTGGGATAACGCCAAGAAGTACATTGAAAAGGCTTCCCCCGACTCCGAGCTCAAGGGTAAGGGATCTGACATCCACATGGCTGCTGTTGTTGGAGATACCGTTGGAGATCCTTTCAAGGATACCTCTGGACCTGCACTCAACATTGTCATGAAATTGATGGCTGTTTTGTCCCTTGTATTCGCTGATACTTTCTACGCCTTCAATAACGGAGGAGGAGTATTCAACTTGTAAGAGAATAAATATTAACTTTTAGACAGTAAAGAATACACGTGATTGAAAATGTTCTCAGTCTTAGAAGTATTAGTAGCTTTGCAACTGTTATGGCGGAGGAAAACTGTTACGCTCATGAGAAGGAACTATTTGCTGCTGTAATTATCGGAATGAGCCAGCACGCTGACTGTATTCAGGAAGGGCCGTCTTGATTCAACCTAGGATCTTTATGGAATGATGAAACTTGTGCCTATGCAGCTAAGAATGGTCACCTTGAAATGGGGCTGTGGGGCTGTGGAATTGTTCATCGGCGTTCGAGTCGACGACCTCTATTGGAAATACGAATTGTTCGTAGACGAAACTGCAAATCACGGATAGTATGTCATCATCGAGATCTTGAGAGGGGTTCACAAGAATACGTGGTCGAAGAAATATCCTAGTAGCGTACTCCCATCTTCTTCCTCTCTTCCCTATCCTTGAACAATGTGGCAGAGACGCGGTGGGAGGGGTTCCTATCCTCGTCGTTGAAAGTCAAATCTATGAACCCTCCCTCTAGAGTACGTGTAATGTCAAGTCTGCAAAAGATACCGTTCATGAAGACTTCGTAAAACACTGCAATAGCTTCCTCGTCAGTTACCGTAATTGAATGCGATAATTATTTTTATGTTGCCATCCTCTGCGTGGTCAGTAAAGAAGATTACTTTCGGTAATGTCAAGTATTTCGTCGCTGAACAAGGAACAGTCGATGATAAAATCATCACCAACAGCAGTGTCTTATCAAACATCCTAGTATTGTGCAGGATCTTCTCTAGCTGAGCATCGGATAGGTGCGGAAACCCCATTTAAACACATAAACACGACCAAATTTGGAGTGAAGGAACAATACGAAAAACTTCAAAAGGACAGAGTACGACTAGATAATTCAATGTTTTCGCATCATTTTTCTCGAGTGATTTTTTCAATACAAGAGCACTCGAGAAATAGTTCGCCAAGCTGGATAGTCTTCTTCTTCGAGGAAATACGCACCGTTCAGAATGCCATCATCAAGTTCTTGAAAGGGGTTCACAAGAATATGTCGAACCAATAACCTAGTACGCGTACCAGTGTTGGACAATTTATAAAAAATCGTTTGCTAAAATGCTATTGCTATTTAGAGATTGAGAAGCCCAGCCAAAGCCCCGTCTTCACTTGCCCAAGAAGCACAGTACACGTACATATTGTCTTGATTAAAAATCCGAAAACTTGAGAGCGCTCTCACGAAGAAGAAAACATGTCATGAAAGGATAAAGACAAGTTTTTGAAAATGATTTGGTTTTGTTCTTTATGATGACATAAATAAATACTGTATAAGCAAGCGGTATAAGAAAGGCCCGACTTTCTTCAATTAGGGATCAGTTGAAAACTTCAATTCCAATAGCGATGGATCCTCCAGGTTGAGCGCTGAATCATGGAGTAACGAGTTACGAAAACCAAGCTCTGACTCGTTGAAAACATCATCATCATTCAAGGACATAGCTCCACTACTGTCGTTGAATACATCCACTAGCGTTGAACCCCTCATCTCTAACATCTCTTGAGACGATACCGGATCTATTTCGATGCTTCTGATTGATGTGATTCCACTTTCTGGTTGCTCGCCATAAATAGTCCAATTAAAAGTTTCCGTTAAGTTGGACTGACAGGCTTGAAACTGATTGAAAACATTGCATTGAGTGAACGAGTTGGTCCAACTTTCAGAAATTGGGGCTTCGTCCCGAGCAGTTAGTTTCTTTGCACCAAAACCTGGTCCTGATACACTTGTATCATGATTGGGCTCACAGTCCATTCCGTTGTTACTTGATGGGGCATTTTCTGGCTCACAGATTGGCAATGTTTTGTCAGATGACCAAGATAGGACCGATCTAAGACTCTGCCACATTCCGGGTTGTTGAGGAGGAGGATGGTTCATATCGAGGGGGTGATCAATGCGGTTGCCCTGTTCAGCTCCATACACACGTGGAGGTGGTTGTTGAGGATGAGGATGAGGATGATTCACACAAAGGTTTATGCGACCATGCTGATCAGCTCCATATCCATTTGGAGGACACGGTTCCCTATCATCTCTATATGCTGGCTGTCCGTATTGACGCTGATCCCAATGGCTTTCGCTTTGTCCATATTGGCGCTGATCCCAGCCGTTCCCATACTGATGATGTTGATTATAATCGTGATGCTCACGCTCGTGAGAATGGCTGTGACTGTGCTTTTCCGCATGAATATCGTCATCTCTTACATCACGGAGATGAGTAGGGCATCCAAACCCTTCAGTAAACGAATTTATGATGGCCTGTGGACTCCTGTAGTAATATCCTTCATCTCTTCGGTCAGGACTCTCGTGAACACCGTTGCGATACCCAGCATCATAATACTGCTCTTTATTGTTCATTAAAGGAGGGGAATTTGCTTTCTCCATTTCTTCTCGAATCTTCGGGGCTCCTTCACGTAGCGCTTGAGATACCTTGTCGCGTGCCTTCACATCAGAAATCTCACGCCAAGGACCATCCTTGACGTCTCTGGTAAGAAAACGGCCCGGAGGAGACTGCCTTTTGACGTCTTTTACAATGCACTCAGAAATGAGTCTCTTTTCACGTTTAAAACGGGAGGTGAGATAGATACGCTTGTTTGTTTCTACCGTCTTTCTGTATTTGATATTCCCAAGGTGGATGTTGATATCTCCTCCCCTTCCACACAGCACATCATTGTCGTGAACTTCGATGTCAATATTTTGGCTTGATGCAGCGCTCTCCTTGACATTCATAGCTACGTCTTCCATTTCATCGTCTGTCATACTCCCAATAGAGCGGTTTGCGGTTTGTACGAAAGCAGAAGGGGCCATGTTGATATTTTGTTTTGCTATGACTATTATGCTCATGTGAGATAGAACTGTTCCGAATTTCCAACTGAATATGACATCACAAGAACAAAAATGGCGATCACATTTATACTAAATTATTGTAAAAATGAGTCTTGCGACAGTGATGATTCTTGCGAACCGTTTTCGTGGGAATGATTGCTCGTTGAAATTCTTCGCGGAACATCTGTTCACAACATTCAACGTGAACAACCTATCATAATAAAATATTATGATGTTACTTGCGTTCACCAGACACAAATACAGACGAATACAATTTGTGATTTCAACATTTGAAATTATATACGCATTTCAGCGTCTTGATAAGCAGAGATGGCCAAACTTGATTCTCACAAACACTTTCTTTGAACTTTGAACTTTGAACCAAAAAAAGTAAGTGTGATTCTTTGATTTTGTTTTACTTTGAACTATGAACTATGAACTATGAACTATGAACTATGAACTATGAACTATGAACTATGAACTATGAACTATGAACTATGAACTATGAACTATGAACTA
>Ga0209712_10005381_pt1 | contig 10022 bp, 9 predicted proteins | sample ArcOceMetagenome_FD_187443 | JGI IMG/M metagenome (GOLD analysis project Ga0209712, IMG submission 187443) | Marine eukaryotic phytoplankton communities from Arctic Ocean - Arctic Ocean - Greenland ARC118M Metagenome (SPAdes) (version 2) | ecosystem: Environmental > Aquatic > Marine > Oceanic... | reverse complement strand
AGCAGAACATAACGCCATAGGGTCTGCAGCTAGATCCTTTGGCACCACCACCAAACCATCACTAAAAGACACCACCTGTAAACCCACCTTATGGCAATGGGCAAACACTTTTTCCAGTGCGTGTACCACTTGCTCTTGGTCTTTAAGCAAACGTTCCCGAGGCACCTCATCATGGGCCGGCGGTTTATATTTAAACTGCTTTAACACCTGCTTTTGGTCATCCATCATTAACAGCAGCACATCACCCCAACGCCATTGTTCTAATAACCGTTTACAAAACAAAAACTGCCCTACATTGGTGCAGTGAACACGGTCACCAGAGCGTAATTGACGCAACTCATCGTGCACCTGTTGCTGGCTAGTAGTGCTGCTAATTTCTATATGCATTAGAGAATCTTTACTTAATGTAGGGAACCATAGTTTAACAAACCTTTACCCCCCAGCGAAGATTTTCACACATTATCATTAAAGACTGCCTAGTATTGATTGAAACTGGGCTTAAGAAGAGCCACACTAAGTCGTTAAATGAACAGTAGACCACTAGCGCAGGCGTTAAAGTGGCATTTTACCATCCCTAAGACGACACAGGAGATATGCAGTGGAACGTGAATCAATGGAGTTTGATGTTGTTATCGTTGGTGCTGGCCCATCTGGCCTAGCCACGGCCTGCAAACTATTACAACTGGCTCAAGAAAAACAACAACAATTGAGCGTGTGTGTGGTTGAAAAGGGTTCTGAAGTGGGCGCACATATCTTGTCTGGCGCCATCTTAGAACCCACCGCTTTAAACGAACTCTTTCCAGATTGGCAGTCCATGGGGGCTCCATTAAACACGCCAGTGGTTAAGGATGAGATGCACATCCTCACGAGTCACAAGAGCGGCATGGCGCTGCCTAGTTTTGCCATACCCAAGCCAATGCACAATGATGGCAACTACATCGTCAGCTTAGGCAATGTATGTCGTTGGTTAGCAGAACAAGCAGAAAACTTGGGTGCTGAAATATTCCCAGGTTTTGCCGCTTCTGAAGTGCTGTACCACGCCGACGGGAGTGTCAAAGGCATTGCTACAGGTGACATGGGTGTGAGTGCAACTGGCGAACAAAAAGACAGTTATATGCAAGGCATGGAATTACACGCCAAATACACCGTTTTCTCCGAAGGTTGCCGCGGTCACTTAGGTAAGCAACTTATTGAGAAATTCAACCTTGATGTCGACGCAACAAGCCAACATTATGGCATCGGTATTAAAGAACTGTGGGATATTGATCCAGCCAAGCATCAGCCTGGTCTAGTGGTCCATGGGTCTGGCTGGCCCCTCACTAAAGGTGCCAACGGTGGCTTTTTCTTATACCACGGTGATAATAATCAAGTCACGGTGGGGCTTATCATTGACTTAAGCTACGACAACCCTCACCTAAGCCCGTTTGATGAATTCCAAAGGCTCAAGCATCATCCGGTGTTAAAGCAACACTTAGAAGGCGGTTCTCGGGTCTCTTATGGCGCTCGAGCAGTAGAAAAAGGTGGCCTGTTTGCTTTACCAAAGATGAGCTTGCCTGGCGCTTTATTAATTGGTTGTGATGCTGGCACTATGAACTTTGCCAAAATCAAAGGCAGCCACACAGCTATGAAATCTGGCATGCTAGCAGCTGAAACATTGTTTGAAGCCATTGCCAATGGCGATGAAGGTCAACAAGATCTACTAGCGTATGGCGAAAGATTTAAGCAGTCTTGGTTACATGAAGAGCTTTATAAAGCCCGTAACTTTGGTGGAGCCATGCACAAATTTGGCATGTGGTTAGGCGGTGCATTTAACTGGGTTGATCAAAACATTTTTGGTGGTAAACTCCCCGTGAGCATCAAAGACACCATCCCAGACCATGCACAGTTAAAACCTGCCGCACAGATGCTTAAGATAGCGTACCCAAAACCAGATGGGGTCATTAGTTTTGATAAGCTATCATCAGTGTTTATTTCGGGGACTAACCATGAGGAAAATCAGCCCTGCCACCTCACCTTGAAAGACTCAAGTCTGCCCTTAGGTGTTAACTTAAGCATGTGGGACGAACCGGCCCAACGGTATTGCCCAGCTGGGGTTTACGAGATTTTGGAAAACGATAAGGGTGAAAAAACCTTCCAAATTAACAGTCAAAACTGCGTTCATTGCAAAACTTGTGACATCAAAGACCCCAGTCAAAACATCACCTGGGTGGTACCAGAAGGCGCAGGTGGGCCTAACTATCCTAACATGTAGCGCCTAGCAGACTGCCCACGTGATCACCAACATAGGTTAAATTATTTTGGTGATCATTAACCTTAAATGCTGCCGTCACATCAAACAGGTCAGGTTAATAATATAGCCCGTTGTTGGCGGTTAGATGCGTTTACTTAGTACCGAATATCTTGTCACCGGCATCACCAAGACCTGGGATAATATAACCTTGGTGGTTTAAATGATCATCAATGGCAGCCACATAAAGGTTCACTTCTGGGTGCAGTTTTGCCACCTTCGCTAAACCTTCAGGTGATGCCACTAAGAATAATCCCATAATGTGTTTGCAACCCTTTTGTTTGAGTAAATCAATGGTGGCCAATAGGGTACCGCCTGTCGCCAACATGGGGTCGATGATGAGTGCCGTGCGCTGATCCACATCAGCGATTATTTTATCGAAGTAAGCCACAGGTTCTAAGGTTTCTTCATCGCGGTACAAGCCCACAACACTCACTTTTGCATTAGGTACCAACTGCATTACCCCCTCAAGCATTCCTAAACCTGCCCGCAAAATAGGCACAATAGTCAGCTTCTTACCGGCTAACATATAGACCGGTATTGGTTCGCCTTGCCAGCCGTCAATATTAACCTGCTCCAAAGGCAAGCCTCTACTCGCTTCATAAGTGAGTAGGCTGGCGACTTCATTAGATAGCTCTCTAAACTGCTTAGTACTGACATGAGCTTTGCGTAATAATGCAAGTTTATGTGATATGAGAGGATGATGAATTTCATGCACTGGCATTGGTTGTGTTTCCTTGTAAGCTAAATTGGCCCAAACGCGTATTGATAAGGCCCACTAATTAATTGAGCATGCTCACCTTGGTTGGTTTCAACCACCTCACAAGCCACTGCAAGTTGGTAAAAAACCGAACGGTTAATGCGACCCCACAGGCCATCGCGTACGCACAATTTGGGTTTTGGTTGTTGTTCTGAATCGTAGGTCACAAGCAATTGGTCTGCCTGTGACAGGTTAATCAGATCACCTGTATTACTAGTGAATTGCCACAACCCTAAGCCGTTTTGATCAACATAGTCTGCGGCAATAATCACAAAAGGGAGGTCTTCTACGGCAATGCGAAAGGCCTCAACGGGGGTGATTATCCAATAGTCTCCATCGCTTTGGCGTTGCAACAAACGCCCAAACAGTTGCATAATTTTTGTGTTAATAATGGCAGCACCTTGGTGGTACCAAGTACCATCAGCAGCAATGGTTAAATCCATATCACCCTTAAACACAGGCTGCCATGCCGCTAAATCATAAGCAGGCAGATTTTGAGCATGCTTTACTAGCTGTTCGATCATGGGCTTTTAGGCTTCGTCGTTAACACTATCTTCATGCAGCACCTTTTTTGAAACGTCTGTATGACGGCTTTGACCCCGGTTACCCATGCGCATACCTATTTGCATTAGGAACTCAAAAAAGGCCTCACGGTCTTGGATAAACTCTTTAAAAAATCCTGAATCATGCAACGCTAAGGCGCCATGAACCAAAGCCCAAGACGCTGATAAATGAAAATAAGCAGGCACTTGTTCTAATTTGCCAGAATCAATGCGCTTTTCAACTAAAATAGTCAGCACCTGCATATTTTCATTACGGATGCGGTGCACCTCAGCAATTTCTTTTTCATACTCCTCACCCTTAATCAATCGATCCTCTAATCGATCAAATAATAACGCTTGTTCTGGGTCATTCATCCGAAACTCGAAGTAACTACGCCACAAGGATTCTGGGTCTGAAAAGTCTTTTGTGGCTAACAAACTGGCTAGCTGATATTCATAATTAATCAGCAAAAAAATGTAAATATCTGATTTAGACTTGAAGTGCTTGTATATGGTGCCCTTTCCAATGCCAACGCTGTCAGCAATCATCTCTACGGTTACTTTGTCTTCGCCGTGGGCACGAAAAAGCGCCAATGCCGTTTCGAGGATCTCCTCTTCTCTGCGCTTAAATTCACGTACTTTCCGATTCTCTTTTTCGCGTGGAAAGTAGGCCGGAATATTTGGTTTTGCAGCAATGCCCCAGTTCATGATGATCCCTTCATTTGTACAAATTAGTTGTAACCAGCTAAAGCAGTCTAGCTATGACTATATATAGCATAATAGTCAGTAATTTTTAAAAAGGCTATCCCTCATCACAAATACTAATTAATTGGGCGTTAAAAATAGTTGGCTAAAATTGTCACTGGTCTGGGCTGCAAGCTGGTCTAATGAAAGGCCTTTTAGATCAGCTATATATTGCGCCACCAAAAGCACATGTTTGGGTTCGTTTTGTTGCCCACGATATGGCACAGGCGTTAAGTAAGGCGCATCCGTCTCTACCAACAGGCGATCCAGAGGAATTTTTTTAACTACTTCTCTGAGCGCGCCAGCACTGTTAAAGGTGACAATGCCAGAAATAGAAATATAAAATCCTAAATCTAGACAGGCTTCAGCCATAGCCCAATCTTCTGTAAAACAATGAATGACCCCTCCCACATCACCATCGGCTTCATTGCGCAGCAAAGTCAGGGTGTCTTCATTAGCTCCACGGGTATGCACAATCACTGGCTTGGCCAGTTGTTTTGAAAGCTGCAAATGAGCGGCGAATGCTTGTTGTTGTAGAGCCGCATTATCTTGTTGATAGAAATAATCTAACCCAGTTTCTCCAATGGCAACCACTTTAGGGTGTTTAGCCTGCTGCTCTAACAGACTAAGGCAATCTAAATTATCAACCGCCAGAGGATGCAAACCTGCGGAAGCATGGATAAAGTCATAGGCTTCAATTTGAGACATCATCGGTTGAAACTGGTCCGTATCCACACCAATACATAACATCTGTGAAACACCATTGGCCTGTGCGGCTGCAATCAGGCCTGCAAAACCGTCGGCGTAGTGACTGGTGTCCAATTTATCGAGGTGACAGTGAGAATCGATAATCATACTTAAGCCTCCGACCTGACTAATAAATACCATTGGTGCAATAGCTGTTCGCACACCAATTGAGTATTCAAGTTACGCCGTTGATTAATAAAGTTAAGTTGTTGGGTCAGTTGTTCCAATAAGGCGTAGATGGCATGCATCGTACTTCGTTGAGCGACCGCTTGCAGCAGTTTGATAATATCAGGATTAGCCAAATAGTCGGTACTCGCGGTCATTTTGAGTTTAATAAGGTCGTTAAGCCACTCTATCCACCAGCCAAACATCTGCTCTAAGGGCTGTTTGTGCCAACTGTAAGCCACACCAACAACACTGTCTTTGCCCCGCAAAATCGCCGTCAGCTGAACTAGCATTTGATGACGCAGTTCGTGGGCCTTAGAGGTGTGCAAATATAGTGCTTTTAATGGCGCCCCATGAGCTAACTGTAATAGCTTTGTGGCCATCTCGCTGCTGCTGTCGTCAGCGGGTAACTGTTGTTGCAACCAACTCAAAGCCGATGCTGCAGCAGGAAGGGTTATATCTAGCAACTGGCAACGGCTACGAACCGTCGGCAGTATGGTTTTGGGCCACTGATGCAACAGCAAAAAGTAACTGTCATTACCGGGTTCTTCTAATTGTTTTAACAAGGCATTAGCCGCATTCAAATTGAGGTTTGCAGCACCATTGATAACAACCACACGAGCACCACCTTGTTGAGCGGTGGTTGCCATGGCGTGTTGAATATTGCGAACCTGATCAACCAAAATAGATTTACTCGGTTCCTCAGGTTGCAATAATTTATAATCAGGGTGGCTGTTAGCAGCTAATAGTTGACAGGATTTACATTGGCCGCAGGCATGACCATCGACCTGCTGCTGACACAAAAGGGCACCAGCCACGTGGGTGGCAAAGGTTAATTTACCAAGCCCAGGCACCCCGCCAATAATCAAAGCGTGGGGCAAGCGTTGTTGCTGCATCATGTGGCTCACCTGCTGCCACTGATCCAGCTGCCAAGGGTACAAGTCTGCAGACCAGGTGCTGGATTGTTGAGTCATCACTCTAGTCTCCATAAGCTAACAATAATGGCGCAAGAAAGTCATCCAGTTGTTGTTGCACCCCAGTAATGGGCTGGGCAGCATCAACAATACGATACCTTTGTGGCTCGCTTTTAGCTTGCGTCAAATACCCTTGCCTGACGCGCTCAAAGAAACTCATGGCTTCGGTTTCAATACGGTCAAAACCCGATCGTTGACCTGCACGCGCCATACCTATGGTAATATCCAGGTCAAATAGAAAGGTCATGTTGGGGTTTAAATCACCATGCACCCAGTGTTTAAGATGATCAATAAAATCTTTATCTAAACCACGTCCAAAGCCTTGGTAGGCAAATGACGCATCGGTAAAACGGTCACAAATTACCCATTTGCCAGTGGCTAGAGCAGGCCTAATAACATTTTCAACATGTTGTCGACGTGAGGCAAACATCAACAAAAGCTCTGTGTATGGGTCCACCACCTCATCTCGGTGTTGCAACAACAATTGCCGAATGTCCTCTGCCATGGGTGTACCACCAGGTTCACGGGTGACGATACATTGAATACCACAGGCTTCTATTTTTTGTTTAATGTAGTTGATGCTCGTAGTCTTACCAGCACCCTCGCCACCTTCAATGGATATAAATGATGAAGCCATGAAACATCCCTTATTTTTTTAACTGGTATTTACGCACATTGGCCTGGTGCTGGGGATAGGTATCTGCAAATGCATGACTGCCATCGCCTCTGGCAACAAAAAACAGACTCGAACCATCTGCTGGATGCAAGGCTGCATCAATGGCAGCGCGGCCTGGCAATGCGATAGGCGTAGGTGGTAGGCCACGATGAACATAGGTATTGTAAGGCGTGTCTGTGGTTAAATCAGAACGACGAATATTACCTTTGAAAGCTGCGCCCATGCCGTAGATGACCGTCGGATCAGTCTGAAGCTTCATGCCTTTTTGTAAGCGTCTCACAAACACACCAGCAATAGTTGCCCGTTCACTGGCTAAACCCGTTTCTTTCTCAATAATAGACGCCATAATTAAAGCGTCATAAGGGCTATCGTAGGGTAAATCGTCTGCCCGCTCAGCCCAAGCAGATTGTAACACCTGCAACTGCTTTAAGTGCGCTTGCTCTATAATGTCTAGGGGCACATTATGTCTGGCAAAACGATAGGTTGATGGAAATAATAAACCCTCTGGATGCTGCCAGCGACTGTGCATACTAGATAGCCATTGACTGGCCTTAGGAATGGGCTTGCCTTGCATGGCATGGTGCTGACCCAAAAGCCTAACAAAATCCTCATAACGCAGTCCCTCAGGTACCGTAATTTGGTACTCCAACACTTTGCCAGCCACCAATTGTGCCAGCACCTGTGTACTATTAAGAGAACCACTGAACTGATATTCACCAGCTTTTATGCGACGATCTAACTGACGCCATTTTGCATAATATTTAAAACTATCAGCGTCAGCAATCACCCCTGCTTTGTAGAGTTTATTACTGATACGACCCAATCCAGATCCCTCAGCAATAGTCACTAAGGTGGGTTCCGAAAGGGGTATCGGTTCATACAGCCATACCTGTACTTGCCGTATTGCACCGTAAGCTAATAATAAAGTAATAGAAACAACAACCATGAGGGCCCAAAACCATAGCTTCTTTAACATAGGTCACCCACGGCTAATTGCTCAGATAAGCACAACTCAAGGGCTTGTTGAAGTCGAAGAATAAGTGGAGAAATGGGCCAGCGAGTGGCGGGGATAGTAGGCTTAGGTGCTGCACTGGCTTGCGGGCTATAAGGCAACAAGGCAACGATAGGCCAAATGCCATTAATACTGTTGGTAAAAAAGGCTGCTTCTGCATTAAGCAGAGCGTCTAAACTGACTTGGCGCTCAATTAAATCGACACCACACTGCTGGGCGATGAGCCTGACTATCTGAGCCATCGTGCCATTAATACCGCACTGATCGAGTTGCGGTGTAATCAGTTGGCCATCCATTTGAATGAATATATTACTCATGACACCAGAAATGACATGGCCCTCTTGATTGAGCATGATGCCTTCGTGAATGTTGGCATCAGTCCATTCATTGCGCGCTAGAACTTGATCTAAACGGTTCAGGTGTTTAACACCGGCTAGGGCCACATTAGTGGACCATCGATGTCGACACATTTGCACACACACACCGTCTTTAGACAGCTGACTTCGGCCCTTAGGCCAAGGCAACATAGACACAATGCGGGTGAGACACGGTGAACTTGGCACAGCGTAACCTCGCCCTCCACTACCCCGAGTGACAGTGACTTTAATCACGCCTTGAGGCTGGCCAAATAATGCATAGGCGGCCTTTATGTCGTCAACAATGGCCTTGACTAAAGTGCCAGCTCTGGCTTTATCTGTTACTAGGCCTAAGCTCATTAGCCCAGTGATGAGGCGTTGCCGATGACCTTGCCACAACTGAACCTGGCCTTGGGCTAAAGCCATGGTTTCAAACACCCCATCACCATAGGCCAAGCCACGATCCCGAACGTCTATCGTAGAGGACAGTTGGCCATTAACTAAGGTTGTAGCATCCATAGCGCCAGCCTCATTAAACGGTTAAATACGAGAGAAAATCAAAGTGCCATTGGTACCACCAAAGCCAAATGAGTTGGACATGGCTGAGGTGATGCGGGCTTCTTGTGGTTGGTGCGCCACATAATTAAGGTCGCATCCTGGTGAAGGCGTATCTAAGTTAATGGTGGGCGGCGCTAGTTGGTCACGGATAGCCAGCACCGAGAAAATAGCTTCAACAGCACCAGCAGCACCTAGTAAGTGTCCAATCATCGATTTAGTGGAACTCATTCGCACATTTTCTGCAGCTGATCCTAGCACCAATTTAGCCGCATTAGATTCCGCTGCATCTCCAGCTGGCGTTGACGTACCATGGGCATTAATGTATTGAATATCATCACCGTTCAAGCCTGCATCTTTCATGGCATTGCGCATTGATGCAGCAGCACCCCGGCCATCTTCTGGTGGTGAGGTCATATGGAAGGCATCACCACTCATGCCAAAGCCTGTGAGTTCAGCGTAAATTCTAGCACCACGGGCCTTAGCTATTTCATATTCTTCTAACACCATGACACCGGCACCATCGCCTAATACAAAACCATCACGGTCTGCATCCCAAGGGCGACTAGCAGCTACGGGATCGTCATTACGGGTAGACAGTGCGCGCGCCGCACCAAAACCACCTAAGCCCAATGGCGTGGTGGCCATCTCTGCTCCCCCACACACCATCACATCGGCGTCGCCATAAGCAATCATACGCGCAGAAGCGCCAATGTTGTGAGTTCCTGTAGTGCATGCTGTGGTAATGGCGATATTAGGACCACGCAAGCCATACATGATCGACAGGTTGCCAGAAATCATATTGATAATACTGCCTGGCACAAAAAACGGAGAGATACGACGAGGCCCACTTTTATTGAGCGCATCATGGCACTTTTCAATTAGGGGTAAGCCGCCTATACCGGAGCCAATAGCCACACCAATGCGGTCTGCATTTTGGTCGGTAATTTCTAGATTAGCATCCTTAATCGCTTGAATACCTGCGGCCATACCATATTGAATAAACAAATCCATTTTCTTGCCTTCTTTGGGAGGCAAGTAGTTGCTTAAATCAAAGTTTTTTACGCTGGCAGAAAAGTGCGTACCAAAACCTTCAGTATCAAAATGAGTAATATTGGCCACACCACTTTTTGCAGCGATTAGGTTGTTCCAAGTTTCGTCCATGGTGTTACCAACTGGGGTCAACATGCCCATGCCAGTAACT
>Ga0209712_10005379_pt1 | contig 10024 bp, 3 predicted proteins | sample ArcOceMetagenome_FD_187443 | JGI IMG/M metagenome (GOLD analysis project Ga0209712, IMG submission 187443) | Marine eukaryotic phytoplankton communities from Arctic Ocean - Arctic Ocean - Greenland ARC118M Metagenome (SPAdes) (version 2) | ecosystem: Environmental > Aquatic > Marine > Oceanic... | reverse complement strand
ATCACACACAAGATCGGCAAGCAAGAAAGAGGCTGGGAACAAGGCCAAGGACGGTGATACTGACATCCAACGAGGCGCTGGAACGACGCCGGAAACAAGTGCCACGGAGCCATCGCTCCCAGCCAAAGATGACGATGTTGACGCCGGGGGCAATAACGATGGTGCTGCCCTTAAAAGTGGAACGACTCCGAATAAAGACGATGATGATGGTCGTGGTTCCCGCAGAAGAAGTCCAAGTGGGAGCGGAACGCCAGCAAAGGAGTCATCGCCAGCAAAGAAGCCACAGCCCCAAGATACCAAGAAAAAGACATCCACAAAACGAAGTCATAGTAGAAAGATTGCAAATACTTCCCTTCAGGAAGAATCGTTTGTTCATGATGCCGACGACGAGCCATCAGATAGTTCCTGCAAAAAAGCAAAATCCATGAGTAAAGGTGACAGTGTTGATGACTCCGACTTATCCATCTCTGAGAACGATGGCGCTGCTTCCCCAACCAGCGAGAAAGTTGGAGCAAGACAACATGGAGACATGAGAAGAAAAGCAAACTCCAAGCAAGGGAAATCCAGAAAAAGGAAGAACTCCTTGGACGATGACGACGACGATGACGAGCCGTCCCGAAATGAGGAACCTTTTGTCACCGCGACGTTTAGGCAGTACGTTCCTCCATTCACTATCTTTCAACGATTTGTTGCTGAGAAAAATTCCAAGTTAATTGACGACACTGGTGGTTACGAGGTAACACTTCCACAGAAGTCTGGTAGAAAAAAACGTCCAGCCATGCTACAGCCCTTACTTGATTGGCTCCAAGCTCCTACCCCTAAAACGGAAGGAGCACCAAGCAATCCATCGGTCACAATCAATCAGTTCACTTTTGGAACGGGCAAGAGAGCAAATGCTCTGTACTCCCAGACAGAGTACTATTATCCCAATGCACTTCAACAACGTTCACCAATTAGGCGAAGGATTATGTCCCCTTACTTGTTGAAGCACCCTTTGTCACTTCAAACTCTTGATATCCAACCCATCGTCCCGGTAATTGATGAATTTGTGGACAATTTTTCCAAAATAAGGCCTAACACTCGGGCCACGGAGCTAGAGATTGAGCATGGCAACGATTTGTTTATCTCTTCGACTATCGAAGATGCACATAAATTTGTCATCAGAGCTCATGACGACCTGGAATTGGTGGATTACGTCATTAAGAATGACGCGTGCAAGCTATGGCATTGTTCTGATTTGAAATCATCGAGTATGCTGTTCAGGGCAATATCTGCAATCCTTGCCTCCTTCTCACGACATAGCGTCACACCAGAGTGGCTTACTCAGCACAACGATGAAGTGAATTTTCTCGGGTTTGCATCAGCATACACCAAAAAATCATCTTCAAGAGTTCTTGCCTTCGAGATTCATTCGTTTGTTTTGTACGATTTTGACGCATCCGCCAACATTACCAACATAAGGTGTCTTTCTACCGACACTGCATTCTATCGAAGCACCATGCAGGATCGTTTAATGCAGATACTGCAAGTTATACAGGGCATACACAAGAAATCAACACGATTCACGTACTCAATCACCAACCCTAATACCAAGGAAAAGAGATCTCTCTGCGTTGCCGGCGATACGGGGTGTAAGGTGACGACACCACGAAGTCAGACGTCGCGTGTTTGGACAGTGTTACGGGACAATGTCATTCCTATGTGCCAGTGTACCATGCGAGTCATTTGGACAAAATATGCAACCGCTATTACAGCTCTGGTTGCAGACAACATAACACTACACAAACTGGTAAAAGAGATGGTCAATAGCATTCAAGACAGTGCCCATCGATTTCCTCGTCCATCTGCATCACACATGAGAGCAACTGTTTCTGACATCATCACCTCTGTTCATGCAGAGGAATATCGCAAGGCTCAGACAATACCAGACTCATATGACATTGTTTCGAACATGGCGCCCGAGTTATTGTCCTATGTTGCCAAACTTACCGAGATTCCATTTTACGTCTTCACCCACTTAGTTGCCGAGAGAATGAAGACCCCATCTGGAAGGAGGTCCTCAACGGCACGGTATAGGTTCCGACAATCCTTTGCTCAGTTGATCCAGCATGTCACAATTCGGATGATCAGTTATGATCATCTCACTAATCACTATCGGGGAGACAGACATCGCGTGAGGCTGCATTGCTCTACTTGCAACGAACCTATCGGTAATACCGGCACATTGCTTGAAGTGCTGGCGCAGGCTCGCCAGTTCATTCTCCTTCACTATGGACTTGAGCCCCTATGGGTGTCCGAATTCATGGACAAACCTGATCACAATGTATTTCAAGACAAGACTTTCGAGCAAACTGATGGCCCGTCATTTTGCATCGATTACGAGGAATGTCCACATCTGTTCACTGGCCCCCGAGATTTCTACAACTCTTTCTACAAGGAACCAACCATCTACACGGACGGGATTAACTATCAAGAGCGTGCATGCCGCATTGGGATCAAACAGAAAGGTCACCAACATCAGTTTGAGAATGCTGCCAAAAAAGACGCTTTCCATGCTGATAGTTCAGAAGAGGTAGCGTCCACTGACAATTGTACTGTCGGAATGCTGCAAGCCCTATTCGAGTTCCCCTCCAGAGCCGCCAAATTGTATCACGACGAACCTTCAAAGGGGGAGGAGGGGGATGTTGATATCACCAATTCCAGTTTTCGTAATTTTGGGGGAAGGGGCGACAGTGATGTGGACGAAAGCCTGCTAGAGCACATGGATGAAGAGGAGCGAGATTCAATGAATCATGCAAAACGTTGGTGTCGTCTGCTTGACAACCTTCTCATTATTAATTTTGTTGAAGCAACGAAGGCCCTAGACGTCATAACTCCTGACACGGCGGCCGAGTGGAACAACCACCCTGGAGATCAGGTCGACTATTCATTGATTGGCGAGCAATTGCGACAGTATTGCATTACAGACGAAGATGCGCTAACCTTTTTCCTAAGGGTGAGCGGAAATGCCGGTGAAAACACGACGTTCACCGTGGCTTCCAAGCGTGTCAAGATGCCTCAATGGGCCAGGTTCGCACGTCCGATCCAGTACGTGATAGAAGATGTCAGTCCAGCAACTCACTTGTCGCAAGGCGCGGGTTGGGATGTGTCTTCGGTGAGAGAGTGGATCCGGAGCAATTGTTCGTCAAGTAAAACATCGAGGAAAAATGATGGACGGGCGATGTCCATTCGCGAAGCCAGCGAGGCCATGGTAATCTACAAGACAGTTGATCGAGTGAAGAAGGTTACTGTGGTTGACGATAATACGAAGAAATCGTACCGGTTCTACAGGATGCAGTGCAACCGTGACAAGTTGGGAAGTATGGGCCCCGCCTTGCGCCTAAAACATCGATCCTTATTCCTCACGCGCGAGTTTGTTTGCAGTGACGTGATGATGACCATGCTGCCAAAGACGTATGTGGATAACCTGGCGGAAGATGAGTGGACAAACCTACCTAAGGCATTTATCTCGTCGCTAAAAAAAAGTGCTGATGCGGCAGAAAAGTACAAGATCGAAAAGATTCAAACCTGGCAAACTGCCATTGTCAAACGCGGCGGCGCATATTTCCCAGGGTATGTCTACAATGCGTTCATTTCAATGAAAGGAAAGAAAGATAGTGGCAAGTGGATGATCATTGACGACGGTGGCATCTTGAACGACTTGTCGCATGAGCCATGGATCGCTTCAAGTCTGAACACACTTGCTTTTGCGGGTACATACCGTACCGTTGTCATGGGTGATGGTTCCAAATCCAACGCGAACACAATGAGGGCACCAGATGACAAAACAGAAAACAACACTGATCAGGATAATTGGACAAACTTTTGGTTCTGCGAAGACAATACCATGAAGTATTGTGTGGAGGGCGCAATTGCCAACTTACTCCACCACATGTCTGCTGTTGAAGAGGCAAATACATTCAGGCAATATGCGACGATGGATCTCCATGAGCTACTTCGCGCCAGGGGTATGAAAACGTTACCTAAAAGAACAATGACAAAGAGCGGAATGGTAATTCCCATGGAGAAATGTTTGTGGTTGCTACGTGACATGTTTAAGTGTCGTGTGACGAAACCACTCCAGTTACACTTCTTTTCGTCGGCATCGTCAGTTATCAAAATATTGCCACAGTTTCGTTTTCCAGTTGTGTTGTCTTTGAACGGAACCCACTCGCATAACGAACATGTCGTCGCCGTGTGGAACTCTCGAATAATAGACTTCGAACACAAGACGACGTACCCGTTAACACAGATGAATCTTGACTTTGCATGTGGGTCTGGATGCTCTTTTATGAAAGTCAAGTTTGGGTGTGGAATCATTCCATCGAAATCAATCCGGAAGCGGTGTCTTGTCCAGAGTTCAAACGACTGGGGTGTTGATGATATCAATCGTGGTGGGGCACTATTCCGATTTTTTAAAGGGGGATCATAACAAGGATGGAAATTGTAATGTTAAATTTCTATATATGTTCTAGTCGTTTTCAGAATCGTCATCTTCTTCCGAATCCTCTTCTTCGTAAATCCTGTAGGAGAAGTACTTACCCCAGTGGCGATATGGTAGTACACAAAATCGTTTTGTACTGTCGTTCCCTCCGTAATCCTTGAAAACGTACAAAGCGTCGGAGATTGATTTAACGTCCACGATATACAAGTGATCCTCGACGCTTCCCAAATGGAACGGCACGACAAAGTCAGTTTTGATAAGATCCCAATCAATGTATGGTTTTGTAGAAGAATGAATAACTGCGTAAAGTGTATTGTCCTGTAGGTTGTTGTCTTCAATCTCTTCCAAGCTCAATCCTTCATCTTTCGTTAGCTTGGGGGTTGGAATACGTGGCATGTCGTAGCGAAAAAAACCAACCAGCTGCGCGGGCGATTGTTGAAGACAGTCGTTGTCATCAACAAATTTGATCATGGCATAATCATACCATGCATCACCATAACAGAATTCCGAGGCATGGAATAGCCGTGACCCGTCCGCGTGAGTAGTCTCAAGTTTGATAGATGTGTAACCACTTACGGAAAACTGACCGCGGTAACCGTTATCCTTCGCAAATTCTCTAATCGCAACAGCCATCTTGTTGTTTGCACGAATACCAATTCTGTCTCTTGCCTTGTCTTTCCAGTCAACCTCAATTATGCCTTTGCCGTGTGCATTACACTCGTGAAATGTCATCGTATACTTGCCTTGGACTCTATCATTCGTAGTGTCGTCGTTCCTAATGCGTTCCCAATTAAGATCCATTTGGTATCGCATGTTATCATCGGCGTGGGCAAACACCATGTTCTCGTAGTGACGTAGTGCGCATTGCTCAGCAAACACTTTTGGGCGTCGTTGCGTTTGCTGCGCGACATCCTTCACAACAGACTTGAGCACACGTTCGCCAACCTGTCCAGTGAAGTTTTTTGCACAACCGAACTTCAGCGTGTAATGTGTCATATTTGCCAGGGAGTGCATTTTGGGGATGCACCATCCATTGCCATTGAATCGCGGGAAGCACGCTTGTATGGCAACGATCATCTCTTCCACTAGCGGTGACGAGTCTTTAACTTCTTGAATCTCATTGGAATCATTTACCCATTTCTCGTACGCCAGTTGCAACTTGACGCAGTCCCGGAAGTCCTGATGGCCAATGTTATTCTTTTGCCACCCCTGTCGCAACAGTGCAATTCCCTGAGTGGTGTGTGCCAGGCACAGAAGAACCATTAAATTACCAAGCCGTTCTGTCGCAGACATCTTGGTCCCATCGAGCACACCGGTACGCGTGCTTGTCCGCGGGAAATCACGTTCGCTCTGTCGCCTGCCGTCAAGAACCAAGTGTTGATGAAGTGCATTGAACTCATTTTTTTGCTTTTGACGACTATCCTTTTTCCCGATAAGGTCTTTGGTAGATTCGAATTGGTATTTGTACACTCCGTTTCCACAAACGTGAAGCATTTCAGCGGGTGTCACTCCGAATTTTCCATGAATTTGGTCAGACAAGGGCGTGTCGTCGAACGCGTTATCGATGTCATGTTTGGACCAATCCACCAGTTCCCTGGACGTGAGATCTTTCACGTCATCCAGTGTAATAAGGTAGCAACGAGCAAGAGCATCACTCAACTGCTGAAGGGTGCAGATGCAATGTCTGTATGGACAGTTCGAATTACTGACGTTGTAATGCCCGCACACATTGTTGTGACCAGAAGTATCTCCAGCAATGATATGAATCCATACCTTGACACACACACGTCGTCCCATGACCTCAGTCAAAATACCGCCGTCCTTCTCAACTTGCTTCAATTGGTCGGTAACTAGACGAAGGCATTTGTGTTCGTCTTGGAGCTTGTCTTTGCTACTTTGAGTGTCGCTCTTGCCCTTCCCATGACATAAATTGGGAATGTATCCCAGGACACTGTGGAATTTTTCGTTGTTTCGGCTCTCCTCGTTTAGAAATGTAGGGACAGCAATCAATGGCGCCGCTGCAAGTGATCCAAACAGATCGGTGTGGGTCTTGTCATAAAACAGAACAAGCCCCATTGCGAACGCGTCTGGGTCGTCTCCGCAATAAAATTCACGCGCAGGCTCCCACGCGTTGCCCGTGTGAATTTCGTCGAGTTTTGTCGAGGGTGTCTTCGGTTTGCCAGTGAAGATGTCGTAGTTGGTAGCAAAATTATATGGTTTCATCATCTCCTCGTTATTGAGAAAGTTCAACAAGGTTGCCTTGACGTCGAACACAGGAACGGTTGCAGTACTGCCGTCATGAAGCTCAACACTATGCAACTTAGGTTTGAGTTCCTTCATGTTGTACACCTTCTCAAGTTGTCTGACCAGCTCATCACGATTGTATTGTTTCGATGTACGAAGATCAAGATGGTTATATTTCAAATGCCTCTCGTTGACGTCTTTGATGTCGTTAGTGATGTTGAGATCCACGGTGCGGTGTTTGTGAATCGTATGCTCCATGTCGATCTGATACATCACGGCAGGTGGCAGTATAACCCGACGGCGCACGTTGGACATTTCGATCTTGGTGTGGTCAAATGGATCTTCGTCGTCGTAGTCTTGATTTGGTTCAAAGTCAACTGCAGCGGCGTCGTTGCTATCTTGATTTGGTTCTTGCTGTCGAACACGCAGCGCAAGGTCGGCGATGGATGGCATGCCGAAAAGACGATCTGCTGTGCGAACAACGCCCGTGGATTGGCGTGATTTGAATTCAGTTTCGATCTTCTTTCGTTGTTGATGCAGCGTCTCGGGCAGGTAGTACTCGTCATGTTGCCGCTTCCTCGACGCTTGGCCAATGGATGTGGTGTCCCACTGTGTCGAGCCGGGGCAGAATCGTCTATGTTGTGTCAAAAAATTTGGAAGGAACCACCCCTTGTGGCACACCGGGCACGGTTTGTGCACACCTACTTGCGCCGACATGTCAATTTATATCGTGGAAATGAGTTTGTATTCTGTGTGAATGTGATAGATGAAGCGTTTTAAGTGTGATAGTTGGAGCTTTGGAATATGAATGAGGGGATTCTTGATTTTCATATGAATTGGTCAGGTTGGGGTGTGGCACCGCGGTGTGGATTCCTGTGTATGTTTTGAGGTGCGCCATCGCGCCAAACATTTGAGTAGATCCATGTAGGGACATACTAATTCCTGGAAAGGTCCCCCAACAGCTTAATAATTTGAATGGTGATCTTTGGGAGTTTCACAATCAACCACTCATAAAATCTCCATTACACTATCAATCACATACAAACCATGGCCGGCAAAAGAGCTTCCGCAAAGGGCAAGGGGACCACCAAGAAGTCTCGAACATCTAAAGCCGCCGTCGCCACTGCCGCCATTGCCGCAGCCGCCGCCGCTGACGACGACGTTTACCTCAACAGTGATGGGGAACCTGTGCCAGATGAGGAAGGATCGGAGGACGGGTTCTACAACAAGAATGAGGACGAGATGAGCTCTGAATCTGAAAGCGAGTCGGAAGGTGATACCGATGCCGCTGAGGACAACGACGACGACGAGCCAGCCGCACGGCCCAAGAAATCCAAGAAGAAGAAGGCGACCACGAAGAAAAAGGCAACGACGAAGAAACGAAAAACAAAGCAACCAACTGTCACTCCACGCGCCCAGCTCAAGAAGTCAAGGCGGCCAATTCCACTAGCCGACAGGGCGGCGCGGGTTAGTACTGGTGGAGAAGATGATGTTGTTCCGACTGACGATGTACGTGAGAGTGATCTCCAGGATCAGAACGGCCGTGCTGGAGGAGACGACACAGCGTTACTCATCGCCGCCAACGCAAAACTACGCCAGCAGCTGGAAAACGTTCAACGATACATCGTTCCTCGGGGTGGCAAAGGCAAGAGCGTCACGCGCAAGTTGAAAGGTGAAGGCTTGGGAGCGACGGATCTTCTTAACATTCAAGAACTGTATGCGTACATCATGACCGCAGTATGGCGCTACTTTAAGATGATGCCAAAATTATGGAATAAATGGAGTGTTCTTCCAAATAGCACTTGTGCACAGATGCTGAAAAAGGTGACTGTGCCGCATGGGATGTCGACAGAACTGTATTGGAACAACATGATTGTTCCGTTTGCCAACGATAAATTGTGTGCGACCAGGGCCAACTTCAAAATGAACCTGTTGAAGAGGTACAAGGGTATGTATGTGTTGTTGTTCTTGGTGTACTGTTGCCGTGTAGCCATTCTCATCAATACAAATCGTTTCGTGCGTTTTAGTCGACTGGGTGAACGACAATAAGTTGAAGGTAGAAGACGCAAAACTCTTCGTGAAGTTCCGTGGTGAGATCGAAGATGCCGAGTACAAGGCCTACGATGACTGTGAAGAACTCTTGCGCTTCCTGGACGAGTACGCGATTCATAATATTGGGACACGCGAACTTCACAAGTGCTTCAAGGCAAAACCAGGCACCACCTTGTTGGATCATCTTACCGTCTATGACATTGCATACACAATCTTGGTGTACGAGAACTCAGTGCAGGTTTGGGATGAGATAATGCAGTACAGGGGACAACAGAACCCACGAACGGCAGTACAGTTGTACCATGCAAAGAGGGGTACCAAGTTGAGAGAGTTTTCGGATGGTTGGACTTTGGATGGACGGAAGTACTACAGTCGTTTGGTGGAGATGGTGAAAGGGTGGAGGAGCAGTGAGATGTTTTGGGAGACCCTGCAGGAGCATTGGAGGGAGTACGTTAAACACAACCATTCAAGCATTAATGTACGTAATGGCGCATCGATCGAGCTCGATAATCACAGTAATGAGGAGGAGGAGGATGTCGAGATGATGGATTTTAGCCAAGTTGAGGTGTAGATGGAAGTGATAATATGTGGTATATGTTCTGTTCCAAGAAGCGTATTTAGGTATTAAAAATGTGTATAAAACGAAGTATTCATGGGACATTAATATTAAAATGATGAACTAAAAATAGTTCATGAGTGGAATTGAGTTATCAGTTACATCACATTATTAATGTGATATTTAACTTAAACAATACGATACATGGAACTCAATGATGTCCCAAAGATGGGATTTAATAATTGGTTAAATTGGGTGTTTAATTTCAAGTGGGACAAAATAATTCCATGTCATCTAACAAAATACCATATACTAATTTTCCAGTGTCATAACACGGAAACAAATGTCCCATAGATGGAAATCAAAAAATCTCAATAATGGCATATTTAAGTTCAAATGGGACAAAATAATCCCATATTTAGGATGATATAATTTCATGTGTAAACTCAACAAATTCCATCGATGGAATTTTTAATCTCATTTTGATACACTGTATGGACTGAATATGTATCATCATCACCTAAATTTGTCCCATGAAAATAATCCGTTAATGGGACATGGGAGGTCTACGGATGTACATGTCCTTTTAGAGGGCTGTAATCTTGGTTTGGAGCCAAATGTTAAGTAACAAGGCCACAGAAGGGCCGAAGATATTGAACATATAGTGGTTCATTATAATTGTTCATTGG